>Ga0315550_1000229_pt1 | contig 33753 bp, 33 predicted proteins | sample SalMarSW160190MG_2_FD_203100 | JGI IMG/M metagenome (GOLD analysis project Ga0315550, IMG submission 203100) | Salt marsh sediment microbial communities from the Plum Island Ecosystem LTER, Massachusetts, United States - Salt Marsh Sediment SW1601-90 ...
CGCATCTGGTGGAATGAGAAAATGGTCCACTCTGTCGATCTTCCTTTGCAGGGATTCAGAGTTCACTTTTGAACTTTAAATCAAGCCGAAGGTGTTCACTTTTCAACTTTTCCTAACACCCCCAAATGCTGTCTTGATTGTCCACATCTCACCGCTGAGGCGCAGAGGCGGTGCAAAAAAGCCGATCAAATTGCCCCTCACATAGTTATGGGTAATCACCAGCAAATTCGGCTTGGCGGCGTCCCCATCGTCGTGTATAATCGCTTCGATGCGCGTTTCCGTTGTCTCCACGATACTGAACGAGGCCGAGAGTCTTTCCCAGCTACTGAATAGCCTGGCCGCCCAGACCCGCGTGCCGGATGAGGTGGTCATCTGCGACGGCGGCTCGACCGATGGCACGCTGCGACTGCTGGAGGCCGAGAGCCGCTTTCCCCTGCGCGTCGTCCAGCAACCGGGGGCTAACATCTCCCAGGGGCGCAACGCGGCCATCGAGGCCGCTGCCGGCGAGGTGATCGCTGTGACCGACGCGGGCGTGCGCCTGAGCCCGCGGTGGCTGGCCAAGATCGCCGCACCGTTTGAGGACGAGGCCGTGCAGGTCGTCGCCGGTACCTTCGTCCCCGCCCCGCAGACAGTCTTTGAGACAGCGATGGGAGCGACGGTGATTCCCGAGATAGAGGAGTTGATGGACACAGATCGGTACCCGCCCTCCAGTCGCTCCATCGCCTTCCGCAGGCGCGCGTGGGAGGCGGTAGGCGGGTATCCGGAGTGGATCGACTATTGCGAGGACGTGATCTTTGACCTGCGGCTGCGCGCTCGATTCGGGCGGTTCGTGTTCGCGCCCGAGGCGGTAGTAGCGTTTCGACCGCGCCCCGGCCTCGGGGCTTTTTGGCGCCAGTATTACCGTTACGCCCGCGGCGATGGCAAGGCGAATCTGTGGCCCAGGCAGCACCTGGCCCGCTATGCCACGTTTCTGGCGGGGCCTGTGTTGCTGACCGCCGGGCTCTTACTCCGCTCCTGGCCCTTGGGGTTTGTATCGCCGCTGCCCCTGCTTGGCGTGGTGACGCTGCGCTCGCTGAGGCCCTGGCGGCGGCTGGCGCGGGCATGGGGCGACCTGGGCTTTGCACAAAAGCTGCAGGCGGCGCTGTGGGTGCCCGCCATCCGTCTGGTGGGCGATGTCACCAAATTGTTTGGTTATCCAGCTGGAGTGGTGTGGCGCTGGCGCTATCGGGCGCAGGTGCCGGACTGGCGCAAGTTGTGAAAGTGTGCTAAAGTTTCGCGTGGAGATGTGCTATGACAAAGCGTAAGAAGGAATCGATTCTCCGTCCCGAGGGCATCCAAAAGCTGCTGGAGGGAGGCGGAAAGAAGTTGACCGACGACGAGCGGGCGCTGTTGTTGGCGCTGACAGAAGTAGAGGCCGATAATCTGAGCGAGGAGGAGCGCGCGGCGCTCGAAAAGCTCAAGACCCAGGTGAAAGGCTACGACACAAAAGATCTGACACAGGCGGTGGAGCACATGGTCACAGCCGAGGCGGTGGTGGAGAAAAAGATGGAGTGGCCGGAGCTGAAAAATAGACGCAAACGTCGCCGCTCGGCCAAAAAAAAGTGAATTGCCCCGGCGCAGAACCGGGGCAGCCGTGTTTTTCCGTGCGCCTTACGAGTGTCGTTCCATATCAATGAGGGCCACCAACGCCGCCAGCACCAACGGCGTCTGCCGTAGCGGCTCGGCTTCGGTCTCGACGATGTAGCTTGGGCCGGCCGTGGGACACTCGATCTGGCCTACTTGCTCTCTTTCGGGCTCGGTGTCTTGCTCGATTTGCCCCCCGACAATTTCTTCGAGCGCCTCGGTACCCTCGATGCCTGCGAACTCTTCCGCTTCTTCGGCCTCGACCTCTGGCTCTGAGGCTTTTTCCGCCGTCCCTTCGGTTTCCAGCACGAAATCTGGCGCGGCTTCTACCTCCTCCACCGGAGGTCCCGCTTCCTCTTCCAGAAGAAAGATTCCGTAAAAGTGCTCGGGATCGTAGCGGTTACCCTCAGCGATGTAATGGTGTTCCCCCACGTGCACTTCGTAGCGCGGCATGCGCAGCAGGAGAACGTCCACCAGCTGCCAGCGCTCGCGGATCACGGCGAAAGGCTCCTCCGCCTCCTCACCGATGTAGACCTCGTAATTCTTCGCCCGCACCCAGGGAGCCACTTCCGGCGGCTGCAGGCGTCCGACCGGGCGTTCCTCGGTGTCAAAGAACTCGGTCAGGCGCGTCTGGCCCGGCAGCAGCAGGCCCGTCCGCTTGGCCACGTAGCGCAATTGTCGGTCGCCACCGGAGATAAGGTAGCGGTAGGCGCGCCCGTCAGCGTAGGTCTGTTTGTGGACCAGGCAAGCGATGTCGCGCTCGCGCTCTTGCGCCGTCACTTCTAGCTCGGGTATCTCATCCATAACAAGCCCGTTCATGAGTTGCAGCCAGAGACGATTTTAGCATGAATTAGCTCTCAGGCCAATTTTCCACAAACGAATCCTTAACTCCGTTCACTGTCTCGTGCATTCAGTATGGCCTTGACCCGCTTTTCGAACTTGGTGCGGGGCAGCATCACGCGTCGGCCGCACGTCAGGCAGCGCAGGCCGATGTCGGCTCCCGTGCGGGTCACCTCCCATTCGTACCCGCCGCAGGGGTGCGGCTTGCGCATGCGCACCTTGTCGCCGGTGTGTACCTCAAGGGGCCCTCGATTGCTCATAGGTTCACCACCCGTGGGCTGGCACGGCAGTGCTCGGCCCGGACGATGGCCAGTACGTCGTCCACCGCCCGGTCAAGCGCCCCGTCGCGGTTGACGACGACGTAATCGAACTCGGGCAGCCGCTTCATCTCCTCGCGGGCCGTGGCGATGCGCTTTTCGATCTGCTCGGGCGAGTCGCCCCCCCGCTTGCGCAGTCGCTGCACCAGATCCTCCTCCGAGGCAGCCGTGAGAAAGATCAACACAGCCTCCGGCACCAGGTTGCGGATGGTGGCCGCGCCCTGCACGTCGATGCGCATGACGACGTCCTTGCCGCTAGCCAGCGCCTCGCGCACCTGCTGCTTGGGGACGCCCTTGTGCTGTCCGTAGACACAGGCGTGCTCCAGCAGCTCGTCACTCTCGATCAGGCCCGTGAATTCCTCGGTGGTGAGAAAAAAATAGTCCTCGCCGTGCACCTCCCCCGGGCGTGGCGGGCGATCCGTCGCAGTGACGACAAAGTGGAACGGATGCTCCCGCTCCTTCAAGCGCTGAAGCACGCTATCTTTCCCCGCTCCCGGCGTGCCGGAGATGACGATCAGCAGGGGGTGTGTCTCAAAGTCGTACGGTTCTCTCAAAAGCTTGCTCCTACTTGCAGCAATTCTAAATTTGGACCCCCTGCGAGCAAAAAAAATAGCTTCGCAGTGAGTTTTTGAAGATTTGGAGCCTCTGGGCTCAATTTTCTTGCGATAGTTCTGAAAATTCTCGGCAAAGACCGCCATATTGAGAATTGCTGTCCTACTTGCGATACGGTGGTAAATTGGTATACTGTTGGTAAACTGGTATATTGGTATTTGGTGGGCTGGTAGGCCAATGACCAGTTTACCAATCTACCAACACTGGAGGTTGTTGTGCCCGTTTACGAGTACCGTTGTCACGATTGCAAGCGCCGGGTTTCCATCTTTTGGCGCACTTTCTCGGACGTAGATACCAAGACTATCACCTGCCCGCGCTGTGGCGGAACCAATCTCACCCGCCTGATCTCGCGCGTGCGCATGGTCCGCTCGGAGGAGAGCCGCCTGGACGACCTGGCCGATCCCAGCGGCTTCCCCGACCTGGACGAGAACGATCCCAAGAGTTTAGGGCGCTGGATGCGCAAAATGAGCTCCGAGGCAGGCGAGGACCTGGGACCAGAGTTCGACGAGGTCGTGGGACGATTGGAGGCAGGCGAGGATCCCGAGTTGATTGAAAAGTCCATGCCGGAGCTGATGGGGGAGGGTGGCGAAGGTGATTTCGGCGGTGGACTGGATGATCTCTAGAGCGTAATGCGCAAAACGTGAAACGTAATCACGTCTTACGATTTACGTTTTACGCGTCAGTCTCTCCTGCTCCAATCTCGCTTCTACTTCTGCCCTGATCTCCTCCTGCACCTCCTCCACTGACCGGGCGGCGTCGATCACCGCCCACCGCTCCGGCTCCTGTGCGATCAGCGCCATATAGCCGGCGCGCACGCGTTGATGGAATTCCAGCGTCTCTGCGTCCAGCCGGTTCCACTCTTCCCCGTTTGACTGTCGCCGCTCCAACCCCTCCTCGGGCGCGATGTCCAGGTAAAGTGTCAGGTCGGGTTTGAGGCCGCCGGTGGCAAAGGTGGTGATTGTATAAAGCATCTCCAGATCGAGCCCGCGCCCGTATCCCTGGTAGGCCAGCGTGCTGTCATAGTAGCGGTCGCTGACGACGATCTTGCCCGCCGCCAGCGCCGGGCGGATGCACTGGGCCACGTGCTGGGCGCGGTCGGCAGAGTAGAGCAGTATCTCGGCCGTGGCGTCCATCGCCGTGTTAACAGGGTCATGGAGCACGGAGCGAATCTGGTTGCCGATGTCGGTGCCGCCCGGCTCGCGAGTCACCTTGACTGCGTGTCCCCGCTCGCGTAACCAATCGACCAGTGGGCGAATCTGCGTGGTCTTGCCGCTGCCCTCCGGCCCTTCGAGGGTGATAAAGTAGGGGCAAGGCATCCCTAGTTTCTCGGTACTTTTAGAAACACGTCTGGACATAGGTATGAGTTGCTCCTTGCGGCAATGGTCTGCGGGATGCCTTACCGCTACTCTCGTCGACAAACGCGCACCCGCCGCTCGGCGCCCTCTCCGGCAGAGTAGGAGCTGAGGTTGGCTGCCTGGGCCAATTCGTGCTGGCGGCGGCGGACGTATGCGTTCTGCGGCGCCAACTCCACCTCCGGCACGCCGGCCTGCACCTGCCGGACGGCCTCCTCCGCCTCGCGCAACGCCTGGTTCAGCGGGTCGGGAGAGCGGCTCTCCAACTCAAAGATGTCGCTCAGGCAGGCCTCCATCTGGGCGACGGTGTTGGCCCGCAGGACGTAGATGGGCAACCCGCGCCGTTCTGCGTCGACGATGACGCGCGGGCGTTTGCGGTAAAAGCCCTTGGTCGTGATTATCACCTCGGCCTCGCCCAGGTTCTTGACCAGGTGAACGGGCACGTGCATGCGGCGGGTGGCCCGCTCCAGCCGGTTGCGGGCGACGCCGTAGGGCAGCACGCACACGGGCTCCCGCCCATCGAACACGATGGACGCCGGAGCAGGCGCGGCCTTGGCCCGGGCGCCCTCTCGCTCTGCCAGGCCGTTTGGGGTCGCCTGCCCGGTATGAATCTCGCCATCGTCGTCCCGGTAGCGCAACTCGGCCTGCAGCGGGCGGCCGCGAAGCAGGGCGTCCACCGACTCGGTCACGTCCTGGCGGATGAGCAGCCGCTGCCGATCCTGGATCTCGATCAGCACGTCGAAGGTGGGCGGCGCGCGCCGCTCCAAGATCGTCTTCTGCGTACCCCGGCGGCGAGCCTCCTCGTCGGAAAGCGTCACGCTCTCGATGCCGCCGACCAGGTCGGAAAGCGTCGGGTTCATCAGCAAGTTATCGAGTGTGTTGCCGTGGGCAGTGGCGATCAACTGCACGCCGCGCTCGGCGATGGTGCGGGCGGCCAGCGCCTCCAGCTCGCGCCCGATTTCATCGATGATGATCACCTCGGGGTTGTGGTTCTCCACCGCCTCGATCATCACCTCGTGCTGGAGGGAGGGCATCTCCACCTGCATGCGGCGGGCGCGCCCGACGGCGGGATGCGGGATGTCGCCGTCGCCGCCGATCTCGTTGGAGGTATCGACGACGACGACGCGCTTCTTCTCCGCCAGGACGCGGGCCGCCTCGCGCAGCATCGTCGTCTTGCCCACACCGGGCCGCCCCACCAGGAGCACGCTCTGGCCGGACTCGATGATATCCTGAATGATGGCGATGGTGCCATAGACGGCGCGCCCCACCCGGCAGGTGAGACCGACGACATCACCCTTGCGGTTGCGGATGGCGGCGATGCGGTGCAGCGTGCGGGCGATGCCGGCGCGGTTATCAGCGTCGAACTCGCCCACCCGGTCGACCACGTGCTTGATCTCTTCCTGGTTGGCCTCCACCTCGCGCAGCACCACCTCGCCATCGGTGTAGCGGGCGGTGGGCACGCGGCCCAGATCGAGGATCACCTCCAGCAACTCGTCTCTTCTGCCAACATTCTGAAGCGCGGCCTGGATGTCCTTGGGCAGGACGGCCATGATCACATCCAGGTCGTCGGTGATGTGATTGGTATAGCTCATTTCATCCACTGAAATTCTCTACGCTGGCTGTGCACGTTGAGCTGTTTCCACGATCAAGTCTAGTTTCTCGTTTATCTCTTGGTTGATCAAGTCTTTAGGCACAAATTCCGCCAGCACATGATAATTACTCTTGCGTAGCAAATCAGGCAAATCCAACTGCTTGAAATAGCTCTCGAACAAGCGATCTAGGAATTCGTCGCTGGCCTTCACGTTGGTCCACCATGAATCACTCTGATCACGCAGCGCTACAGGAGGCGCCATGTCCTCGATACATTCTTGCATGATCTCTCTTCGTTTTTCAGCCTCGGCATGCGCAAACAGAGGACCTGGCTGCTCCTTTTGGGCGGATGCCGTGGCGTAGGCTAGCAACGCTTGAGGGTAGCAGAGATAATTCTCGATCTCGCGCCGTTTCCACATCGATTGCTGCAACCCCGATGGTTGCTGCAATTCGCGCTCCAATCGGTCATAAACTGCAAACCCTACCAGGTCAGGTTTTGCCTCGCGCAGCCCGAAGAAATGGGTCTGCGCCTTTTGTGGTTGATTTGCCACGTAATGCACGAAGGGTTTTTCCAGGAGAGAGGCAGCAGGATGGTCCAGACGATTAGCAAAGGCTTGCAGAATGGCCAGATCAGTGGAACCTTCCAAATAGAGCACCCACCCGCTCTGTTCTGCTTGATAATACTGGTCGAAGCCGATTTCCGCCAGGGCTTTGGATATCTGGCTGCCTCGATTCACCATTGAATGAGGCTTATTGCCAACAAAGGCAATCACCAAATCACGACCAGCGGCCTCATTTAGTACTATCTCGGAATGACTGGCGGCGATTATTTGACTACCTTGCGCTTGTGCAACCCTGGTCAGCAATTGGTAGGTCTGTCGCTGGCGAAGAATCTCCAGATGTGCATCAGGTTCATCTAGCAGCAGGGCTGAGCCAGGGTTTGCGTAGAGATAAGCCAACAGGAGCAGGGTCTGATGCAAGCCACGACCTGCCGCTGAAAGATCCAGACGAATGCCAGATGGCTCGCTGTATGTCATCGTAATCTCACCGCGTTCAGCGATGTATTTCGGCTCGTCCAATTTTGCGCCAAAAAGATTATTTATGTGTTGGCAGACGCGCGGCCAATCATTCGGCTTGTCTTGTGCGACCAGGTAACACAGATTGCGTAGCACCTGAGCCGTCTGACCTTCACCGATCAGGACGTTTATACGGCCTCCTTCCCACTTTGGCTCCACAGCGGCTAGGCCAGACATTGGCGGCAAAAATGCAATATGCTGCTTATCAGCCTGTTCCGGTATTGGCATACGGGTCCCATCCTGACGCAGTGGGCGACAGTAGAAGGACTCTGTGTTAGCATAATCAAATTCCAGGCCACACCGCCAATGCTGACTATCCGTGACGCCCTCCAGAACAATGTCGATGCGAACATTTTGCGTCTGCGGTTTGCCGTCGTCCGTCCGCTGCACATCTCGCACGTGTAAATCACGCCACAGGAGATTAGCGTTTGGCACTGGTATTGCGATCAAGTCACGCCGACTGATCGTTACACCTGGTCGCCTTTCTGGCGCTTGCTTATCGCGATATCGCTCGTTCCACCGTCGCAGACCTATATCCCATAGTGCTAGGGCTTGCAGAGCTGTTGTTTTGCCAGAGTTGTTAGGCCCGATCAACACCACTGGATTACCAAGCTCAACATCGATCTCATCGAAGCGTTTAAAGTTACGTACTACTAGCCGGGTGAACATAGTTTCTCCCTTCCTACTCGAAGCGCGTTGGGGAGATGATTCTCGCCCGCAGGTCATCCAGTGTAATCGTCGTCATCGGATGGAACGCCTCCGCCGCGCGTTTTCCAGATCGTACTCAATCCACTTTTCCACAGGCCAGTTTTCCACCAACTCGATTCTCTCGGCAGCCCACTGGCAATACTCAAGAGATAGATCGCATCCGGCCCACTTGCGTTCAAGCTGCTCCGCTACCACGGCAGTGGTTCCAGACCCCAAGAACGGATCTATGACTAGATCGTCGGGTTTCGATGAGGCCAGCACCATTTTTCTCAACAACTCTTCCGGTTTCTGAGTCGGGTGCGGCGTCTTTTCGTGCATCCCGTTGCAAGTTGTGGGAATCTCGATCACGTCCTTGGGCTTGGCCCCTCTAGGATGCGGTCGCCAAACACGTTTCTTGCCGTTGCCATATTGACTGGTCTCGGCTTGAGGATGTTCCGGATACTTTAGTGTATGTCTCCCATAGGGAATCCTTATATCATCTATGTTGAGAGTAAAACTTTCGCTCTTCCTAAAGTGGAGAATACTCTCGTGAGATCGCCCCCAATCTGATCCCAGATTGGCCTTATTTTTATAGTGCCAGACCAGCCAACGACACCCTCTGAAAAAGCGCAACGCTGGCAGCTTGATATCAGCGAGAATCTCGGAAAACCCGCAAACGTACAACGTACCGTTTGGCTTCAGTACACGGGCTGTTTGCTCTATCCACTGCAGCGACCACTCAACGTAAGCCTCTTGGGATTCAAAAGTGTCCCATTCCGCTTTTTTGATATTGTAGGGCGGGTCAGCAAAGACCAGATCAACAGATTCGCTTTCCAGAGATTTGAGCCAGGCAACAGCGTCTCCCACCCAGATACTGCCATTTGGATGCTCGTAAAACAGCGCTGGAGCGTCTGAGGTCGCCGCCTCATCCACCTCAATGAATCTTCCTCTGAGCATCGGTTCGCCAAAGAAGGTGGGTATCTCTGTGTTGCGGACATACGTCGTCGTTGGTTCTTTAATAGAGTTCTCCTGTTTCACCATCTCAGTTTACCTCAGATAAGCCCAGAAAATACCTATGAAACCGATCGTCATCCGTCAGCTCTGGATGAAACGCCGTCGCCAACAGGTTCCCCTGCTGGACGGCCACGATGGCTCCGTCTTTTAGCTTTCCCAAAACCTGCACCCCTTCTCCCACGCGCTCGATGAGGGGGGCACGGATAAAGACGGCGTGAAAAGGTTCCTTACCCAACTCGGGCACGTCCAGGTCGGCCTCGAAGCTATCGACCTGGCGGCCAAAGGCGTTGCGGCGCACGGTCACATCCATAAGCTCCAACAGGGGCTGATCCGACTTGCCGTCTACCACGTGCTTGGCCATAAAGATCATCCCCGCACAGGTGCCCCACAGCGGGCGGCCCGACTGCCCAAAGGCGCGCAGGGGTTCGAGCAGCCCCCACTGCTGGGCAACCTTGCCGATGGTGGTTGATTCCCCGCCAGGAATAACGAGGCCGTCCAACGTTTCCAGTTGCTGCGGCAGTCGGACCTCGACCACTTCTACGCCGAGGCACTCGAGGACCTTTTCGTGCTCAATGAAGGCCCCTTGCAGAGCCATGACGCCGACTTTCATCGTGCTTCGTCGTTCCCCTCGTTGCTTTCAGTGGCGGCCAACTTCTGTCGAGCGAAGGATAGAAAGCCGCGTAGAGCATCTTCGGGCGGATCTGGAGGCAACAAACTGTCCACGACATGTCCCAGATGCCCCTCGTGATAATGCTGCGGAAACGTGGACACATTCCGCCATTGAGGATGAGGCATGTTGTCGTGACGGTAGATGGCACCGTCGATATGAATGCGCTCCCAATGATGGGCAAACCGCCCTGGAATTCTGGTTGACCACCAGAAATCAATGTACGAACCATCCCGCAGTATGACGCGCAGTTTGTCGCGTATGATCGTGGTGGCGACGACAATGTCTACGAATTCTCTGGCAGCGATCTGGGCCAGGCGAAACAGACCGGCCATCAAAGGGTCTCCAACAAATGCTCCAGGTGCTCTATGCGTGTGGTCAGATAGTCCACATTCTGGAAATCATCCAGGATGTCTTCTTCCTCCACCGAGCCCTCAGTGATCAATTTCTCCATCTCCTCGAATGAGGTGACGCCGAACTTGGCACAACGGGCTCGCTTTTCCGCCTGTAGAACTCGCAATTGCTCGATCACGAAAGCCCGTAGGCTCTTGGCAATCAAGTCTTGCTCACTCAAAGCAAATTCCTGGGCCAATTCCTCGATGACTACCGTTGGTGCTGATGGCGTTTCCACTTTCGCACCTCCTTAACTCACCTAAGCCGCATCTCGTTCGTCGGCTCGAAACCGAACGACTCGTACAGCGGCCGGCCAAAGGGACTGGCGTGCAGCGATACGACCTTGAACCCTTCGGCGCGACACCAGTCGACGATGGTTTGCATGATGCGCCGTGCAATCCCGTTGCGTCGATAGTCAGGTCTGGTATACACGTTGGCGATGTAGGCGCGGCGCGGATCAGGGTTCAACGGATGCGCCATCCACTCGTGTACGATCAGTCCCCCGCCGGCGACCGTGCGCCCGTCTTCGGTGCACGCCAGCCAGCCGCGGTACGACCCATCGACCAAGCCGCGGCGCACCCAGGGGATGAACGAGGTTTTCATCGCCGCCACACCATCGGGGTCGAGCTCGCCCCAGACGTCTTCGAACATCGCCAGCCGCTGCTGGTAGATGGTCTCGGTGTCGTCCGGCGTCGCCTCCCGGATAGAGATCCCGTCAAGCGGAGCGCGGTCTGTCATTTGCGCGTTTCCAGCCGCATTCCAGTGTGAGCGGCAAATCCTAATTCCTCGTACAGCGGACGGCCCATGTCGGTGGCGTGCAGCTCCGCCCGCTGGATGCCCCACTCGTCCAGCCACGCCAGCGCGACTTGCATAAGACGCCGGGCAAGACCTCGGCGACGATAGGCCGGGTCGGTGACGACGTTCATAATGTACCCCGTCTTGCCCGACAGATTCCCCGGTCCGGGCGGATGCTGGTCGATCACGAGGCCACAGGTGCTCACCGCCTCTCCAGTGGGGGTGACGGCCAGCCAGCCTCGGAGCTCGCTGCTGGGGATGGCCTGAGCAAAGCAGGTCGCCGCCGCTGCGTCGCCGGCGTCCAGCTTGGCCGAGTCGTCAAATCCCATGGCCTCGAACATCATACGGCGCAGCCGCACCAAGTCAGAGATGTCGGCGACAGTCGCCTGTCGAACCGTGATTTCGTCGTGGAACGACGCGTCGTCTACCATCCGCGCTCTGCCAGCCGCTCCCTCTCGGGAATATCGCTGACGTGGATGCCCACCATGGCCTCGCCCAGGTTGCGGCTGACCTCGGCCAGAATCTCGGGGTTGTCGTAGTGGGTGACCGCCTGGACGATGGCGTGGGCGCGCTTGGCCGGGTCGCCCGACTTGAAGATACCGCTGCCCACGAACACGCCGTCCACGCCCAGCTGCATCATCAGCGCCGCGTCGGCGGGAGTGGCCACACCGCCAGCGGCAAAGTTGACCACCGGCAACCGGCCCAACTCGGCCGTCTCGACCACCAAGTTGTAGGGCGCGCCGATCTCTTTAGCGTAGGCCATCATCTCCTCGGGCGCCATCGTCGTCAGGCGGCGGATCTCGCCCAGCACGGACCGGGCGTGGCGCACCGCCTCGACCACATCACCGGTGCCCGCCTCCCCCTTGGTGCGGATCATGGCCGCGCCCTCGCCGAGGCGCCGCAGCGCCTCGCCCAGGTTGCGGCAGCCGCAGACGAAGGGCACCTTGAAGCCCCATTTGTCGATGTGATGCGCCTCGTCGGCGGGGGTGAGCACCTCGCTCTCGTCGATGTAATCGACGCCCAGCGCCTCCAGGATCTGCGCCTCGACAAAGTGTCCGATGCGGCACTTGGCCATGACTGGGATAGAGACTGCCTCCATGATCTCGATGATCTTTTCCGGGGCGGACATGCGGGCCACGCCGCCCTGGGCGCGGATATCGGCCGGGACGCGCTCCAGAGCCATCACCGCGCAGGCGCCGGCCTCCTCGGCGATGCGCGCGTGCTCGGCGGAGACGACGTCCATGATCACGCCGCCCTTGAGCATCTGCGCCAGTCCACGCTTTAACTTATCTGTACCAACCTGCTTTTCCATAACTACAACCTCCTGACAAATCCTCCCATTGATATTTGATGCTATTCTACCGCTGTTTGGGGAAACGTCAACGCGCCAGCCACTGGACCACTTTTTCCGCCATCTTGTCGCGGGTTTGCGGCACGACCTCCCAAACCTCGACGCCCGGCTGAACCTTGAGCGCATCCACCCACGGATTGGGCTTGGTCATCACCGTCGCGATCACGGCGCAGGGCCCGCCCACCGCCTGCAGGACGACGTCCTTGAACGGCCCGCAAAAAAGCTCCATCTTGCCGATTTCGTCCACGACGACGATGCGGCGCTCCCGCATCGCCCGCCGGAGAGCGGTCACGCCCACGCGCTCGATGGCTTTTACGTCGACGCCGTAGCGGCTTACCCGCGGACGGCCCTTACCCCTCAGATCCACGTGGGCCATCACCACATCTTGCCCATCCAGCGTCGCCAGGCGAAAGCCCTTGCGCCCGCCGGGGCCTCGAATCTCCTCAGTGTAGAAGCCTCCGGCACGGTCGCCCAGCACTTCGGCCACTCTCTTGATGACGGTGGTTTTGCCTACGCCGGGCCGTCCGGTCAGCAGCAATGTACGCCCCATTCTCGTCGCCTCCCAAGCCGATTATACCGGAAACCTGGTTTTTGAGAAAAGCTCGCTTTCTAGTATAATTTGTGCAGGTTTTGCCCTTTCCGAAATACCCATCATCAACGGAGGTTACTGCGATGTCAAGCAAACGCTTTCCCATAAAACCCCGTCCCAGTGCCATGGCGACGATCCTAGCCCTAGCCCTAGCTCTTGTGCTGTTGGCGACCGGCTGTAGCTGTGGCACTCCAGATGCGACGCCAACAGCAGTCGCTCAAGATATTTCGGCTACTGCCGTCATTGTAACTTCCAGTGACGCGACGGCCCTCCCGGCGCCGACGGCCACGCCCGTGATCGAGGGACCCACTTTGCTGCTGATGGAGCCGTCGGTCGTGCTTGACTTTGGCGTCGGCGAGACGCGCGAGATACAGATGACGATCGAGAACGTGAACGGATTGAACGAGATCGAGGTACACGTCAGTTTCGAGCCGCGATACGTGAACATCGACGACGCCGATCTGGATACAGACGGCGTTCAAATCCAGCCGGGGGATATGCCAGTGCCGACGCAGGTGCTGCGGAACGAGGTCAACAACGACGCCGGGCTCTTTGTCTACCACGCGGCGCAGGAGCCGGGGAGCGGGGCACGGGGGACCGGGTTGGTGGCCTCGTTCACGTTGCGGGCGATGGCCGAAGGGGGCAGCCCGTTGCGTTTCAACGACGTCGAGCTAAAGAACGCGGACGGGCAGGCGCTGCCCGTGCCGGAGTGGATCAATGGATCGGTCACCATCGGCTTCAGCGATACCCCGCCCGAGTCGACGGCCGAGGCAACGGCTGAGACAGCGCCTGAGGCGACGGCGATTCCAACGACCCCAGCGGCGGCGCCAACCACCGTTCCTTCGGCCTCAGGTACCCTCTATCACACGGTGCAGGCGGGGGAGAACCTATATCGCATCGCCAAAAGGTACGGCGTCACGGTCGAGGTGATCATGGCGGCCAACGGCATCGCCGACGCGCGCTCGCTAAAGGTCGGGCAGGTGCTACTCATCCCGGTGGAAGGGGGAGGGACGACGGGTACAGGGGCCTACGTCGTCCAGCCGGGGGACACGCTCTACTCCATCGCCAAGCGCTTTGGCACGACGGTCGAAACCCTGGCGGCGCTCAACGATCTCGCGCCGCCCTACACGATCAAGGTGGGGCAGTCATTGGTCGTTCCGTAATGCATAATTGGACAGCGAATGAGACCTCCGGGGTTTCAGAAACCCCGGAGGTCTTTTTCTCGAAAGCGTCTAGTTCAACACGAGCACCTGGGGCTTGAGGGGAACGCGCTCGATCAAGTCGATAAAGTCTGCCTCGGTGATCTGATCGTCGGGTTTGTCTATCAGGCAGCGGCAGACCGCCTCGATCATGTTGGTGCCGAAGGAGCGGCCCGCTAGACGGGGTGTGGTCGTCACCAGGATGTGTAGGTCGCGCTTTTGCAACTCCTCCACATCCTTGGCGGTGGTGGTGTTGGTGATAATGACCTTGCCGCTCAGATCGTCGGACAGGTTCGACCAGACCTGCAAAAAGTCGCCGGCGATGATGTCGGCTTCTTGGTAGAAACGACCGTACTTTTTGGATGGCTCCTTGTCCTGTTCCGCTCCTACGGGATAGACCCAGGAGAAAGGCAGCTTGGTGAGAATCGGCAAAAGAACCGCAGCCAGAAAGTGAATAGAGCGCAAGGTGTGCAAAGGAATGGGCACGTCCAGGGCGAACATAAAATCGCCAAAGGTGACGTCGCAGCCGGCATCCACCAGCGCCTTTGCCAGGCCATACCGATCCACGGCGGTGGTCTTTAGTGCTTTTTTGCCGCGCAGTTCGACACCGTGGTCGCGCAGGGCCTGGATCGCGTACGGCGCCAGGAGGTGCTTGAGACCGTTCCCATCACCGACCTTGGAGACCTTGATCGCTTCACGAACGCGCTGGAGCTCACGCCAATAGTAGCGATGGCCGTTGACCTGCAGGTAGAACTCGGCACCGCCTATGCCAAAGGCATCCACCTTGCCGTCGTTCTCCCGGTACATCTGCAGATACCGGTCAAAATCGCCGTCGGTGCCCTGACGGCTGAGCCAAAAGCGTTCTCCCACGAACTCGGTCTCGACGGTGTGGTCGCGGGCGGAAGACCCCAGACTGACACTTAACACTTTTTTCATGGTTTTCCTCAATTCACTCAAAGAGCCTTGCAAAGTTTTGCAAGGTTGACTAAATCTGGTCTACTGGGGACCGGATGAATCAACGGGTTCTGGTGCCGGCCGCGGCACGGGCTTTTTCTTCAAATAGCCGTGCTCGTAGAACCAGTCTAGCGTGTCGCGACAGGTCTGCTCGAAGGGAATGGGCTGCGGCAGACCGAGCTCTGACCGGGTGCGACTGGTATCAAGCGGCTGCCAGCGGTCAATGGCGCGCAGGTGGTGCGTGCCCGCGATGCCCAGCTTTCCCCCCAGTCCAGCGACGACCCGCACAAGCCAGGACGGTAACTTGATACCGGGTGGTCTGCGCCCGACGGCCTCGCTGGCGACGGTCAACACTTCACGGATGGTCAGGTTGTGGCCACCGAGGAGGTAGCGCTGGCCCGGCTTGCCTCGCCGAGCGGCGGAGACGTGCCCCCTCGCCACATCCCGCCCGTCCACGACGTTGATCGTGCCCTCGACGTAGCCGGGGACGCGCCCCTGTGCCACCGCCAGCAGGAGCGAACTGGTGGTTGGCTTGACGTCGCCGGGGCCAAAGACAGCCGTGGGCAGGACGACGACGACCTGCAATCCCTGGGCCGCAGCGCGTATGGCCTCCATCTCCATGGCCCACTTGACCTCATAGTAAGGATTGCAGACGGAGTAGGGCGTATACAGATCGTACTCGCTGGCCAGACGGCTGGGATCCGCGGGCGGGCCGACGGTGGTGAGCGCGCTGGTATAAACCAAGCGCTTGACCCCGGCGGTGACCGCGGCGTTCAGCACGTTCCGCATGCCGGTCACGCCGTGGCGCACCGTCTCCTGGATATCGCGGGCGCGGTGTGGATAATAGCCTGCCGCGTGAAAGACGAGGGGACACCCGCGCATCGCCGTCACCAGCGACGCCGGATCGGCCAGGTCGCCGGTCACCCACTCGACGTCCAGATCGCCGATGGCGCCGGTCGCGCTGGGGCGGCGGCGCATGCCGCGCACTTGCAGGCCCCCGGCCAGCGCCGCGCGGACGATCTGCCCGCCGATAAAGCCGGTGGCGCCCAGGATACAGCAGCGAACGTTGGACATGGCCCTTTCCTTTCAGCGAGTGAGCGAATCAGCGAATGAGCGAATATACAAACCTCCGTCGATTCCTACATTCGCTGACTCACTCGTTCTCTCCAGCAAAAACACTTTCGGCGTGTTCCAGCAACGCACTTACCCGCCCAGGGTCAGTATTCTTTGCCTCCAGATACTTGACCAGCAACTCACTGTCCGTCATCTCCTCCGGGGCCAGATCTCCCAGGCGCACGCGCGCCTCCCGTTCGACCTCGCGGGTGATGCCGCCGACAAAGTAGGCATCGGCCAGTAGAGCGCGTATATCCCGATCGCGTAGCAGCGCCTCCTGCTCGACGCGCAGGTGCAGGATCAGCCGCACCACGGCATCTGTCAGGTCGTGCTTGGCGACCGCCTGTTCGAGCGCCATCAGCGGATTGGCGGCCTCGCGCACGTCGGCGCGCACGGTGACAAAGGGACGGGCGTCCACTTCGACGAACTCCCACGTGGTCTCACCCCGCGCCAACTCCACCCAGCAGAACCCCTTGGGCTGCTTCTCCTCGCCAAAGTCGATTCGCTCCGCGCTGCCCGAGTACACCACAGGGGGGTAGCCGTCGCCGTTGAGGCTCTGGTGTTTGTGGATGTGGCCCAGGGCAACGTAATCCCAAACCGGGTCAGCCAGGACTGACTTGAGGATGACGGCGTCCCGCCCGATCATCACGCTGCGCTCGGAGCCAAAGGTTGCGCCGGAGACGCTGATGTGGGCGGCGAGCACCGCGGGGATGTTTGGATCGATCTGCCGGGCCATCGCCTGGATGATCTTGGAGACAATCCCCTGCAGTTTCTCGTCCAGTTCACGGATGGACAGGCCGCGGTATTCGTCGCGGGTCAGGAGTCGTTGGCGAACCGGGTAGGGAACGGTGGCCACCTGCACAGGGCCGCGGCGGGTCTCGATGGTGTGCACCTTTTCCTCCCACCCCACGACAACGTTGGGCACGTCGAGCGTGCGAAAGATATCGACGCTGGACGCTCGTTGCACCATCGTCGGCAGGTCGTGGTTGCCCACCAGCAGAACGATGGGCACATCTGCGTCGGCCAGCCGCTTGACGCGCCGGGCGAAAGCGCGCTGGTAAGTGGGATTGGGGTTGCGGGACTTGAAGGCGTCTCCGGCAAAGACGACTAGATCGACCTCGCGCTCCAGCCCATAGTCGATCAGCTCGTCGAAGCGGCGCAAAAAGTCAAGCACCCGGCCGTTGACGCCGGTGGCGGGATCTAGGCGGCCATAGTTTTCCATGCCAACGTGCAGGTCGGCAAAGTGCAGTAAGCGAATCTTGTCCATCGGTTTAGTGATTGGCTGGGTTGAATTATAGCCCAACGGTGGCGCTTGCGCAAACGACCCTCGTGCAAGACCTCCGAGGCCTAGGCGTTAGTTGAGCAATGCCGGTATCGTGGTTCAGGCAGAATTTCGATGGTGAAAGATAAGTCCGCAGACCTCGGAGGTTTTGGCTTACCTGCAGATGAGCACGGGCTGGCGGCTCTCGCGTAGCACCTGGTCCACCGCGCTGCCGAGCACGATCTCCAAGACGGGATTGAACCCGTAGCCGCCCATGACGATCAGTTCGCTTTCATGCTCGGCGGCTGCTTCCAGGATCGCCGGGCCGACGTCGCCCTGCTTCTCAACGTACGTCGCGTCGATGCCGTGTCGCTCCAGATACCTTCTGGCCAACTTCATCGTCTCGGGCGTGGTGTGGTTTTCCTCCAACACCGTCACAACGGCCAGGGAAGCGTTCCAACGGCCCGCCAGGTACGTAGAGACGAAGAGCGCTTCCTTGGCCTTGGAGCTGCCGTCGTAGGCCAGCAGGATGCGATTCATGCTCAAGGGGATCTGCGGAATCGCCAGAATGGGAACAGCACAGTGTTGGATCAACGTACGGAGACCGGAACTCAGGCGCGCGATGGGCCGGTTTCCAGGAGGATAGGCCAGGTTGATGACGACGAGGTCCAGCCAACGCCCCACCTCGCACATCTTTTCGGCGACGTTGCCTACCTCGACGACCCATTGGCTGGAAACGCCCGCTTCCTCGCAGCGGTGGGTGAACTCGGCTCGTATGGCCCGGACGGTTTCGCTTTCCAGCTCCTGCTTGGACGCCACGACGTGCAGGCCGACCAAGCGTCCCTCTTCGCGTCGCGCTACCTCGAGCGCCTGATCGACGACGTGCCATCCGCTCTCCTCGCCGTTGACGGCCACCAGGATTCTGGAGAACAGATGCTCCCCAGGAGCTTTGCCGGTGCGTGCCCGGCGCCACTTGCCCGGCGCCGGGCCGGGCGTGATCCCTTTGGGTAGGAGGATGGCGCGTATCCTTTGGATCACACGCCTGATGACCTGTCCGAGTTTGGGGCTGAACTTGCTGACCAAATCCTCGGCGGCGACCTCGGGCTCGATCTCCCACGCCAGCTCCTGGCCCAACTCGTCGCGATGATCGAGGATCCACAGATACAGGTCGGTCTCCGTCCGGTCGGGGAAATCTCGCAGGATGCCGTTTTCCCGGATCATCTGCACCACCGGCAGGTAGACCGTGTCGTACCAATGGGCAACCGCTTCCTCGTAGGGAATCTCTCGGTTCTGCTCAATGCCCATAAAGTACCGGTGGACCGAGATGTGCTCCTCCAACTCTTGGTATTTGCCCGGCAGGCTCATGCTCAGATCGGCGTCCGGGAGGAGTTCATCCAGGTGAGTGCGTTCCAGAAATTCGGCGTACTCGGCCTTGACGATCAGGTCCTGCGGCTGTACGTCGGGCGAGAGGGGCACCCTGGTATGGAGCTCGGTCACGTACGCCTCGACGTGGGTTGCGCCAAGCTGCTTGGCCACCGATACGCGATGGTTGCCATCCATGACAAAATACGTGTCGCCGATCTGGTAGACCTCGACGGGAGGCAGACCCGTCATATCCGTCATGGCTGCCTCTACGCCCGTCCAACGGGACTGGTCCGTGTCCCGGCGAGGCAAGAAACTGCGGGTAAAATCGGTATAGCGCCCCACGCTGCCGACGATAGCGTCGATGGGGATGTTCTGCAGCCCACGCGACGTCGTGCGGGTGCCCTTTAGCTTTTGGCGCACCTCCTCGTAGTTGAGAAGTTCGGTCGAAGCACCCGTCAAGCGAGCCATCACCTGCTCGAGCTGAGCCCGATTGCGCGCGCGACGAAAGTCGTGTATGGCTGATACAAGTTGTGAATTCCCAGTTGTTTTCATAACACTCTCAGCGGGGCATTATAACCGAGACGGGGTAGGTGTCAATTTCGCCGTCTAGACGCCTAGTACTACAATGAGATTTCGGGCGCAGGTTAGCCAAAACCCGCTGTTTTTGGGACCACGATAGGCATCCTTTGACAGTCTCAGAGGGTTCGGCAGGTCAAAGTCTTGTTGTAGTGCTAGGAGCATGATTCTTTAGATTTGTGTATTTCTATGTCGTAGTCGTAGTAGAACAGGGGATTGTGGGGATAACTTGGTTTTGCGGTTAAGTCACCAGTAGTTGTAGGGGCTTTGTTTGTTGTCACCCCAAGGGGTGGGACATGTGCGCGAAAAAGTTGTCCACAGGAGGCTGTGAGAGCCTGTGGATAAACCCATCGCGGTTAAAAGAAACAAGAGGGGCTATGTTCCCCGACTCGCTTTTTGGGGGGTGGGAAACGAGGACTTCCGGGCAAGTTATCCACATGCGACCCTCGTTATCCACAGGAAACGCGCGTTTATCCACAAGAGACGCGGGTCTTGAGGCTTGATGTCCATGAGAACCCCTATATGTGGGGGCATGAGAAGTCGCAAATGGCAATAATCTCGGTGTGGATGATATCTTGAGGGTGTGGATAAAAAAGTGGGTTACTTGGCAGCGTTGTACAGTCGCTGACGCAGAGTGACGACCTCGCGGCGCAAATCGATATCTTCTTCGATCAAATCAGCGATTCGCTCGCAGTCATAGAGGAGGGTGGTGTGGTCGCGGGAATTCGACTACGGCCATGGATGCAGCCTGGGCCAGCCGGTTGCCTGGCCCCACGACGAAGCTTTCGAAGGTGTAGCGGGGATTCAGGTTGGCGGCGTGGAGATCCTGGCCTGGCGTTGTAGAGAGGGAAGGCTCGGGTAGGTTGAGCAGGGAGACCGACTCCTGTTTCGGTGGCTCTCCATTCCACACGACAAGCCTGATGCCGGCTGGCCGCCCGGTCTCCAGCCAGTCCTTGGCGTAGCCGCTTTTGACGCCAATGACGAACGCGCGTATCTTCTCAAAAAGTAGGGGCAAGAGTAAGTCGGATTGCCAATCCGACCTACATTCCCCCAAGATATTGAGATGATACGAACGCGCCATCTTCGTGCTTGAGAAACCTGGAATCGCGCAGCCAGGTGTCGAAGGTGGCCTGAGTCATCTGAAGTTCAAGTTCCCCAAGAGCGGCAGACCAGACGAGATCAGGTTTCATTGCAAAGTTGTGTTTTGTAGATTCGGCACAAGCGATGGAAAGCGGAGGTAGTTGAGAATGTGTGAGGGGCTCTCCTTCCCCCGCGATGTCCGGATGCTTTCTTTGGAAAGTGGCGTTATTTTACCAAAGAGGCCAAACGCGAGCAACTGTTTTTTGCGTCTGCAACTTAAGCGTTGTCGTTTTAAGATTATTTATGGAAACGTACTGGTTGGCCAACCCGGCGCCGTGTGCTCCCCCCAACTATTCTGTTTACGGCCGCAGCATTCCCAAGATGTGGGGAGACTCAGTAGATCCAATTTTCGTCACTCCGAGCGGAGCGAGGAGTCTCCCAATGCAGGGCGGAGATTCTTCGCTACGCTCAGAATGACGGTTTCGCAGGTGATTTTCATCAACACGCACATGTGCACACCAAGAATTTGGATCTACTGAGACTCCATAGTGTGGGCTGTTCGGCTGGCGACACAGGGCCGCTGCGGATCGCGGCGCATGTCGCGTAGAAGTGTCGAACTCTGCCAAATCAAGCTAGAGCATCAGTCGCAGCGCTAGGCCGGCCAACAGTCCTGTGACCCATCCCCCGACGACGTCCGAGATGAAGTGTACTTGCAGGGCGACGCGAGCCAGCCCGACCAGCACGACCCACAATGCCAGCGGCGCGACCGCCCACGCGGGGAGGAGTGGGGCCAGCAACACGGCCAGGCATGCGCAGCGGCCGGCGTGCCCGGAGGGGAAAGCGTGGCGATCGAAGCGCGAGTAGAATCCCAACCTGTCGCCCGGCGGGCGCTGACGCCGGAAGAGCCACTTGAGGGCGGTGGTGGCTGCTCCGGCGACCAGCGTTCCGACGAGCACACGCCCGCTCAAGCCCCACCAAGCGGCATCACCCCAGGGCAGGGCTGCGATCGCGCTCGTTAGCCACAGCGGGCTGTCGCCGCTGTGGGCGGCGACGAGGGCCAGCAGGCGCAGGAGGCGCATCTCGCGAGGGATGGCAACGAGGTCCGAGAGCCTCTGGTCGAGAGCTAGGAGCCGGTACAAGGGGATTCCTTAAGATGCGGCGTTGACCGCGCGGGCCTCTAGCTCGGCGCGGACGATCTCCAACTGGAATGGCTTGTCCACGTCCATGCCCACTTCCGCATAAGGGCAGGGGACAGCCCGTGCACGCACCTCGAATATCTCTTGTGCGCGTTTTTCGGCCTCGGCCAGGGACAGGCGGCGGGCGAGGAGGCGCAGGAATATGGCCGGGCCGAGCATGCTCGCTTGCCGCAGGGCGCTTTTGCGCGCCGTGGCCAGCTTTTTCATCAGCGCTTGGTGGTCCAAGTTGACGCCGGGGCGAAAGAGCACCAGATCCCCACCGGCAAAGTCTCCATCGTGCAGGTGGATGTAGCTGCGGCGCGATTGAGGGAAACGCGTCTCCATAACCGAGCGTTCGACGATGCTGTAGTACACCTCGTGGTCCGTGCGGAAGCATGCTTCGATAAAGTCATTCACGATGGCCGGGGTGATGGTGGGCACGTCGGAGCCGCACAGAAGAGCCGCGTCTATGTCCGGATAGTGGGCCAGTGTGTATTGGATGCCGGCGCTGGCGTTGGCGACGAGTTCGCCGTGGTCGGGCAAGTAATCGACGGGTACTGAGAACCGTATCCCCAGACTCGGTTCGAGCGCGACGATGACGACGTGTCCGACGTAGCGCGACTGGGCCAGGGCATCCACTACGTGGGCGACCATCGGCTTGCCGGCGATGGGGATGATGGCCTTGGGGCCACCATGGGCGTACCGGGCCAGAGGATCATCCTCCTTTGGGTTCCAGCCGGCAGTGACGACCGCTGCGATCGATAGTTGTTGGTCCATCTCTCTCCTGCGTTCGGTGGTATGGAAGGATTGTACCATACCCTGCTCGCGGGGCAAGATGGTCAGTCATAAACACCCATCTCGACGTAGAACCACGTGTCTTCCTTGCGAGCGTAGAAAGCGACCATGTCGGCGTAGGTTTGCACGTTGCACACGCCCGGCTCACAGCACAGGCTGTGCGCGACCTCGGCATAGGTCTGCGGCAGCGTCTCACCGCCGTAGGAGGCGTGCACGCGCCCGTCCTGCTCGAAGAAGTAGAACAGCTCGCCGTGCACGACGCGCCAGTTGAAAACGCGGTCGTAGCTATGCTGCTCGTTAAAGCTGGTGCCGTCGATGATGACCCGGTTATTGAATTCCAGCACCCACTGTCCCTGCCAATCCAGGAGGGCTATGTGCGCCCCGGGATCGGGAGGGGGTTCCGTGACGCTGATGGTGTAGACGAGGTTGCCGTCCTCCCGCACGTTGTAGTGAAGCACGTCGATCAATTCGACCGTGTAGGCGTGCTCGCCGATGACGTACGGCGGGCAGCCGTAGAGGCCCGGCACGCAACAGGGAATCACCTGGTGCCAGCTTTCGCGCCGGGCCAGGACTTCCGGGGGAACGAGGTCAACCATATCGTAGCCGGGCACGACCGCGTCGGTGGCGGCGATGGGGTACTCCTCGATGGTCAGGCCGGCGGCAGAGCCAGGTGTTAGGTGGACGACGGCGGGCGTCGGTGTTAGGGGCCAGGGAGCCTCTGTAGGCTGGGGGTCCGGCGCAGACGGCAGGTAGACGAGCGGATCGACGGGTTGGTTCCAATGGCGCAGTTCAAAATGGAGGTGGGGACCGGTGGCGTTGCCGGTCGCGCCGGCCTTGCCCAGCAGGTCTCCTTGTTGCAGCGTTTGTCCGAGCTCGACCAATATCTCGCTCAAATGCGCGTACAGCGAGGCCCAGCCATCGTCGTGCTCGACGATGACCATGTAGCCGTAGCCTTGCTCCTCGTCCCATCCGGCAAAGGCTACCGCGCCTCCGTCGGCCGCGGTGACGGGCGCTCCCTCTTCGGCGGCGATGTCCAGGCCGGGGTGATCGGGGTTGCGCGGGTCGTGGAACGTCAGCTTCAGATCGTCGTGTGGGATGATGGGCCACTCGAAATACCCTCGGGGCATTCCGGCGACGGTCGGTTCTCTGCCAACGATGTTGACTTGGCCTAACGTCAGCGCGTGTTGAGCTACCGACTTGTCGGTTACGAGAGCGCGTTCACCTGTGTCTTGATTGTAGATTCCTACCTCGATAGCGCACAAATGTGCGCCAGTATCGCCTGGCAGTTGTATCTCGTGCTCGCTGAAGAAGCGACAAGCAGGATCGCGTGCGCCCGGTTCGCATTGCTGAACGGGTGGGTCGAGCGGTACGTCGCTCTGCGCGACCAACGCGCCCGTCTCGTCCACCAGGTGGACGAAGGCCACCCAATTCGCGGTCGGTTGAGCCAGGAGCTCCCATGCGAGGGAGATCTGTGCAGTCGTGGGTGGGACGACGATGCCCGGTCCTGAAGGATCGGTCGGATTGGGAATGCCTAGGAATGGATGGGGATCGGTTCCCTTTACCAGCCGGATTTCGCCGCCGAATGTCCACTCGAGCAAAGGTTCTTCCGTCACTTTTACTTCAGGCTCTAGGGATTCAATGGGCGGTGCCGGTGTCGTGTTCAGTGGAAGCAGAGTCTGCGCGCCGAATCCTACACCGATGACGATGACGATGGTTGTCGCTATCCCTACAATCGCTGAGAGCTTGATATGCATTTTGTGTCGTCTCCTTTCAAGTTGGATTTGCGAAAGGAGTTGGCCCCGCTGGGAGGGTGTGAGCCTGGCAGATGGCAGGCCACGGATCGACCGGTCCTGCTCGGCATAGACCCGGTTCAGCGCGGCGCAGTCGGGGCAGGTGGCCAGGTGAGCGTCGACTTGGGCCCGCTCGTCGGCGCTCCAGTTGACGGGCTGCACGACCAACAGGCGGCGGATTTTCCTGCAGGCGCTCATTGATCTTCCTCCTGCCCATACGCCCGGCGGAACTTGGCTCGGGCGCGGCTCAGGCGCGACTTGACGCCACTCTCCGAGAGTCCCAACGTTTCGGCGATCTCGACCACCCGGCATCCGGCGTAGGTGTGCAACACCAGGGGGATGCGGTACTTGGGAGGCAGCGCGTCCAGCGCGGCCTGGACGTCCAGCCTGCGGCTCACCATCGCCTCGATACCCGGTGCCGGGTCAGGCTCTGTGCCCAGGAGCGGCAGCCACTCCAGCAGCTTGCGGCGGCGATAGTCGTCGGTGGCCAGCCGCGAGGCGACGCGGTAAAGCCAAGCGCGCGCGTTGTCCCAATGTTCCCCTTTGAGCAGCGCCCGGTAGGCGCGGATGAAGGTCTCCTGGGTCAGCTCCTGCGCACGGGCCTGGTCGCCCGTCAGGCGCGCCAGGTAGCTGCAGATGGGCTGTTCGTACTGGTTGAACAGTCCGTCAAATATCCCCTCGGTATCGTCCTCGTTCGTGAGACGTCCAATGTGCTCGGTCAGATTAACGTCGATGGGCCAAGTCCTTTCGTCTTCCAGTAAGTAGGACGGATGAGGGGGCAGTTAGGTTTCAAGGTGTGCGTTGGGTGGACGGACTCTTTGTCGGTGTTGGCGTAGACATGGGGGGGATTCGAGGCCGCTCTGGTGTCGGGGTCGCCGTGATGGGGACGAAAGTGAAGGTGCGTAGAAAATCGTCAAAAACTGCCTGGGCCTCGTCCTCTGGTGCGTTGTATGGATCGGGCATGATCACCAGTGTATAAGCTTGCCCGCTGTGGGCGATTATGATCTTGCGCCGGCCTGGATCGGGGGGCGGGGTTGCTGTGGTGGGCAATTCGCCGGGAACGAAGGACAGCCCGGGCTCGACAATGACGTCTACCGCGCGCTCGCCGCCTACTGCCCGGCAGCATTGGGAGTTGGTCCGCTCAAGGAGATGGGGTTTTCCCGCGGATAGTGCATGGGCTTCCAGATCCTCGAGGCTCGAGTCATCTCCCAGGCTGACGAATACCTGGACGCGGTATTCCTGAGAGGGGGTGGTGCTGGGATACAGACCGGTTGTGAATTCCACCACGTAGCTTTCGTGGGCCTCGTACGAATCGGGTGTGTAGGCTCTGTAAGAACCGGCGTATCGTTGTGTGACTTGCCAATCTGATGGATGATCCACGGCAAAGCCCAGCGACGAATTGCTGTAGCGCGTGGAGTTTGATGGGGCTGTCGCTAGTATTGACGTCGGTAGCTCTGTTGAGTGTGTTGAGCTTGATGGAGTGGTCGCCGGCGTTGATGTGGGCCACTCTGTTTCGTTCGTCGTTGTTTGTACTGGATCTGCTATGGTCAGTGCGGACGTCGGTTCCACGTTGGTTCGCTCTCTCTGCAGGATCAGCGCGTATACGCCGGACCCTATACTGATGAGGATTGCGACCGCTGCGGTTGCGCTCAGGATCTTGAGTGATTTGCCCGTCATTGGTTGTTTCCTCCTAAAGGTTTCTGGTTAAATCCTTACGCTCTATATGACAGGACGATCTAGGAGTATCTTCTCAATAAGTAGGGGAAGATGGGGGGGTGGGGGGGGGGGGGGGGCCCCCCCCCCCCCCCCCCCCCCCCCGCCCCCCAGATTATTGAGATGATACATCTAGGGCGTATGTAGGTTCCCGACTTTTTGGATTAGCGTGCTGCTGGCCGGGACGGTTAAAGAGGGCGCTAGGCTTGTTTCGAAAACGCTTGCCTGTGCAGCCACACTGCCGCTATCAGAAGGACCACGACTGCAGCCACGCTGGGGATGAGGTTGAGGATGATGGGCGTAGCCCGGGAGGACGACGTGGGAGTTGGCAAAGGTGTTGCGGTAGGCACAGGGGTGGGTGTGACGAAAAGCGTGGTTTGGGGCGGGTCCACTTCGCCCAGGGCCGGTTTCGCAGGCAGCAGAGCGAGCAGCAATACGGCTAGTGTAAGTAGATGTCTTACGGTTTTCATGGTGCCCTCCAGTAGTTACTAGATGTTCGCGAATCATTATACCGGAGGGTAAGGGGATGTGCCGGACGGATCGCCCACGTTTGCTGGGCGGCAGGCTGCCTATTGGTCGTCGGTCAGGGTACCTTCAACCGCCTCGCCACTGCCTGCGCCATCTCCAGCGTCGAGGCGTCCCCGCCCAGGTCGTAGGTGCGCACGCGTCCCTCGGCGATGACGCCGGCGACGGCTTGCTCCAACGCGCCCGCCTGCTCTCCCTCGCCCAGCCAGTCCAGCATCAGCTTGACCGCCAGGAGCATGGCGGTGGGGTTGACCTTGTACTGCCCGGCGTACTTGGGGGCCGAGCCGTGCGTGGGTTCGAAAATTGCAAAATCGTCGCCGATGTTGCCACTGGAGGCAAATCCCAATCCGCCCACCAACTGGGCCGCCAGGTCGGAGATGATGTCGCCGAACATGTTGCTGGAGACCAGCACGCCGTAATTCTGCGGGTTCTTGACCAGCCACATGACCATGGCGTCCACGTTCGTCTCCCACAACTCGATGCCGGAGTACTCGGCGGCTATTTTTCGCGCCTCGCGCACCATCAGCCCCGAGGTCTCGCGGATCACGTTGGGTTTCTCCACCAGCGTGACGGTGGGATAGCCGTGAGCTTGAGCGTACTCGAAGGCGCGGCGCACGATGCGCCGGCAGCCCTCCCGCGTAAAGACCCGGCAGGAGAGCGCCACGTCCTCACCCGGCACAGCGTCGAACGCGGCCATCCGCGGGTTGTGGGCCTTTAGCGCCGCCCGCACCTCGTCCGGCAGCGGATGGAACTCGACCCCGGCGTAGAGCCCCTCGGTGTTCTGGCGAAAGACGACCAGGTCGACGTCGTCGCGCAAGTTGAGCGGGTTGCCGGGGAACGCCTTGCACGGACGCAGGTTAGTATAGAGGTCGAACATCTGGCGCAGGCGTACGATGGGGCTGCGGTAGACGAGGCCTTTCCCCTGCAATTCGGGAACCAGCTCCGCCCCGGCCTCCTGCTTGGGCTTGGAGGTGATGGCGGCGAAGAGGGCGCAGTCGCACGTCTTGAGCGTTTCGACCGTGCGCTGCGGCAGCGGCTCGCCCTCGGTGCGCCAGAACTCCCAGCCGATGTCGGCGGGCACGTACTCGGCGTCGAGCGCGATCTGGTCGAGCACGATCTGGGCGGCTTCCATCACGTCCTGGCCGATGCCATCGCCGGGCATCAGCGCGATGCGGTACTTGGGCATAAAGCGTCCTCCGATGGTTGGCCAATTTGGCAAAATGATAAAGCGCCTGCCAAGTCGCCCACATTCTAACCGATGGATGGTAAAAGAACAAGCAGGGGCGCGTCGCGACGCGCCCCTGCCAGGTGATGCCCGTTTACTCTCAGTGGTTGCGCATGACGATGGGCAGGTAGATGAATCGCCAGGAGACCGTCGTCGTGAGGACGGCGGTATCCGTCTTGGTCGGGTCGGACTGGGAGGCGGCGGTGACGGTGACGACGCCGGTGCTGCCATCGGGCGCGGTCGCTGGGATGGTGACGATGACTTTGACATCGGCCCCTGCGCCGGCTGCCAGGCTCACAGGGTTGGCCGAGAAGCCCACCGTCCATGTGCTCGGCCCCGTGTAGCTCAACCCAATGACGTCGGCGGCGGTGCCGGTGTTGGTGATGCGCAGGGTGTAGGTGACGGTGTCGCCGGGGTCGCCGTTGCCCATGGCCGTCGCGGGCGCGACCTCCACGCCGTGCGTGATGGTGCCCGTCTGCGCCGTCGTGGTCAGCACCGACGTGGCGCTCTTGCTGCTATCCCCCTGTGAGGTGGCGACGATGGTGGCGGTACTCGTGTCGCCCGATTGGGCGGTGGAGGAGATCTGTACGGTGATGTTGATCTGGGCGCTGCTGCCCCCCGCCACCGGCCCGGCCGAGACTGGCCAGTTCGTCGCCCAAGCTTCCCCGGATATGCTGCCAGCGATGTTATAGGTATCTGTGAGGTTGCCGGTGTTATAGATCGCCAGCGTGTAGGTGACGACCTCGCCCGGATTGTTTGTTAAGCCGGCTGTGGGTGGATGGAGGTCCACGCCATGGTAGAGGACGGTGTTGCTGGCGCTGGCGGTGTTGTTGGTATAGTCGCTCTCCGGGGTATCGGTGCTGATGGAGACGTCGTTGGGCAGCGTGCCCCCGCCGCTGAGCGTGGGGCTGACCTGGGCGGTGACGGTGATGATGCCCCAGCCGCCGGCCGGGACACTGCCAATGGACCACACGTAGCGGCCGGTGGGGACGGGCACTATGACGGACGGGTAAGAAGTCCAGGGGCCGCTGTAGCTGGCGTTCACCAGCCACGTGTGCAGTTGGTCGGTAATCACCGTGTTGACCGCTGGCACCGAGCCGCTGTTGGTGTACACGATGGTGTAGGTTAGCCAGTCGCCGGCCTTGAGCTTTGCGGGCTGCACCGACTTGGCGATCTGCACGTCGGCCGTCTGCACGGTCACTGTTGCCGTGGCGGTGTTGGGTAGTTCGGCGATCTGGTACTGTTCGATGCTGCTGGTGCTGATCTCGACAGTGTTGATGAGCGTCGTGGTCGCCGGCCAGACGAGCGAGGGATCGACCTGAGCGGTGAGGGTGATCACCCCCCATTCCTTCCACTTCAGATCAGGCAGGTCCCAGGTAAAGGCCGTGCCTGTCCGATGCACGACTGGACTCCCGTTCGACGTCCAGGTACCGACGACGGCGGGACTGATCAGCCCACTGGGCAGCGTCTCGGTCAGAACCACGTTCTCGGCTGCCAGGGAACCGTCGTTGCCGAACCGGATGGTGATGGTGACCGTGTCCCCCGGTATGGCGGTGGTGGGGTCAAAGGCCTTGTTGGCCCACACGTCGGCCACGGGCGAGACGGCGACGGCCCAGTCGACCTCGGCCTGGATGGGATCGGGGGAGGCAGGAGGATATCCCACCGTGCCGTTCAATCCCCAGAAGGGCTCGACGCTGGTAAAGCCGCCTTCGACATAGTTCCTGGGTCCCCACACGCCGCCGGGGCTGTCGGTGGGAGTGACGTAGTAGACGTCGTGAGAGACGTTGCCCGCGTCGTTGTGGACGGTGGGCGCGTGTGAGTGGTAAGGTGGATGTGGGATCAGCCAGCCGTCGGCGACGCGGCCCAGCACCGTGGGCGTGCCGGCGGGATAGGCATAAGGCCAGGCGTACTCGGCCCCGTCGTAGTAGGGGTCGGAGAAGGCGATGAACCCGCCCTGCTTGTCGACGCCGGGCACGGTGACATAGTGGCCGCCCAGCCGCACCCATTCGCCACCCTGGTCCTGCCAAAAGCCCAGCAGCAGGATCACGTCCTCGCTGTGCTCCACCTCCTCGGCCACCCACCAAAAGTCGGGGCTCTTGGTCATTGTGATCACGTACCCCTGGCGTAGCGCCTTGTTTTGTATGTATGCCTCGAGTCCTTTGTACACATCGGTGATGACGGTGCCGGCGTGCAGAGTGCCTGATTGCTGTCCGTCGGTGTCAAAGTACCAGGCCAGATCGTCCACGAACTCGATTGATGTACTGCTGTACTCCACGTTGGAGGGGTCGTGGTCATCCCATGCTCCCGTAGGATCGTAGCTCTGCACCAGGGGATAACCGTCGTTGATCCCGGGCGTGGTAGGCGCGACAGGACTGGGCTCGAACTTGCTGTCGAACCACCACAGCGAGTTGGCCGCCGAGGCGGGGCCGCAGTAGGTCCACTGCCAGCCCATAGGCCCGCTCATTCTCCAATTATCCTGCTTCTGGTCGAAATCGGGCACCCCGTTGATGGCATAGTCCTGCCACGGCTGCCAGGCGCCCCCGGCAGGGCTGGTGAGGTCGACCTCCCATTCGCCGCTGGACTTCCACGTGTAGGGCGAAACAGCCAGCGCGTATTCCACCTCGACCTGTATCTCCTCGCTTCCCATGTATGGGCCGTTCTCGATCTCGGGGTGCGGGTTGACTGATATGGGCTCAAATCCCGTGAACCAGCCCCTGAACTCCTGCCAGGGATACCCGGCCGGCCCCCAGATGCCGCCGGGGCTGGTGGTATCTGTGACCGTGTAAACGTCGTGGGAGACGTTGCCGGCGTCGTCGTGAATCGTCGGATCGGGGCCGGGATGGGGCGGGTAGTGGGTGATCAGCGTGCCGCTAAGCACGCGGCCTGCGCCCGTCACCTCGGCATTGTCCACGAAAGGATCGCTGAAGGCGATCGCAGGCCCGTTGGGATCCACCCCGGCGACGTTGACATAGTGGCCGCCGACGCGCACCCATTGCCCGCCTGGGACGGTTTCCTGCCACTCGTAGAACCCCAGCAGCAGGACCACGTCCTCGCTGCGCGTGACCTCGTCGGCCACCCAGCGGAAGGTGGGAGAGACGACCAGGGTCACCTGGTAGTCGTCCCACAGGCCGTGATCGCGCAGGTATTGGTGGGTGCCGTGGAACATGCTGATCACGCTGGTGCCGATGAGCCCCTGGTTGGTGCCAAAGTATCTTTTCGCCAGATCGTCGACAAAGGGGATCACGTTCTGGGGGTCGTGATCGTCCCAGACGCCGGGGCTGTAGGATGTCACCAGGCGGTAGGTATCGCTGATGATGGGCGGCGTGGTGCCGGTGAGCGTCTCGAATTTGCTGTCGAACCACCACAGCGAGTTGGCCATGGCCACCGGGCCGCAGTGGGTGGAGATGACGCCCATGCTCCACGCTGCCTTCTTCTGGTCAAAGTCGGGCATGCCCGAGGGGGCGTAATCCTCCCACGGACCCGGCTTCCAGTAGAAGGCGTCGTCCCAGTCGCTGGAAGAGACCAGCGAACCCCATGTGGAGGGTTGCGCCGGGCTGGCTCCCCCTGGCCAATAGTGATCCTGGGGTGCGATCCCGCTGTTACTCAGGGCTAATCCCAGTTCCTGGAAAGCCCCGCCTCCGATGCCGATGGTCGTGAAGGGGATGGCGAATTCGGCTGACCAGCCGGACATCGTCTCTGTCTTCCCGTTAGCCCAGGCGAGGGAGGTGGCGATCCAGGTTGCCCCGTCGCCCTGCCAGGTGGCTGTGCCGCCGTTGCGCCTTATCTCGAACCGAAAGTCATCGGTCTGGGGGGCGCTGCCTCCGTCGTTGTTGGTGTCCAAAAAGATCGAGACGGCGGGTACGAGGGCGTGGTTTACCTTGTCCTGTAGCTCGAAGGCCACGTAGAGGGTGCTGCCATCCTGGGTGAAGAATACCTCGACCTCGTCGTAGTAACCGCCATATCCCTCGAAGGCGACCTTGCCCGCCCCGGCGTACTCGCCGGGGGCGATGGCTCCATCGACGGTGGGAGCAGGTGGATTGTCGTAAGGAGCGTCGACGACGTCGGGGTGGTTGAGGTAGGGCGTGGGCAGGCCCTGTGTCGCTGCGGGGGCGTTGATTGCCGCCGCGGCGGTGGCTGGCTGTCTCAGTGCCAGGAGCCATATCGCGCCGCCAAAAAGAGTCAATGCCAGGGCGGCGGTCAGCACAAGTTTGGTCGTTCCAATTTTGAAGGTCATTTGAAGACTCCTTTCCTTCATGCGCTTTCCTAACCCGGCCAGGCCGGAACCAAAATGTTGACCAGGAAGGCCGGCTCTGATTTCCTGCTCGATGTGCAAGGATTTGCAGGGTTAGGCCCTAACAGCTTCTCGATCGATTTAGGAGCGTATTGTTCAAATACCACCTCCTTTTCCAAATTCAACCCGGGGACCTACCCTTGGTAAGCGCGCACCTGGCTCATTGGGGTGCCGACCATGCGGAAGGCGCGCCGCTCGGCCTCGTAGCGGATGCGTTCCTCGTCCAGCGTCAGCAGTTCGCCGTCGCGCAGGATGATTCGACCATCGACGATGACGTGGCTCACGTCGCAGGGGTGCGCGGCGTAGACCACGCCGGCGGCCAGGTCGTGGCGCGGGAACCAGTGGGGCGCGCGAGTGTCGAGCAGGATCAGGTCGGCAGGGTGACCAGGGGCCAAGGCACCGCTGCCCTTGAACCCCATCGCCCGCGCGCCGGCCTGCGTCGCCAGCCGCAGGAGCTGGATGCGGGGCAGCGCGTCGGGCTGACCCAGCCCGTGTTTGTGATACAGCCCCGTGATGCGTAGCACCTCCAGCATGTTCAGATCGCTGTTGGATGCCGGGCCGTCGGTGCCCAGCGCCACATCCACGTCTCCTGCCAATAATCGCGGCAGAGGGGGCATCTCCATCGCCAGCTTGAGGTAGGTCTTGGGCGTGTGGGCCACGTGCACGTCCTTCTCGGCCAGGATGGCGATGTCGTCGTCGCTGGCGACGTTGCAGTGGGCGGCGGTGGTGGGTACGTCAAAGACGCCCAGGTTCGCCAGGTGGGCCACCGGCGTCGCGCCGTGGTCGGCCAGGGATTTGTCGACCTGCTCCCGCGATTCGGATACGTGGAGGTGGATGCCGACGCTAAGGTCGTGGGCCGCCTCGACCACCTGGCGCAGGAAGGCGGGCGGGCACATGTACGGTGAGTGCGGACCCAGCGCGCAGCGGATGCGGTCATCGGCCTTGCCATGCCAATCCCGCACGAAGCGTAGCGTGCCCTCCAGCGTGACCCCGCCCACCTCGTGCTCGGCGCCGATGCCGAACTGGCACCAGGCCAGGTTGGCCTTTACGCCTGCCTCTTCCACGGCGCGCGCTACCTGATCCATCCAGAAATAGTGATCGGCAAAGCCGACGATACCGGCGCGCACCATCTCGCAGCAGGCCAGCGCCGCACCCCCGTAGACGTCCTCCTCCTCCAACGCTGACTCGGCGACCCATATCTTTTCGTTGAGCCAGCGCTCGAAGGGCAAATCCTCGGCCCAGCCGCGCTCCAGCGTCATCGCCGCGTGGGTGTGGGCGTTAAAGAATCCGGGCAGCGCCACGCGTTCCCGTCCGTCGATCACCTCGTCGGCGGCAAAGCCAGTAGGCGGCTCACCGACGGCCACGATTGTGCGGTCCTTGATGGCAATGTCAATATCGTGTAGGATGCGGTCTTGGTCGTCGAGGGTGACGGCTGTGACGCCCTTGATTAGAAATGTAGCCATAATCTTTCAAATGAGGCAGGATGCAAGATCGGCCCGTTTCTTGCCCCTTGCTTCTTGCATCATTGTCTGTAAATAGGGTAGAAACCCCCACCTTTAGGTGGGCCGTTTTCAACACCGCACTGACGGTTTGAATGCAGCGGTCGGCGGTATGCCATAAGCTCTTCTTTCACGATGTCATCTGGAATGTGCCCTGGCTTGTTTGCTTGTTTTCTGGTTGTTGAGTGCTACCTACAAATACGGCGTAGACGCCGCGCTGGCGAGCTTCAGGCGACTTTCAGTCGCGCTCCAAGCTACCGGCTTTCAGCCGGTAGTAGTTGACTTC
>Ga0315550_1000231_pt1 | contig 33638 bp, 30 predicted proteins | sample SalMarSW160190MG_2_FD_203100 | JGI IMG/M metagenome (GOLD analysis project Ga0315550, IMG submission 203100) | Salt marsh sediment microbial communities from the Plum Island Ecosystem LTER, Massachusetts, United States - Salt Marsh Sediment SW1601-90 ...
GGCCGGCCGCGTTGAAGGGTTCCACGGAACCTACGTGAGTTGCCGGGCTCGCCGCCGCCAAAGGCGGCGATCGGGGCGCAGAGAGCACCCCCTCGATGCACGGTGATAAGCCCAAAATCCCGGCCGCGTGAGGCGACGTGTGCCTCATACTTTAATACGGACGAGGTGCATGTCGCCTCACGCCGCCCTCTTCCGAGCGGTCCCGGCAAGCCGGGACGAGAAGCGCCGGTGGCGCTTCGAGCGCGAAGGAAGGCCATGAGAGTGAGGGCCGTCTCGCGAGAAGGTCCGGTGGACCTTCGAAAGGCCCGAACGCCCGGAGACCTATGGTCGATGGGCAGGTCGAGTGGCAGAACCGAAACCCGAAGGAGCAACCCTGTCGGGGGATTTGTTGTGCCTTTTGAAAAGACCCGCCCGCCCTCATTGGCGAGAAACGGGGGCCCACGCTTCCCTCGTCACCCCGGCGCAAGCCGGGGTCCATTGGCCCGTCGATGCGGTCTGGAATCGCCATTGGATTCCGGCGTTCGCCGGAATGACGGCGTGCGGGAATGATCAGGCCACCCGCCCTCATTGCCCTCCCCCGCGGAGCGCGCGCTCACATCTCGATATCGAGCAGCTCGGCCACCTCGATCGTGCCGATGTTCAGGTGCGGGCAGGCCTTCGCGATCTCCTGCGCCGCCTCCAGCGTATCGGCTTCGACGATCGAATATCCCGACAGGGGGTCCGGCGCCCCGTCGGCCACCCCGTCCTTGCTCACCGTGGTCGATTTGCCCACCGGCTTGCCGCCGTCGACCATCGCCCCGCGCACCGAGCCCATCCACTCGCGCCAGGCCGCCATGTGCGCCTTGCCTTCCTCGGGATCCTCGAACCGCTTGCCGCCGTGATAGGCCAGAATGTACTGCGCCATGGATTTGCCTCCCGTTTGCCAAGGGTCGCGGGCAGCCTAGGCCGCCCCGCGGCGGCGCGGCAAATCACGCATTCGATATCCGGGGTAGGGGCAGGCCCCGCCCGTCACTTCACCTCGGGGAACACGAAATCGTCGAGCGCCTGGGTGTCCACCTGCCCCATCAGCGGGTCGGCGCCTTCCGGCGGCGGCGAGGTCATCACGTCGAGCCCGATAAAGACCGCCATCATCACCACCACGATCACCACCGCCCCGACGATCACCGAATTGCGCCCGCTCCCCATCATCCGCGCCGGCACCAGGACGATCGGCACCACCGCCAGCAACACCATGATGATCACAAACGTCGCGTTCATGGCAGTTCTCCGGCAGCCATTGTCGCCGCAATTGGTTACCGTTTGCTGGCCCCCGCCGGCGCAATCCGAGCCTTCGCTCGACGCCGCCACCGAATCTCGCTATCCCGCTCGCTCGCAACCGGACCCGCCCCATGCTCCACGCCATCGAAGCGGTGATCTTCGACATGGACGGGGTGCTGCTGGACACCGAGGCGGTCTACCGCGACGCCGCCTGGCACGCGGCCGACAAGCTCGGCGTTGAGATGACCGAGGCGCTCCACCACAGCACCATCGGGGTGCCGGGCAACGTCGCCGACGGCTTCTTCTACAAGACCTACGGCCCCGATTTCCCGCTCGCCGACTTCTACGCCCACTGGCACCGCTACCTGGCCGCGCGCTGGGCCGAAGACGTGCCGGTCAAGCCCGGCGTCACCGAATTCCTCGACCATCTTTCCGCCCGCGGCCTGCCGGCGGCCGTCGCCACCTCCTCGGGCCGCCGCACCGCCACCGATCATCTCGGCCGGGCCGGCATTTTCGAACGCTTCGCCGCCATCGTCACCAGCGACGACATCACCCACGGCAAGCCGCATCCCGAGCCGTTCCTTCTCGCCGCCGAACGCCTATCCGTCGCGCCGGCCGCGTGTCTGGCGCTCGAGGATTCCTACAACGGCGTCCGCGCCGCCCACGCCGCCGGCATGGTCACCATCATGGTCCCCGATCTCCTCGCCCCGATCGCCGAGATCGAGGCCCTCTGCTTCGCGGTCATCGACGACCTCGACGGCGTCCGCCGCGCCCTCGACCAAGCCCACCGCGAAGCCCATCCGGGCCATGCCGGGCGATGAGAATGATGTGAATGCGTCATTGCGAGCGCCCGGAAGGGCGCGCGGCAGTGAGGGTCGTCTCCGCGAGAAGGTCCGGTGGAGTGAGGCATTGGTCGCGAAAGCGATCCAAGGCTCCAGTGGAGCCTTGGAAAATGCCGAACGCCCCGAGACCTATGGTCGAGGGGCCGAGCCCGAACGCCCGGAGAGCTATGCTCGATGGGCATGAGCCGCTTGCGCCCCCCGCTGGCAGAGTCACATGCCTGCAACACGCAACAGCAATCGCCTTCACCGCCATTTCGTCGCCCCATTTGCCCATCTTGGTTGTCGGCGAGTTGGTAAACCGTGGCTTAACAGGCCCCGGCCCGAGACATAAACTGCGCGGGCGGCGGGTGATTCGCGCGTTTCGGGCTGGTGCCGCAGCGAACGGCGGGGGAGATGACGCGGGGGCTGCGCCTGTTCATAGCGACCCGGTCCGCCTGCGTGGCGGCCGTGATCGGGGCCGGCCTCGCCGCCGCCCCGGCTGCCGCGCCCGCCGGCGAGTTCGCCGCGCTCCTCACCCCCGAACTGCTGGCCGACTATGCAACGGGCTACACGCCCACCTTCGTGCGCCTCGAGCGCGCGCCCACGCCGCCGCCCCGTCCGGCCATCACCGCCGCCGAGTTGCAGCGCTACGTCGCCAACGGCTACCAGCCGACCCAGGCGCGTCGTGAACTGACCGCCCGCGAGCGCCTGTGCCTGGCCCAGGCCGTCTATTTCGAGGCCCGTGGCGAACCCGAAGCCGGCCAGTGGGCCATCGCCCGGGTGGTGCTCAACCGGGTCGCCAACGGCAACTATCCCGGCCATGTCTGCGACGTGGTGTTCCAGGGTGCTTCCCGCCGCGGCCATTGCCAGTTTTCCTTCGCCTGCGACGGGCGCTCCGACGTCGGCGGCAACGGCAACCGCATCGTTCGCGAATCCTGGGTCAAGGCGAATCTGATCGCCGACGAGGCCTACCGCCGCTATCTGCAGGACCGGCCGGCGGTCGGCGAGCTGCCCGCCTCGACGCTGTTCTTCCATGCCCGCCGGGTCTCCCCGAGCTGGGCCTCCGCCTACCAGCCGGTCGCCAGCATCGGCGCGCACGTCTTCTACGCCGGCCTCTAGACGCCGCCGCGGCAACCCACACTTCGGTGCTTTGCTTGCTCGCGCCTTAAAATGCGCGTAATTCTGACCGCCAAAGGGCCGGTTGATCCGGCGCGGCGGCAGCGGCACCGTCGGCGCCCGAGGCGCGAGGAACCAGCATGCCGAAAATCGCTCTGGTGGACGACGACCGCAACATCCTGACCTCGGTCACGATGACGCTGGAATCCGAGGGGTATCAGGTCGCGACCTATACCGACGGCGCCTCCGGGCTGGACGGGCTGACGTCCGACAAGCCGGATCTGGCCATCCTCGACATCAAGATGCCGCGCATGGACGGAATGGAGCTGTTGCGCCGCCTGCGCCAGAAGTCCGACATGCCCGTGATCTTCCTCACCTCCAAGGACGAGGAGATCGACGAGTTGTTCGGCCTGAAGATGGGCGCCGACGACTTCATCACCAAGCCCTTTTCCCAGCGCCTGCTCGTCGAGCGGGTCAAGGCCATCCTGCGGCGCGCCCACGCCCGCGACGGAACCCCGACGACCGCCGGTGAACCGGCCGCCCAACGCACCGTTCTCGAGCGCGGTGCCCTGGTCATGGACCAGGAACGCCACACCTGCACCTGGAAGGGCAATCGGGTGACGCTCACCGTTACCGAGTTTCTCATCCTGTTCGCGCTCGCCCAGCGGCCCGGCGTCGTCAAGTCGCGCAACGCGCTCATGGACGCCGCCTACGACGACCAGGTCTATGTTGACGACCGCACCATCGACAGCCACATCAAGCGGCTGCGCAAGAAGTTCAAGGCGGTCGACTCCGATTTCGACATGATCGAAACCCTCTACGGCGTCGGCTACCGGTTCAAGGAATAACGACTTGGCGATCCCCGCCGCCGAATCGCGCCAAAAGCTCAAGCGGCAGGCAGAGCAGCCCGACACTCCGGCCCCGCGCCGAACGGCGCCGGAGGCCGAGCACCGGCCCGAACCGGCCGGCAAGGCAATCGCGCCGGCCGACGCCCCGGCCGCGAAGGCCGAAGCCCCCGCGGCCCGGCACCGCACCGGCATCATCCGGCCGGTGATCGGTGCCCTGAAGCGGGTCGCATCGCTGACGATTCTCTCCAGCCTCACCCGCCGTATCGTCGTGCTCAACCTGGCGGCGCTGGCGGCGCTTGTGGTGGCGATCCTCTATCTGAATTCCTGGCGCGCCGGCCTGATCGATGCGCGCATCCAGTCCCTCAGGGTCCAGGGCGAGATCATCGCCGGCGCCATCGCCGCCTCGGCGAGCGTCGATTCCGACGTGGTGGTTGTCGACAGCGACCGTCTCCTGGCGCTGCCCTCCGACGAGTTCACCCAGTACAGCTACGCCAGCCCCGCCTACGAATTCCCCATCAATCCCGAGCGTGTGCAGCCTCTGCTCGGCACCCTCGTTACCCCGACCGGCAATCGCGGCCGGGTCTACGACGACTCTGGCTTTGTCATCATCGACAGCGCCCGCCCGCCCGCCGCCGGCGAGGAGGCGCGCCGGGTCGACACCGGCGAACCCGAGGAGTTCTTCGTCGTCGCCTGGTGGAATGAGTTCTTCCGTTGGCTGAGAGCCGGCGAATTTCCCCTCTATCAGGAATATGCGGACGACCAGGGCACCAAATATGCCGAAGTCGTCTCGGCCCTGAATGGCACGGTCGCCGCGATCACCCGGGTCGATGCCGCCAGTCGCCTGATCGTTTCGGTGGCCGTGCCCATCAAGCACGGCGCCAACACCATCGGGGTCCTTCTGCTGTCGACCCCGCCGGGAGAGATCGACAAGATCGTCGAATCCGAGCGCTGGGGGGTGCTCAGGATCTTCCTTGTCGCCGCGGTGATCACTTTCGTTCTGTCGCTGCTGCTGGCCGGCACCATCGCCGATCCGATCCGCCGCCTGTCGGCCGCCGCCAAGCGGGTCCAGACCTCGATTTCCGAACGCGAGCAGATCCCCGACTATACCGACCGCACCGACGAGATCGGCGATCTTTCCGGCTCGCTGCGCGGCATGACCAATGCCCTCTACAACCGCATCGAGGCCATCGAGCGCTTCGCCGCCGACGTCGCCCATGAGCTGAAGAATCCCCTGACCTCCCTTCGCAGCGCCGTCGAAACCCTGCCCAGAGCCCGCACCGAAGCCGACCGGACCCGCTTGGCCGAGATCATCCAGCACGACGTACGCCGTGTCGACCGGCTGATTTCCGACATCTCCTCGGCCTCCCGGCTCGACGCCGAGATGGCTCGGGAAGCAACCGATATGGTCGACATGTCGCGCTTGCTTGAGACCATTGCCACCATCCACAACGACGTCGCCGCCCAGCGCGGCGCGCGCGTGGTCCTGATCGACCCGCAGCAGGGGCCCGCCCCCGTCGTCCGCGGCCAGGACAGCCGCCTGGCCCAGGTCTTCTCCAACCTCGTCGACAACGCGATCTCCTTCACCCCCGAAGGCGGCACCGTCACCGTTCGGCTGGTGGTCCGGCCCGCGACGGTTTGCGTCGACGTTATTGACGAGGGGCCGGGCATTCGCGGAGACACCGCGCAGGTGTTCTCCCGCTTTTATACCGACCGGCCGGAAGGCGAGGGCTTCGGCAATCATTCCGGCCTAGGCCTGTCGATCTCACGGCAGATCGTGGAAGCGCACAAGGGCCGCATCGAGGCGGGCAACCGCTCGGGGGCGTCCGGTGCCATCTTCACCGTCACCCTGCCGCGGGCGAGGGTGTGACCGGGGCGGCTCAGGCGCCCGTCAATGTGCACGCCACCGCCCTGGTCTACGACGGCATCGGGGTCCTGATCACCGGCCCGTCCGGCTCCGGCAAATCGCTGCTGGCGCTGGACCTGATCGATCACGCCGCCCTGGCGGGGACCGAAGCGTTTCTGATCGCCGACGATCAGGTGCTGCTCGAGGCCGACGGCGGCACCCTTCGCGCCGCCGCCCCGCCGACCACCGCCGGCCATATCGAGCTGCGCGGCCGCGGCATCGTCGCCCGCCCGCACCTGGCCGCCGTACCGGTCCACCTGGTCCTCGAGCTGATCGCCGACCCCGATCGGATGCCGCCCCCCGAAGCCTTCGAGACCACCGTGGCCTCCGTTCCGCTCGCCCGGGCGCCACTGCCCGCCGCCGGCGCCGGGGGCGCCACCCAGCGGCGGCTCCTGGCCCTCGAAGCGATCGCAACGTGCCGGGGAAGCCGCAAAAAAACCACTTGAAACCCTCACCCGCCGCAACGAGACTTTCCAAAGCGCCTGCCGCGCGGGCGCCGGGGTACGGGCACGAAATCGATGATCGGCATGGTATTGGTCACCCACGGGGCGCTGGCGCAGGAATTCCGCGCCGCTCTCGAGCATGTCGTCGGCCCGCAATCGCAGTGTCAGACCGTCTCGATCGGCCCCGACGACGACATGGAAATCCGCCGCAACGACATCCTCAAGGCGGTCGGTGACGTCGAGTCCGGCGATGGCGTCATCATCCTCACTGACATGTTCGGCGGCACGCCCTCCAATCTCGCCATATCGGTCATGGAGGATGTCGACGTCGAGGTGATCGCCGGCGTCAATCTGCCGATGCTGATCAAGCTCGCCCGCGTCCGAGGCGAATCCGACGCCCGCACCGCGGTCCGCGAGGCGCAGGAGGCTGGCCGCAAATACATCAATATCGCCAACGAAGTGCTCGGACGCAGCTGAGCGAGATGTCATCAGCCGACGGGCCGGACAAGAGCCTCGCTCAAAAGCTGACCATCACCAACACCCGCGGCCTGCACGCCCGCGCCTCGGCCATGTTCGCCCGCACCGCCGAGCGCTTCCAGGCAACGATAACGGTGACCGGCGATGGCGCAACGGTGGCCGGCGGTTCCATCATGGGGCTGTTGATGCTCGCCGCCGGGCCCGGCACGACCCTGCTTGTGCAGGCCTCGGGGCCCGAGGCGCGCGAGGCGCTTGAGGCGCTCGCCCATTTGGTCGAATCCGGCTTCGACGAGTAGCCATCCGCGCCGGCGGCGCCGACCCGACAGGACATAAACCTTTCTTTATGTCCTGGTTGCGGTGACCGGTCCTGCTCGTCTATAACGCGCCGATTCCTTTGCGCCGTGCCGGAGATACACATGGACGCCGCCGCCGACTTCGCGGTCAAGGACCTCTCGCTGGCCGACTACGGCCGCAAGGAGATCGAACTGGCCGAGGCCGAGATGCCCGGCCTGATGGCCATCCGCGCCGAATACGGACCCGACGCACCGCTGCACGGCGCCCGCATCGCCGGCTCCCTGCACATGACGGTGCAGACCGCGGTGCTCATCGAGACGCTGATCGCGCTCGGCGCCGAGGTGCGCTGGGCCTCCTGCAACATCTTTTCGACCCAGGACCACGCCGCCGCCGCCATCGCCGTTACGGGCGTGCCGGTCTTCGCCCACAAGGGCGAGACGCTCGAGGAATACTGGGACTTCGCGGACCGGATCTTCGACTGGCCCGGTGACAAAAGCGCCAACATGATCCTCGACGACGGTGGCGATGCGACGCTGATGGTTCTCACCGGCGCCCGCGCCGCGACCAATCCGGCCATCCTCGACCATCCCGGCAACGAGGAGGAGGAGGTGCTCTTCGCCACCATCCGCCGCCGGCTGGACGCCGACCCGGAGTTCTATCAACGGGTCCGCGACACGCTCCGGGGGGTGACCGAGGAAACCACCACCGGCGTCAACCGCCTCTACCAGCTCCACAAGGCCGGGGAATTGCCGTTCCCCGCGATCAACGTCAACGACTCCGTCACCAAATCGAAATTCGACAACAAGTACGGCACCCGCGAATCCCTGGTCGACGCCATCCGCCGCGGCACCGACGTCATGCTTGCCGGCAAGGTCGCGATCGTGTGCGGCTACGGCGACGTGGGCAAGGGCTCGGCGCAATCGCTGCACGGCGCCGGGGCGCGCGTGCTCGTCACCGAAATCGACCCGATCTGTGCCCTGCAGGCGGCGATGGACGGCTTCGAGGTTGTCCGGCTCGACGAGGCGGCCGGCCGCGCCGACATCATCGTTTCCGCCACCGGCAACCGAGACATCATCACCCTCGAGCACATGCGGCAGCTCAAGGACCTGGCGATCGTCGCCAACATCGGCCATTTCGACAACGAGATTCAGGTCGCCGCGCTCAGGAATCTGAATTGGACGAACATCAAGCCGCAGGTCGACATGATCACCTTTCCCGACGGCAAGCGCATCATCTTGTTGTCGGAGGGAAGGCTGGTCAATCTCGGCAACGCTACCGGCCACCCGAGCTTCGTGATGAGCGCCTCCTTCTCAAATCAGGTGCTGGCCCAGATCGAGCTGTTCGCCCACCACGAGAACTACGACAACAAGGTTCACGTGCTGCCCAAGCATCTCGATGAGAAGGTCGCCGAGCTGCATCTGGAAAAGCTCGGAGCCGCCCTCACCGAACTCACCGACGACCAGGCCGACTATATCGGGGTCCCCCGGACCGGCCCGTTCAAGCCCGAGCACTACCGCTACTGAGCGCCAACGCGGCGCCGCCGGCGCCGGTGTTTTTCACATTCGGGAATTTCTCGCCTCTGCCCGATTCCGCCAGCCGGCGCGAACCGGTATGGTGAGGTGATTCGCCGCCAGGGGCTTATTCTCGGCGATCTTCGACCACGAGGCAGGCATGGTGCCGCACGCATACCGGGCGCGTCTGGTCCGCGCGATTCCCATTGCCATCGCCGTGCTTGTCCCGGCCGCCCCGGCCGCCGCCCAATCGCTGCTCGGCGCCTCCCCAGCGCAGCTCGCGCCGATCGCCCCCTACGCCATCGCGGTGGGCGCGGCGGTCTTCGGAGCGGTATCGGCCTGGTCGGCCTGGCGCTCGCGCCGCAACCGCGAATCCGCGTCCCGTGCGGCGCGTCGGCAGCTTCGCCGCATGCGCGCCAGCCTCGACGAGATCGAGGCGCTGCTCTCGGGAATGCGCGAGATCACCCTGATCTGGCACGAGGGGGCCACCGGGCCGCGCATCTACGGTCCGGTCGACCTGGTGATCGGCGGCGAGGCGCGCGCCGGCGACGTGCTCAATCTCGAAGCCTGGCTCACGACCGACAGCGCCGCGGCATTGTCGGTGGCGCTGTCCACCCTCAGGTCCCGCGGCACCGAGTTCGATCTGACGGTCAACGGTCCCGAGGACGCCCAGTACCGGGCCAGCGGCCGTCTGGCGGCGGGGGCGCCGGTGGTCCGCATCACGCCTGTGAGTGTCGCCGCCCAGCCGCTGGTCCTGCCCTCGTCATTCGAGCGTCGGCCCGACATCGAGAGCTGTCGCGCGCTGTTCGCGTGCTTTGCGCATCCGGCCTGGATCCGTAATCCGCGCGGAGCGCTGATCTATGCCAACGATGCCTATATGGAGCTGGCGCGTTCGGTCGGGGTGATGCCGGTCGGCGGCCAGCTGCCGGAGCTGTTCGGTTCGGACGGGCCCGACCGTCACCGCCCTGGCGGCGAATCCCGCGGCCCGGTGACCATCACCGAGCACCATCCTCGCGCCGGGCGGCTCGATATCACGCTTTTCGCCCTCGAGGATGGATGGGCCGGCTATGCGATTGCCGGCCAGGCCGCATCGGAGACCGACGGCGATCCCTCGCTGAGCTTCTTGACCGCCGCCATCAACCAGCTGGCGACGGCGGTCGCCGTATTCGACGCCGCCGGCCAGCTCACCAACTTCAACCGGGCGTTCGCCGAACTGTGGGACCTCGATCCGGAATGGTTGCGCGCCCGGCCCAACGAACGCGCCATTCTCGACAAGCTGCGCACCTCCGGGCAGCTTCCCCCCGAACCCGACTATCGTCGCTGGCGTGCCGAGCATCTGAAATCCTATTCGCTCGCCGGCCCGCGCGAGACCATGTGGGCGCTGCCCAACAGCCAGGTCCTCAACGTCATCGCGGCGCCGGCACCCCAGCACCGCGGCGTCATCTATGTCTATGAGAACCAGACAGAGAAGCTGGCGCTCGAATCCAAATACAACGCCCTCATCCAGGTGCAGCGGGAAACCCTCAATGCCTTGTCCGAAGCGGTGGCCGTGTTCGGCACCGACGGCCGGCTGAAACTGCACAATGCGCAACTTTCGGGGCTCTGGAAGCTGTCAATGAGCGAACTGGGCGCCAATCCGCACATCGACACCATCGCCGAGGCCTGCGCCAGTTCCCTGCGCGTCGACGGGTTCCGGATATGGACCGACCTCAAGCGCGCCATCATCGATCTGGGCCCCGATCGCCACGACGAATCCGGCCGCATCCGCCGATCCGACGACAAGCTCATCGATTTCGCGATCGTCCGCCTGCCCGACGGGCAGTCGCTGATGACCTTCGTCGATGTCACCCAGTCGGCCCAGTACGAGCAGATGCTCAAGGAACGCAACGAAGCCCTCGAAATGGCCGACAAGCTCAAGGACGCCTTCGTCCAGAATGTCAGTTACGAGCTGCGCTCGCCGCTCACCAACATCATCGGCTTCTCCGAACTGCTCGCCCAGGAGGAAATCGGCGCGCTGAACGAAAAGCAGCGCGAATACACCTCCTACATCCGCTCCTCGTCCGAGACCCTCGGCCTCCTCATCGACAACATCCTCGATCTGGCGAACGTCGACGCCGGCATCGCGACGCTCAATGTCGAGGAGCTCGAAATCAATTCCCTGATCGCCAAGGCGAAGGCGGGGCTCGCAGCCACCCTTGAGTCGGTCGGCAGCGAAGCGCCGGTCAATCTGGTGGTCGAAGTCGCACCCGGCCTGCCGCGCCTGCTCGGCGACGGCGCTCGCATCGTTCAGGTGCTCTACAACATGCTTGCCAACGCGATCCGCTATTCCGACGCCGGCACGGAGGTGAAGCTCACCGTCGAGGGCCGGGGCGATGCCATTGCCTTCGTGGTCGACGATGAAGGCGTCGGCATACCCGAGGATCTGATGCCCACCGCGTTCGACGGCGCCGAGGGCGCCCCGGTCGAGGGCAGGCAACGCGGCGCCGGGCTCGGCCTGGCGATCGTCAAGACCTTCGCGCATCTGCACGGCGGGGCGGTTGCGATCGAATCGCGCGAGCCCCGCGGCACCCGCGTCACGGTCACGCTGCCCGCGCGCCAGCCGCTGGCGAGCGCCGCCGGGTGATCCGGCGCCGTGCGTGAGTTCGAGGCCCGTTCCGAGGCCGAGACCATCGCCGTCGCACACGCACTGGCGCCGCTTCTCAGGCCCGGCGACACGATCCTGCTTGCCGGCGTGCTGGGCGCCGGCAAGACGGTTTTCGCCCGTGCGGTTCTGCGCGCGCTGCTCGACGATGCCTCGCTGGTCGTGCCGAGCCCGAGCTTCGCGCTCGTGCAGCCCTATGAGGGCGGTGGCCAGAGCTGTCTGCACGTCGATCTGTATCGCCTCGCCGAGGCGCGCGACGCCGACGAACTCGGCCTCGCCGACCAGCCCGATGCCATTCGCCTGGTCGAGTGGCCCGACCGCTTGCCGTCACTTCACGACACCGCCGACTGGCTTGTCGAAATCGCGCCGGGCGACGATCCCGAGGAACGGCACCTGGCCATCAGCGCCCTCCGCGAATCGGACCGGGAGGCGGGTCTCGCTTCCATCCTTGGCTAGCTCGATGCAGCGCTGGCGCGCGCTCGCCGGGAAAAAGCCGGCCGCCACCCGTCTTGCGCCGTGACATGCGGTTGCATGTCGGCGGCGGCGACGCCATTGTCGTTGTGCAAGCCCTTGCCGCCGTCGGCCGGGCGCCGAGCCGATGCCCAAAGCCAGTCTTTTCACCATCGCCCCGCACGCGCGGTTCCTGCCGACCCTGGTCGAGGCCATTCTCGACGGCACGCTGCTGCCCGATTGGCCGCGGACCGGCCCGTTCTGGCTCGCCGATCTGACGATCTTCCTGCCCGGCAAACGCGCCCGCCTGGCGCTTATCGACCGGTTCGCCGGGGCTCTCGGCGGGGCCGCGCTGATGCCCGCCATCCGGACCCTTGGCGAAGAAGAGGACGGCGCCGCCTTCTTCGATGACGAGGTGCCCGACACCGTGGCCGCCCATCCCGTGGCCCGCCAGCTGGTGCTGGCGCGGCTCGTCGAGGCATGGGTCGCAACCGAGGAGCACGCCGGCATCAGGGGCTTCGCGTCGCCCCCCTCTGCCGCCGAGATCGTGGCCCTTGGCGGCGCGCTTGGCCGCCTGATCGACGATTTCGAAATCGAGGAAATCGACGTCTCGGCGCTCGAGCAGATCGTGCCGGCCGATCTGGCGGAGAACTGGCAGCGCACCCTGCAATTCCTCCAGATCGTCCTGAAAGCCTGGCCCGAGCATCTCGCCGAGCGCGGCGAAACCGATCATTCCAGACTGCGGCGTCGGCGCATCGACCGGGAGGCGGAGAGCCTGTCGGCACGCTATGCCGGCCGCCCGGTGATCGCGGCCGGCTCCACCGGTTCGATCAAGGCGACTGCCCGATTGATCGCCGCCATCGCCCGGCTCGAACATTCCGCGGTGGTGCTTCCGGGCCTCGACACCGAGCTCGACGAGAAATCTCTGACCTCCCTGCGCGACGCCGATGCCAATCCCCACACCCATCCACAGTACGGCTTGTCGCGATTGCTCGAGGTGCTGGGGACCGCCCCCGGCGGGGTCGTGGAGCTGGCCGCCAGACCCGCGACGCGCACCGTCCTCGTGCGCCGGGCGCTGACCCTGGCCGATGCCACGGGCGAATGGAGCGAGGCCCGCCGCGCTCTGGGTGCCAGGAAGATCAATGCGGCCACCGAGGGGCTGGCGCTGGCGGTCGCCGAGACCCCGCATCACGAGGCCCGGACGGTGGCCGTCGCCGCCCACAAGGCGCTGCTCGACGCCAAGTCGGTCGGAATCGTCTCGCCCGACCGCCTGCTGGCCCGCCGCATCGCTCATGAGCTCGAGCGGTTCCAGGTGCATATCGAGGACTCCGCGGGCACGCCCCTCGCCCAGTCGCGCGCCGCCCGGCTGATGCGGCTCGCCGTCCGGCTGCTGGCCGGTGCGTATGCGCCGGTCGATCTGGCCGCGCTGCTCGCCAGCCGGCACGTCGAACTCGGTCTCGGCCGGTCCGAGGTCGCCCGCCGGCGGCATCTTCTCGAACTTGCGGCCTTGAGGGGTCTGAGCCCGGGAGGCGGCCTGGCGGGGTTCCGGGCCCGCATTGCGGACAACCTCGCCGGTCTCTGTGACAGGCCGCTTCATCTGTTGACCGAAGCGGAAGCCGCCGACGTGATCGATCTTGTCGATCGGCTCGAGGCCGCGCTGTCGCCCCTGGCCGAGGCGCTGTCGGACGACCCCGTCTCGATGTCGCGCCTGGCGCCGTCCGTGGCTGAGACCCTGGACGCCCTCAGGGCGCCGCCCGAGGGCTCCGAAAAAGCGCAATTGGCCGGCGAAGACGCCCTGGCCGGTTGGTTGGCGCTCATCGCCGAATCCGCCTCCGCCCCGCGCGTTCGGCCGCGCAACGTCCTCGATTCGCTGATGGCGCTGATGGCCGATCAATCCGTGCCGCCGGACCATCCGGGTCGGCCGGATATCGCCATTTGGGGGCGCATCGAAGCGCGGCTGCAGTCGGCCGATGTGACGATCCTGGCCGGCCTCAACGAGGATATCTGGCCGGGCACCGCCGACCCGGGACCGTGGCTCTCCCGTGGCATGCGCCAGGCCGCCGGTCTCGAACCCCCCGAGCGCCGCATCGGCCTGGCCGCCCACGATTTCGAGATGGCCCTGGGCGCCGGCGAGGTCCTGATGACATGCTCGCGCCGGATCGGCGCCGGGCCCGCCGATCCGTCGCGCTTCGTGCAGCGGCTGACCGGGTTCCTGGGCGAAAAGGCGACACAGGCCATGCGGCAGCGGGGCGAGGCGTGGCTCGCGCTCGCCCGCGCCCTCGACCATGTCGAGGCCCCGCAACCGATCGCCCGCCCGGCGCCGGTGCCGCCTGCCGCACTCAGGCCGCGGCGGCTCTCGGTCACCGAAATCGAGACGCTCATCCGCGACCCGTATGCGGTCTATGCCCGCCACGTTCTGAGACTCAAGCCGCTCACGGAACTGGGCAAGCTGCCCGATGCCGCCGACCGCGGCAGCCTGATCCACGACATTCTCGGAGGCTTCATCGCCGCCGGCGGCGACCCGCTCGCGCCGGACGCGCTCGATGCCTTGAAACACCGCGCCGCCGCGGCGTTCGCGGGGTTGGGGGACGCCGCCGATGTGGCGCGATTGTGGGGGCGCCGGTTCGCCGCCATCGCTGTGGACTTTCTCGCATGGGAGCGGGCCCGCGCCGACCGCGTCGCCGCGCGCCACGCCGAGGTCCCGGGGCGCGCCGAGCTCACCGTCGAGGGCGCCCGCTTCACCCTCGCCGGACGCGCCGACCGGATCGACGAGATGCGCGACGGCTCCCTGGAGATTATCGATTTCAAGACCGGCTCGGTTCCCGATCGCCGCACCATGAATGACCGGCTCGCCCCGCAGTTGCCGATGGAGGCGCTCATCGCCCGCCATGGCGGCTTCGAGGGCGTCGCGGCGGCTCAGGCGTCAGCGCTCATCTATTTGAAGCTCGCCCATGGCCCGGGGCCGATCGACACAAAACACTTCGCGATCGACGACCTGCCGCTGCCCGAGGCCATCGACGACCAGTGGCGGCGCGTCTCCCACCACATCGCGCTGTTTCTCAATTCCGCCGACCGTCCCCTCTACTCGCACCTGATGGCTGAACCCGCAGTGCGCTACGAGCGGCCCTACGACCATCTTGCCCGGGTGCTGGAATGGTCTTCGGTGGGGCCTGAAGAAACATGAGCGGCAAATTCGCCATTTCGCGTTTGATGCGGGACGCGCAGGCGCGGGCCGTCGATCCCGCGGCCAGCGCCTGGGTGACCGCCAATGCCGGCTCCGGCAAGACCCATGTGCTGACGGCCCGGGTCCTGAGGCTCCTGCTCGAAGGTGTCCGCCCCGACGGGCTTTTGTGCCTGACCTACACCAGGGCGGCGGCCGCCGAGATGCGCATGCGGGTGGCGCGGCAGTTGGGCGAATGGACGCTGATGACCGACCGGCAACTTGCGAGCGCGCTTGCCGAGCTCGCGGGGAAGCCCCCCGACGAGGACCGGATGGCGCTCGCCAGACGGCTTTTTGCCCATGCCCTCGACACGCCGGGCGGGCTGAAGATCAACACCATCCACGCCTTTTGCGAGTCGGTCCTGCACCGCTTTCCGCTCGAGGCCGGCGTCCCCTTCGACTTCACGGTCGTTGAGGAGGCCGAGCGCGATGCGATGATCGCCCACGCGCGCCGGGCGGTGTTGGTGGAGGGCCTGGACGGCGCCGGCGATCTGGCCGAGGCGGTCGAGACCCTGTTCGCCGCGGCCACGGATTCGGCAATCGAAACGGCGCTCGGCGCCGCATTGGGGCTGGGCGCGCGGTTGCGCCTGGTGCTCGCCGACCCGGACCGCGCCAGAGCCAACCTCCGCGGCGTGCTGAGGCTCGCCGAGACCGACAGCGTTGCCGCGATCGAGGCCAAGATCGTCGAGGGCGCCACCCTCGCACCGACCGAATACGCCGCCCTGGCGGCGCATCTCGGGGAACTCGGCGGCGCCAAGTCCCTTGCGGACAAGCTCGCCAAGGCGGCCGAGCTGCCGCCCGACGCCGCCACCTCCATCATCGCGGCGTTCCTGAACAAGGACGGCAGCCGGCCCGCGACGAACAACCTCACCAAGTCCATCCGCGCCGATGCCGCGCTGGCGGCCCGCATCGAGACCGAAACTCTGCGGGTGGCCGCGCTGGCCGACAGGCGCGCCGCCGCCGCCGTCTACGAGAGCTCCGCCGCGCTGATGAGGGTGCTGGAGGCGATCTCGCATCGCTACGAGGCGGCCAAGCGGGCCCGGGCCCTCGTCGATTTCGACGATCTCATCGCCCGCGTTCAAAAGCTCCTCAGGACCAGCCCTCACAAGTGGGTTGCCTACCGGCTGGACGCGGCGATCTCGCATATCCTCGTCGACGAGAGCCAGGACACCAATCCCGAGCAGTGGCAGATCGTCCGCGCCCTGGCCGACGAGTTCTTCGCCGGCGAAGGCGTCGAGCGCGCCGACCGCACGATCTTCGCGGTCGGCGACGAGAAACAGTCGATTTTCTCGTTTCAGGGCGCCGAGCCGCACCTGTTCTTCGACACCGGACGGGAGCTGAAGGCGCGGGCCGATGGCGTCGGCCAGCCGTTCAATTTCGAATATCTCAACCCGAGTTTCCGGTCGCTGAAGCCGTTGCTTGACGGCATCGATCAGGTGTTCGAAAGCCCGGCAGCCCATCACGGTCTCGAACGCCGGCCGCGCGAGACGGCCCATGAGGCGGCGCGCCGGGAAAAGGGGGGCTTTATCGAGCTCTGGGAGCTTGTCGACAGACCCGAGCCGCCGGAGCGAGGGCAGGCCTACCGCACCACCCCCCACGATGAACGCTCGGCGGAACGCCGGCTGGCCGAGCGCATCGGCGGCGAGATCGAGGCCTGGATCGCTTCGGGGCGGCGCCTGTCCGGAACCGACCGCGCCGTCACCCCCGCCGACATCGTCATTCTGGTGCAAAGGCGCAGCGCGCTGTTTCACGAGATCGTCGCCGAGCTCAAGCGGCGCTCGCTCCCCAATGCCGGCGCCGACAAGCTGTCGGTGACCGGCCACATCGCGGTCAAGGACCTGATCGTGCTCGGCGAGTTCATGCTCAATCCCGCCGACGATCTGGCCCTGGCGACCATCCTGCGCTCGCCGCTTTTTTCGGTGAGCGAACCCGACCTCGAGGTGCTGTGCGCGGGTCGCGGGGAGACGCCGGTGTGGAGGGCGCTGGGGCGGCTGGCCGAAAGCGAACCATGGGCCGCCGAAGTCTACGGTACCCTCCTGGCCTGGCGCGACCGGCTCGATCAGGATCGGCCCTACGACTTCTTCGCCCGCATCCTGTACGCGGGCGGTGGTTTGAAGGAATTTCACGCGCGTCTGGGCCCGGAGGTCGACGACGTCATCGAGGAATTTCTCGACCTGGCGCTGGCGCACGAGCGGACCGATCAGCCCTCGCTCAGCGGGTTCCTTGCCGAGATGCGCGCGGTCGGCCACGAGATCAAGCGCGAGCTTTCGGTGCCGGCCGGCGTGGTCCGCGTGATGACCGTGCATGGCGCCAAGGGTCTGGAAGCTCCGATTGTCATTCTCGCCGATGCCGCTTCGGTCCCCGGCGGCCGCCAGCTCGGCTCCCCGGTCATTGTCAGGGCCGACCGTGCCGATCCGGCGCGCCGCTTCCTGGTGCTGGCCCCGGGGACCGGCGCTCCCGCCGCCGTCGAATCCCTGAAGCTCGAAGAACGCGCCGCGGAGTTCGAGGAGTATCACCGTCGTCTGTATGTCGCGATGACCCGCGCCGGCGCCGAACTCTACGTGACCGGCATCCGTCCCGGCCGCGCCGGCGCCGAGCCCAGCTGGTACGAGCTCATTGAAGCGGGGCTGGGGTCAAAGTGCGCCGAGCGACCGGCGCGTTGCGCCGACGGTGCCGTCCGGCGCTATCCCGCCGACGCCGATTGGCCCGGAGCCGCCAGTGCCGCACCGCGTTCCGCGCCGCAAGCGGCGCCGGAGTGGCTGCTCCGGGACGTCCCGCCATCTCCCCCCCGCGAGCTTATCGAACCCTCGAGCGCCGGCGCGGTGCTGCCGCGCGTTGGGGGCGCCGCCGGAAAGGCGGCCTTCGCGCGCCAAAAGGGCATCGCCATGCACGCCTTGTTGCAGCATTTGCCGGCCCTGCCGCCCGAGCGCCGCCACGAGGGGGGTTTGAATGCCCTTGCCACCCACCTGCCCGAACATCCCCGGGCGCACGCGGACCTGCTCGCCCAGGCCCTCGCCATACTCGACGATGCCGGGCTCGCCTGGATTTTCGGCCCCGACTCCCGCGCCGAGGTTCCGATCATTGCCGAATTCGACCGCGGCGGCACGCCGGTGCGGCTGGCCGGACGCCTTGACCGGCTGGTGATCGCCGAGACGATCGGGATCGTCGATTTCAAGTCCGATGCCGCTCCGCCAGATTCGCCGGACAAAACGCCCCCCGACTATCTGGTGCAGCTTGGCCTCTACCGGCTGGCGCTCGGGAAAATCTTTCCCTCCCGTGCGGTCGAGGCAGCGATTTTGTGGACCGAAACGGGGCGGCTTGTGCGGTTCGAAGCGGGCGCGCTGACGGCGGCGACAAATCGTTTCACGCTTGCATGAGCCCGACTTGAAGCGTTGCCCGTTTGTACCTAGCTTGGGACAACCAATCGCTGACGAAAGGGGTCGCAATGACCACCCAGGTTTCTGATACGAGCTTCGACGAAGAAGTCTTGAACGCCGATGTTCCGGTGCTCGTCGACTTCTGGGCCGAGTGGTGCGGGCCGTGCCGGGCCGTCGCGCCGCTGCTCGAGGAGATTTCCGACGAGATGCAGGGCAAGGTGAAGATCGTCAAGCTCAACGTCGATGAAAACCCCTCCACGACCGCCAAATACGGCGTGCGCTCGATCCCGACGATGATCCTGTTCAAGGGCGGCGCCGCCGCCGACATGCGGATTGGCGCCGGCGAGCCGAAGGCGGGCCTGGTCAAATGGCTCGAAAGCCACGCCGCCTGAGCTCCTCCCGATCCAGCAACTGTCGCCGCCGGCCTAGTCCGGCGGCGTTTTGCTGAGCTTCAGAACACTCCCGGCCAGATACAGCGATCCGCAGATCACCACCCGGCGCGCCCTTGTGCCGCCGATCGATCGGAGTGCCGAAGGAACCCCGCGCGCCGCGCGGGCCTCGAGCCCCGCCGCCCGCGCGGTTTGTGCGAGCGGTCCCGCCGGCAAGGCCCCGCTTTCGCCGGGGATGGGCACCGTGACGATTTGGTTCGCCAGACCCCGGAAAAAGCGGAAGAATTCGCCTGCCGCCTTGCCGCCCATCATGCCGGCGATCACGCTCAAGGGCATCGAGCGGCGCTCGTTCATGTCGGCGAGCGCCCGCGTCAACGCCTCGGCTCCGGCGGGATTGTGCGCCCCGTCCAGCCACAGCTCGCTGCCGCGCGGCAGCAGCGCCGCCAGCGGCTCGTCGAGACGGCTCAATCGCGCCGGCGCCCGGGCGCTTTTCAATCCCTCGCCGAGGGCGCTTTCATCGACCGGCAATCCAAGGTGCCGGATTGCCGCCGCCGCCAGCACCGCGTTGTCGACCTGGTGTGCCCCGATGAGCCGTGGCAGCGGCAGATCGTCGAGGCGCGAATTGTCCTGATAGACGAGCCGCCCCGCCTGCGCGTAGCCGTCGAAGTCGCGGCCGGCCACGAAGGGCACGATCCCGAGCGCCGCGCAGCGCGCTTCGATCACGTCGCGGGCCTCGTCCCGCTGACGGCCGATCACCGCCGGCGATCCCGGTTTGAGGATTCCGGCTTTTTCGGCGGCGATACTCTCGATCGTATCGCCCAGAAACGAGGTGTGATCGATCGAGATCGGGGTGATGATGGTGCCCAGGGGACGCGCCACGACGTTGGTCGCGTCGAGCCTGCCGCCCAGCCCGGTCTCCAGCAACAGGTAGTCGGCGGGGTCTTCGGCGAACAGCATCAGCGCGGCGGCAGTTGTGATCTCGAAATAGGTGATCGGCCGGCCGTCATTGACCGCCTCGCAATGCTCCAGCGCGCTGTTGAGCCTGCGGGTCTCGACAAGATCGCCAGCCAGCCGGATGCGCTCATTGAAGCGCACCAGATGCGGCGAGGTGTACACATGGGTCGCGTGCCCCGCTGCCTCAAGCGACGCCCTCAAGAAGGCAATCACCGAGCATTTGCCATTAGTTCCCGCCACATGGATCGTCGGCGGCAGCCGATCCTGCGGGCGCCCCAGATCGTCGAGCAGCCGCTCGACGCGATCGAGGGTCAGGTCGATCAGCTTCGGGTGCAGCTTCAACAGCCGCTTCAGGATGATGTCGGTTCGCGACAAGGCTGGCAGGTTCCCGCAACTGCGACCGATCGCCGGCGCGCCCGGGCCGGCCGTGCCGTGAGGGCCGGCTTGAGCCCTATTCGGCGTGGGCGCCGATCGGTGGGGCCTCGATCAACTCGTCCCCTTCGTCGCCTTCGGTCGGGGCGGGCAGGCGCAGGCGCCCCGGCGCTTTCCTCGTCTCGATCTCGGGCGCCGGCGCCTTGCTGAGGATCGCGACCACCGAGGCGATTGTCGATCTCAGATCGTGCCGGTGCACCACCATGTCCAGCATGCCGTGTTCGAGCAGGAATTCGGAGCGCTGGAAGCCCTTCGGCAGCTTCTCGCGAATGGTGCTTTCGATGACCCGCGGTCCGGCGAAGCAGATGAGCGCCCCGGGCTCCGCGATCAGCACGTCCCCGAGCATCGCGTACGAGGCGGTGACGCCGCCGGTGGTGGGATTGGTGAAGATCACGACATAGGGCAGGGCGCGCTCCTTGAGCCGCTCCACCGCGACGGTCGTACGCGGCATTTGCATCAGCGAGAGGATTCCCTCCTGCATCCGGGCGCCGCCGGAAGCCGCGAAAAGAATGAAGGGCGTGTTCCGCTCGAGGGCGGTTTCGAGACCGGTGACGATCGCGGTGCCGGCCGCCATGCCCAGCGAGCCGGCCATGAAATCGAAATCCTGCACCGCCACCGTGACGTCACGGCCGGTCAGCTTGCCGGTCGCCACGATCACCGCGTCGTCCATTTCGGTGTCGGCGCGGTTTTCCTTCAGCCGATCGACGTAGCGCTTGGAATCGCGGAATTTCAGCGGGTCCTGCGGGACCGCCGGCACCTCGATCTGCTCGAACTTGCCCTCGTCCAAAAAGCTCGCCAGCCGGTCGCGGGCCTTCATCTTCATGTGGTAGCCGGAATTCGGCACCACCCACTGGTTCGCCTCGAGATCGCGATAGAAGACCATCTCGCCGGACTCGGGGCACTTCACCCACAAATTGTCCGGGGATTCCCGCTTGTTCAGGAACGAGCGGATCTTTGGCCGAACGACGGTGTTGATCCAGTTCATGCGCTATGTCGCCTTGCTGGGCCCTGTGCTGGCCTCTTGGCGCGGGCCGGCATCCACCGGCCAGCCAGCGCGCGCCCACAATATAGGAATTTCGGGAGAAAAGTCAGCGTCGAGCCCGTTTTGCACCGTCGGCGAGGGCCCGCACCAGCCGGTGCACGCCGGCCGCCGCCGCGCCGCCCGACTTGCCCTCGGCGAGCGCTTGCTCGATTTGCCTGACGATCGAGGTGCCGACAACGACCCCGTCGGCGTCGCGCCCGATGCGTGCCGCGTCGTCGGCGGTCTTGATGCCGAAACCGACGCAGACCGGAAGCTCGGTGTGGGCCTTGATGCGCCTGACCGCCGACGCGATCGCGCCGGCGTCCTTGAGTTCGGCGCCGGTGATGCCGGTCATCGAGACGTAGTAGACGAAACCGGAGGTGTTCGTGAGCACCTTGGGCAGGCGCTTGTCGTCGGTCGTCGGGGTCGCCAGGCGAATGAAGCTGAGCCCGGCTTCGAGGGCCGGCACACACAATTCCTCGTCCTCCTCGGGGGGCAGGTCGACGACGATCAGACCGTCCACGCCCGCCGCCACCGCGTCGCTGAGGAATGCCGCGACCGGGTAGACGTAGATGGGGTTGTAGTAGCCCATCAGGACGATCGGGGTGTCGGGGTCCTTCTGCCGAAACGCGCGCACCATGCCGAGGGCTTTGTGCACGGTCATGCCGGCCCCGAGCGCCCGGCGTCCGGCCAGCTGGATCGCCGGGCCGTCGGCCATCGGGTCCGAAAACGGCATGCCGATTTCGATGATGTCGGCGCCCGCCGCCGGCAGCCCGTCCAGGATCTCCTGGCTGGTCGCGAGGTCCGGGTCGCCGCCCATCAGGAAGGTGACGAGCCCCGGCCGGCCCTCGGCCTGCAACGCCTCGAAGCGGCGCGCGATACGGGAATTCTCACTCGGCATGTTCGCGCAATTCGACGTTCACCGCGAAGGCGTAGAAACCATGGTCGGCGATCCGCCGCTTGGCGGCGGCGGAATCGAAGGCGATCCGCGGCGCCCCGTCGTCGGGCAATTCCATCAGGAATTCGAGGTTGTCGCTGTCGCGCACGCCTTCGGCGTTCTCGCCCCGGTCGTCGGCGAGTATCGCCACATAGTGGTTTTCATTGTGCCGCGAACGGTAGATTTCGAACCGGTCCATTACCCCTCGATCTCCATGCCCAACCGCTTGCCCACCGCGAAGACGTCCTTGTCGCCGCGCCCGCACAGGTTCATCACGATCACCTCCTGCCGGCCCATATTCGGTGCTCGCTTGGCGACCTCGGCCAGGGCGTGCGCCGGCTCCAGGGCCGGTATGATCCCCTCGATCCGCGACAGAAGCTGAAACGCCTCGAGGGCCTCGGTATCCATGATCGGCACGTAGTCGACCCGGCCGCTCTCCTTCAGCCAGGCATGTTCGGGGCCGATGCCGGGATAGTCGAGCCCGGCCGAGATCGAGTGGCCGTCCTTGATCTGCCCGTCATCGTCCTGCAGCAGGTAGGTGCGGTTGCCGTGCAACACGCCGGGCCTGCCCGCCGTCAGGGAGGCGCAATGCTCGTCGCCCTCGAGCCCCTTGCCGCCCGCCTCGACGCCGACCATGCCAACCTGCGGGTCGTCGAGGAACGGATGGAACAGCCCGATGGCGTTGGACCCGCCGCCCACGCACGCCACCAGAAGGTCCGGCAGGCGGCCCTCGGCGGCCACGATCTGCTGGCGCGCCTCGCGCCCGATCACCGACTGGAAATCGCGCACCAGCTCCGGATAGGGGTGCGGGCCGGCGGCGGTCCCGATGAGATAGTAGGTCGTCTCGACATTGGTGACCCAGTCCCGGAGCGCTTCGTTCATGGCGTCTTTCAGGGTCCCGTGGCCCGCCGTGACCGGCCTGACCTCGGCGCCCAGGAGCTTCATCCGGAACACGTTCGGGGCCTGCCGCTCGATGTCGGTGGAGCCCATGTAGATCACGCAGGGCAGCCCAAAGCGCGCGCACACCGTCGCCGTCGCCACCCCGTGCTGGCCGGCGCCGGTCTCCGCGATGATGCGGGTCTTGCCCATCCGCCGGGCCAGCAGGATCTGCCCCAGGCAGTTGTTGATCTTGTGCGAGCCGGTGTGATTGAGCTCGTCGCGCTTGAAGTAGATTTTTGCGCCGCCATCGCCGCCCGAGGTGCCTGCAACCTCACGAAGGTGCTCGGTCAGCCGCTCGGCGAAATAGAGCGGGGAGGGGCGTCCCGCGTAGTGGGCATTGAGGTTATCGAGTTCGGCGGCGAAGGCGGGATCGTCCTTGGCGCGCGCATAGGCCGCCTCCAGATCGAGGATCAGCGGCATCAGGGTCTCGGCGACGAAGCGGCCGCCGAAGATGCCGAAATGCCCGGCCTCGTCGGGGCCGGCCCTGAGGGTGTTGAGGCCTTCGCTCACGCTTCGGTCGTCTCCTGTTCGGCCGACTCCGCCGTCCGCACCGCGGCGACGAAGGCCTCGATCATAGCGGCGTCCTTGACGCCCGGCGCGACTTCGACGCCCGACGAGACGTCAACTCCAAACGGGCGGGTGGCTTGAATTCCCGCCCCGACATTTTCCGCTGTCAGCCCTCCTGCAAGCATGAATGGGCGCCGCCGGTCAATCTCGGCGAGAACCGACCAGTCGAAGGCGCGCCCCAGGCCGCCGGGCCGCCCGGCCCCCGCCGGCGGCCGCGCGTCGAGCAGCAGCCGGTCGGCGACCGCCGCATACTCGGCGACCGTGCCGAGATCGGCTTGCGTCGCGATCGGCAGGGCCTTCATCACCCGCAGCCCGGTCGCCGCCCGGGCCGCGCGCACCGCCTCGGCACTCTCACGCCCGTGCAGCTGCAGCCAGTCCGCACCGGTCTCGGCCGCCGCCTCGATCGCTTCCGGCCCCGGATCGACAAGCAGCACGCAGGTCTCTGCCCGACCGCCGGCATGGGCGATAAGAGACGCAATGGCGTCAAACGCCAGATGCCGCGGACTTTCGGCGAAATGCACGAAGCCCACCATGTCGGCGCCGACGGCGGCGTCGACCGTTGCTGGCGTTTTCAGTCCGCAGATTTTGACGACGACGCCCATTGCGGCTCCGGATCGGCGGTTGGCCGCAATCGTTTACCCGTTTTCGCCGTCCTCGAGCAATGCCAGGGTCTCGTCGGTCCGCCGTTCCCGCCGCACCCGGTCCAGCTCGCCTTCGAGCGCCTCGGCCCGCCGCCTGAGGTGTCGCTCTTCGGCGCGGTGCCGCGACTGCGCGAACCAGGAGGCGATGCCGCCGATCAACACCCCCGCCATCAGCACCGCATAGATGAGCACGAACATCGGCATCTGCATCGGGGCGACGAACGGCACCTCCGGTGTCAGCGGATCGAAGCCGATCTGAACCACCCCACGATTGGCCAGGGCGAACAACACCAGCATCAGCCCCAGGGGCAACAGCACCAACCAGCCCACCGCGCGCTGCATTGCGATTGTCCCGGCCGCTCGGCTAGCGGTTCAGCCGCTCGCGGATTTCCTTGCCGGCCTTGAACTGGGGAACGTACTTTTCCTCGACCGCGACCTTTTCGCCGGTGCGGGGATTCCGCCCGACCCGGGCGGGCCGATTCTTCACCGAGAACGCTCCGAAACCGCGCAATTCCACCCGGTCGCCACGCGACAGCGCGTCCCCGATCTGGCTCAATATGGCATTCACAATATTCTCTACGTCCCGCTGGAATAGGTGCGGGTTTTCGTCAGAGAGCTTCTGGATGAGCTCCGACTTTATCATAATGGCCTCCTGATCCGCCGCTAACCGCCTGTGCAAGCGCGCAGATTGGCTAGAGGCGAGGGTGCCAAACCGAGACCAGACCGTCAAGCGGCGCGATCCCGGAGGCGTCGATCCCCAACGCCTCGGCGGCGCCGCCGGCGATCGCCCGTCTGAGCTGCGTCAGGGCGTCCGGCGGGGGCGGATAGTATGTGAGGATCGGCAGATCGGCCGCCACCCCACGCTCGGCCTCGAGCCATTCGATCGCTTCGGCTTCGCCGCCGATGGCATCGATCAAACCGGCCTCGAGCCCCATTTGCCCGGTCAGGATCCGCCCGTCGGCGAGCCCCAGCACCTCAGACCGCGGCAGCTCACGCCGCTCGGCGACAATCGAGACGAACCAGTCGAAGGAGTCGTCGACCAGCGCCTGCAGCGACTGTCGGACCGCCGGCGCCATCGGTTCGTCGATCTCCGGCTGCGCCTTCAGGGGGCCGGTCGTCACCCGGTCGAGCTCGACGCCGATCGTATCCATCAGCGCTGCGGCGTTCAGGTGCGTGTAGATCACGCCGATCGAGCCCACGACCGAAAGCCGGCGTGCGAAGACCCGGTCGGATGCGATCGCCGTCATGTAGGCGGCCGAAGCGCCGAGCTGGCTGATGACGGCGACCACCGGCTTGGCTTCGCTCAGCTTGCGGATGCCGGTGTACAGCTCCTCGCCGCCGGCGGTCGCGCCACCGGGGCTGTCGATGGCGATCAGCACGGCGGAGACGTTCTCGTTTTCGGCGAGCCTGTCGAGGACGTCCGTGCGCGCGCGGTCCGAGTAGATCGTGCCGGCAATATCGACCCGGGCGATGTGCGGACGATTTTCGGGACGGTTGAGGCGCACCCCCGCTTGCCAACTGCCGGTGATGACCACAAGGGCCAGCGCCAGGATCGCCACCACCCGCCAGCGCCGCCGCGAGGCCCTGAGCTCCCGGCGCGCCATAAGCTGATCGAGTTCGTCAATGGGCGGTTGATCGGCCATCGGCGTCAAACCCGTCTGTCTCTATCGCTCCCCGACCCCCTGGCCGGCGCCGGCGGGCGGCGTCGGCTTATGAAGGTCCCAATTGTCGGCCGGGCACCGTCCCCCGCCGCCCGATGCGGAGCTAGTCCTGCTTCTCCGCCTCGTCCGATTCCGCCTCGTCCGATTTGGCCGTACTGGTCTTCGCCGTCTTGGTCGTCTTGGCCGTCTTGGCGGACTTGGTCGCCTTGGCCGGCTTCTTCGCCGGTTCGCCCTCGTCGGCTTCCTCGCCTTCCTCCGAAGTCGCCTTCTTTGCCCGCGTCGCCTTCTTGGGCTTCTCCGCCGTTTCGTCGGCCTGTTTGGCCTCCTCCTCGTCGGCGGCCTCGTCCGTCTTGGCGGTCTTCACCTTCTTGGTGGACTTGGCAGGCTTGGCCTCGGCGTCTTCGGTCTTGGCTTGCTCGGTCTTGGCGTCTTCGGCCTCCTGGGTCTTGGCCTCGGCCTCCTCGGCGGCCTGCGTTCGGTCTTTCAGCGCCGCGCCGAGAATATCGCCGAGCGAGGCACCGGAATCGGTGGAGCCATACTGCTTGACCGCCTCTTTCTCCTCAGCGATTTCCAGGGCCTTGATCGACAGCCCCACCCGGCGGGTCTTCTTGTCGAACTGCACCACCCGTGCGTCGAGCTTCTCTCCGGGTGCGAAGCGATCGGGCCGCTGTTCGGAGCGCTCGCGGCTCAAATCCGCCCGCTTGATGAACGCGGTCAGCCCGCTCTCGGCGAGTTTGACCTCGATGCCGCCATCCTTGACCTCGGAAACGGTGCAGGTGACGACCGCGCCCTTCTTGAGGCCGCCGGCCGCGGATTCCATCGGATCGCCCGAAAGCTGCTTGATGCCAAGCGAGATGCGCTCCTTTTCGACGTCGATATCGAGCACCTTCGCCTTGACGATGTCGCCACGATCATAGTCCTCGAGCGCCTCCTCGCCGGGCCGGTTCCAGTCGAGATCGGATAGGTGCACCATCCCGTCGACGTCGCCGTCCATCCCCACGAACAGCCCGAACTCGGTCTTGTTCTTGACCTCGCCCTCGACTTCGCCGCCAATCGGGAACCGCTCTGCGAAGCTCTCCCAGGGATTGTCCATGCACTGCTTGAGCCCGAGCGAGATCCGTCGCTTTTCGGGGTCGACTTCGAGCACCATCACCTCGACCTCTTGCGAGGTCGAGACGATCTTGCCCGGATGCACGTTCTTCTTCGTCCAGCTCATTTCCGAGATGTGGATCAGCCCTTCGATGCCGGGCTCGAGTTCGACGAACGCGCCATAGTCGGTGATGTTGGTCACCCGGCCGGTGAATTTGGTGCCAACCGGATACTTGGCTTCGATCCCCTCCCAGGGGTCGGCCTGCAACTGCTTCATGCCCAGCGAGATGCGATGGCTCTCCTGGTTGATGCGGATGATCTGCACCTTGACGGTCTCGCCGATGCTGAGCACCTCGGTCGGGTGATTGACCCGCCGCCAGGCCATGTCGGTGACGTGCAGCAATCCGTCGATCCCGCCCAGATCCACGAACGCGCCGTAGTCGGTGATGTTCTTGACCACCCCGTCGACGACCTGGCCCTCCTCGAGCTGCTGGACGAGCTCGGAGCGCTGCTCGGCCCGGCTCTCCTCGAGGATGGTTCGCCGCGACACGACAATGTTGCCCCGCCGCTTGTCCATCTTCAGGATCTGGAAGGGCTGCGGCACGTTCATGAGCGGAGTGATGTCGCGGATCGGCCGGATATCGACCTGACTGCGCGGCAGGAACGCGACCGCTCCGTCGAGATCGACGGTGAAGCCGCCCTTGACCTGATTGAAGATCTGGCCCTCGACCTTCTCGTTTTTCTCGTACTGCTTTTCCAGGCGCGCCCAGCTCTCCTCGCGGCGGGCCTTCTCGCGGCTGAGCACGGCTTCCCCGAGGGCGTTTTCGATCCGATCGACATACACCTCGACCTCCGAGCCCTCCTGCAGCGTGCCGTCGCGTCCGGCGGCGCCGAATTCCTTCATCGGAATGCGCCCCTCGGTCTTCAGACCCACATCGACAACCGCAACGTCCTTCTCGATCGCCACGATCGTGCCCTTCACCACTGTTCCTTCCAGCGGCTCGCGGGACTCGAAACTCTCCATCAACAGGGCTTCGAAATCTTCCTTGCCCGTCGCTTCGGCCGTATTTGCCATGCCTGCTCCTTCACGTGTCCTTGGTTTGCGAAGCGACCGCGGCGGCCCGTCTCGGGCGCGCCTGAACACCCCGGCACGGGGTGCGCGTCAGCTTTCGCGAAATCATGTCGGCGGCCCGACGACCGGGATGACGGCGAAACCGGCGGCGCGCGGCGGGCGAGGTGTGGATTTGGGGCGGATTTTCTAGTGCCCCTCCTTGCCCGCGCGAGCGCCCTCGACGATTTCGAGGGCCGCTTGAAACGCCGCCTCTATATCCAAATCGGTGGTATCGAGCAAGTGCGCGTCGGGAGACGGATAGAAGGCGCCGGCGGGATTTTCACGGTCGCTGGCGTCGCGCGCCTCGATCTGCGCGAGCATTTCGTCTTCGGAGATGTCGATACCGCGCTCGGCGAGCTGGGCGGCGCGCCGCCTGGCCCGAACCTCGGCAGTGGCGGTGACGTAAAATTTGACGTCCGCATCCGGGCAGATCCGGGTGCCGATATCGCGCCCGTCGATCACCGCTCCTCCCGGCTGGCCCGCGAAATCGCGCTGGTATTGTCTGAGGGCCGCGCGCACCGCTTCGAACCGCGAGACTTTCGAGGCGGCGAGCCCCACCTCCGCGGTACTCAGGGCTGCCGCGTCGAGTCCACCCGGATCGAGCGCGCCGGCCGCCGCCACCGCGCGTTGTTCGAGATCGGGTGCATCCAGGGCCTCGATCACCGCCATCCCGACGGCCCGGTAGAGCAGCCCCGTATCCAGATGCGGCAGCCCGCAGTGGTGCGCCAGGCGGGCGGCCAGGGTCCCCTTGCCCGAGGCGGCCGGCCCGTCGACCGCGATCACCAGGCTCATGGCGCTGCGTCCTTCATTTGCGTCAGGGACAGCAGGTTGCCGTCCGGATCCGCGAACCAGAGCACTTGCGCCCCGCCCGGCGACGTCCAGATTCCCCACTCGTCCTGCTCGAGAGACGAATACCGCTTCGGCACGACCCCCCTCTCGACAAGCTGCCGCGCAATCGGTGCGATTGCGGCCACCTGCCAGCCAAGCTGGGTATGATCGGCTGCCGTGACATTACCCACCTTCTGAAGACGAAGTTCCACGCCGTTGGCGTCCAGAACCAGCGCAAACTCAGTTTCTTCCCTCACCTGCAGTCCGAGAATTCCGCAATAGAACGCGCGTGCGCGCGCCGCATCCGATATGGCGCCGAATGCAACGAATTCCGCCGCCGAGAGCATATCAGCCGGTCCCGTCAAACGCCGCGCCGAGCCCCTCGAAAGCCGCCACGAACCCGGGGAAGCTGGTGGCGATGACACGCGTGTCGTCGACGGTCACCGGGTCGTGGGTCGCCAGCCCCATGACCAGGAAGCTCATTGCGATCCGGTGGTCGAGACGGGCTGCGACGGTGGCGCCACCCAACCTGTTGCTTCCACCCGAGACGATCAGGAAATCCTTGCCCTCGGTAACGGTGACGCCGTTCGCCGCCAACCCCTCGGCCATCGCCGCCAGCCGGTCGGTCTCCTTGACCCGCAACTCAGCCAGTCCCCGCATGCGGGTTTCGCCCTCCGCGTACGCCGCCGCGACCGCCAGCACCGGATATTCGTCGATCATCGAGGGCGCGCGCTCGGGGGGCACCTCCACGCCCTTGAGCGCCGCATGGCGAACCCTCAGATCGGCGATCTCCTCGCCGCCGGCGACGCGGCGGCTCTCGATGGTGATTTCGCCGCCCATTTCGAGGAGCGTCTCGATCAGCCCGGTACGGGTCGGGTTCATCAGGCAGTTCTCGATGACGATGTCGGAGCCCGGCACGATCAGCGCCGCCACCAGCGGGAAAGCGGCCGAGCTCGGATCGCCCGGTACGTGCACCCTCTGCCCGACGAGATCGGGCAGACCTTCGAGCTCGATGCGGCGCCCCCCCTCGCCGGTCTCGGAGATCTCCAGCCGCGCCCCGAAAGCAGCCAGCATCCTCTCGGTGTGATCGCGGGTCCGTTCCGGCTCGACCACGGCGGTAACCCCCGCGATCGACAAACCCGCCAGCAGCACGGCGGACTTGACCTGGGCGGAGGCCACCGGCAGCCGGTAGTCGATCGGCACCGGCAGATCGGGTCCCCTGATCGCCAGGGGCAGCCGCCCGTCAGTATCCTCGATCACCTCAATGCCGATTTGCCCCAGCGGCTCGAGAATCCGACGCATCGGCCGGGCTCTCAGCGATGCATCGCCGTCGAAGCGGGTGACGAAGCCGCTCGGGCCGACCAGGCCCATCGCCAGCCGAACGCCGGTGCCTGAATTGCCGAAGTCCATCGCCTCGTCCGGCGCCACGAAGGCGCCCACGCCGACGCCGCCGACGTGCCAATGCTCGGCGCGCTTGTCGACGACGGCGCCCAGTTGCCGCATCGCCGCCGCGGTGGCCAGGACGTCCTCGCCCTCGAGCAAACCCTCGATGACGGTTTCACCGCGCGCCATGGCACCCAGCATCAGCGCCCGGTGCGAAATCGACTTGTCACCGGGCAGCCGGACGCGCCCGGTAAGCGGGCCGGCTCTCACCGCCGCCAGGGGCGCGGCATGACTGATTTCAGAGTGCGACATGGGCGTGGGCCGGCCCTGTGGCGCGGCAGGTTGCGAATTGCGGCGCGAGCCTCCTATCACGGCCGCCGGGGGTGCGAAAACCCGTCACGGCCGGCGCCCTCAAGCCGCCGTCGATTTTGGTTTGACAGCCCGGGGCCGAATCCGTACCCAACCGTTTCCAGTCGAGTGCCCGCAGCCGCCGTGTCGGAGGTCCACCGTGGCGAATCCAGATCGCGGAACCAAGCGCCAGTGCCCCAATTGCGGCACCAAATATTACGACCTCAACCGCGATCCCATCCTTTGCCCCCGTTGCGGGACCGTCTTCGTCGTCTCCCAGCCCGGCAATACCGAGAAAGCCAAGCCCGAGAAGGCCGCCCCGCCGAAGCCCGAAAAGGAAGAGGTGGAGGTCGACAAGGCCGCCGAAGCCGCCGGCGCCGAAGTCATCTCGCTCGATGAAGCGGAGGCGGACGAGGAGGACGACGATTCCGAAGAGAAGATCCCCGATGTCGAGGATGTCGAGGACGTCGAGGACATTGGCGAAGACGACGAGAACGCGTTCCTCGAAGAGGACGAAGACGACGATCGGATCGCCTTCGACGTGCCCGTCAAGAAGAACGACGAGACCTGACCGACGTCGACCCGGTACTTGCGTCGCCGAGTGCGGTTGACTAGTTTCCCGCCGCCCGCGGGCAGCCGCTCGCGGCATCTGGTGATGGGGCCATAGCTCAGTTGGGAGAGCGCTTGAATGGCATTCAAGAGGTCAGGGGTTCGACTCCCCTTGGCTCCACCACTCCAAGCCGGTTGACCGGAGGTCGATCGATCGCTCCGGTGGAGCGATCGAAGGCGCAGGAGGCCATGAGAGCTGCGCTCGAATGGCAAGAGGCGGTTGACCGGAGGTCGATCGATCGCTCCGGTGGAGCGATCGAAGGCGCAGGAGGCCATGAGAGCTGTAGTCGAGTGGCGCCAGGCGACCGTCCATCCGGAAGGCTGCCAAAGGCCCACGCAGCCCTGATCGGCCACGCCGCAACAGCGGCGGCTCACCGACCGAACGTCGCTACATCAGCTGCACTTTGTTCGACGAGGAGGCGGGCGGCGTGGGGCTCTTGACCGCGGTCTCTTCCACACGAACGATGCAATCCTCCAGCAGCAGCCGCCGCTGCGCGATCTCGCGCGCCGTCAGCGCCGGCTTCGCGGCGCGCAGGCCGGCCGCCAGCGAATTGCGTGCCTGCTCGTAGACCTCCCGCCGGGCGGCGAACTGATGCGAGGGCACCGCGTTCAGCGCCCGCCGCAGCACGCCGACATATTCGTTCATCAAGTCCTTGTTGTGCATCGCCTGCCCCCGAACCGGCCACCGACCACGCCGACGGACCGAATCACCTGCCTTCAGGAGATGATCGCCAACCGGCGAACGCCCCGAAAGTGTTTCGATGCCCGCTCCACCGGTTTTGCACGCATTCATCAACCGGACTTGGGCACGCTTCGGGCGCCCCCGGGGCGCCCCGCGATCAGCGCGGCCTAGCCGAACATCCGCGCCAGCGCGCGCTGCGCGACGGCGCCGACGGTCGTCCTGCCGACCTGCGATCCGAAGCGACCCGAGTGCACGAGCGGGATCATCGCCACCCGCGCCGCCAGCGAATCCTCGACCGCGATGGCGAACTCGCCGACCAGCTGACGAGCCAGCCGCCCCCTTATCCTCGCCTGGCCGACCTGCACCTCTATCTCGGTTCCGATCGGCGCCGGCGGCACGCCCTTGAGCCGGATGCCGGTGACCGAAATGTCGACCATGGTGTAGCCCTGCCAGCTCCCGCCGACCCCGAGCCACACCGCCCCGGTGCCCCGAAGCCGCTCGCCGTCCCGGTACCGTGGGCGCTCCACGCACACCCCGATCGCGGCGATGAGAACCGCGATGTTGTACCAGCTCCAGTAGAGCCCCACCGCCGCCGAATCCTGCCACGAGCGCGCCGGATCGAAGGTGAAGGCGAACACCACCCCGGCGACGTTGAGACAGGCGAGCGCGATGAACAGCCGCATCATCCGCCACTGGATGAACTGCTTGGAGCGATTGCCGCCCTTGGCGGTGACATGGAACTTGCGGTTCTTCGGGAACAACAGCCCCATCGCCGCCGTCGTGACAATCTCGCGCGCCGCCAGCAGCTGTGAGAGGTCCGCGATCACCGGCAGCACCCGCCGGTCGGTCAGCCAGGCCATCATCGCCACCTGGGCGATGAAGTAGGGCACGAAGTGCGAGATCGCACGCACGATGTCGACCTGCACCGCCCTGATGTCGAACAGCAGATAGAGCGCCGGCACGATCATGAAGGCGATCCTGACCGCATGCGCGGCGGTCCAGAACAGAAGCGATTCGATCAGGCTCAACCGGTCGACCAGGCCGAGCCCGTTGCCGACCGCGAACGGGCCGTCCCTGGAGCGAATGATCTGCATGAAGCCCATGCACCAGCGACTGCGCTGGGTCACGTATTCCCTGAGCCCTTCCGGGGCGAGCCCGAGCGACAGCAGCTCGTTGAGATAGATGGTACGAAACCCGTTGCGCTTCATCCTGAGCGTCAGCAGGTAGTCCTCGGTCACCGAGTCGGTTGGCATGCCGCCGATCGCCTGCAGCGCCTCGAACCTGAGCACCGACGAGGTGCCGCAGCAGAACGCCGTCCCCCAGGCGTCCTTGGAAGCCATCAGCACGTCGAAGAAATACCGCTGCTCGTCGGGGATCACCCCGGTGACGGCCAGATTGTTCTGGATCGGATCGGGATTGATGAAATGCTGCGGGGTTTGCACCACCCCGACATCGGCCTCCCGCGTCAACGCCACCGCCCGGCTGAGGAACTTCTCGGTCGGTACGAAATCGGCGTCCAGGATCGCCACGAAATCCGGCGGTTGCTTGAGACGGGCCACATGCGCCAGGCCGGAGTTGATATTGCCGGCCTTGGCGTGGGCGTTGTCGGGGCGGGCCAGATAGTTGCAGCCCAGCGCTCCGGCGAAGTCGCGAAGCCAGTCGCGGCCGCCATCGTCGAGAACCCACACC
>Ga0315550_1000232_pt1 | contig 33598 bp, 28 predicted proteins | sample SalMarSW160190MG_2_FD_203100 | JGI IMG/M metagenome (GOLD analysis project Ga0315550, IMG submission 203100) | Salt marsh sediment microbial communities from the Plum Island Ecosystem LTER, Massachusetts, United States - Salt Marsh Sediment SW1601-90 ...
CGTTTTATACGCTTGCGCTCTTAATCCTCGTATTGGCATGGGTAAACTAGGATCAACACTACAGTTCATTCCACCTGAGTCTAAAAAGAGCACTTCGTTTTCCTCCCCTGTTTTACTAAGCAAAGCAACGTAACCAGCAGTTGCTCCTGTTAACTCTTTACAACTATTAAATATCCTTCTAGCAGTTTTCTCAAAATCCTCTATTTCTAAAACTGATTTTGTAGCTTCTAAAAGCAAGTCATATTCCTTGTGAGACCTGTTTTTATTTGGCATGATTAAATGTTTTGATTTCCTTTGATAAACTTTATTTTAGTATAAAACAGAATCAATTTGAATACAAACCATTACTGTTTTTTTCCACTCGAAATATACCTTACTCCTTTGGAAGTAAGGGAGATCTCTACAGTATTGTCTCATATCTATAAAGATATTTTTTTAGACTCAGTGTTTACAAAACAATGAAAATCTGTTTTAAATTCAATATTGTATAAAAAAGCCAGTAAATATCAGTGATTGATAATTCCTCACTATTACTGTATTCTATTATATTTTTTCAATAATTCAATTAGTTTTTCTTGAGGGATTGCATGAATTGTGTTATCGTTTATTCCTTTCATTGTTTTAGCATTTACTAATGCATTGATTATTGCCTCTTCTGTTACTTCAGCTGTTGCTTTGAATAGTGGGTTGATTAGATTATCATTTAATGAATTATAATTTTTTAAAGGAGTTTCATTATTCATTGAATCAAGAATATTACCAGTTGAAAAAGCAACGAAAATATCACCAGAACCATTATAACCATATCCACCTACTCTAGCGAGACCTGATGTGACTCTTTTAGCTATTCGTTTAAGTTGATAAGGAAGTAAAGGTGCATCAGTGGCTATGATTACAATAATTGATCCTTGATCACCTATCGTAGACTTATCATAAGATTTCAAGTTAACTTCTGGAAGTAGTATGTCCTTTAGTTCTATTCCAACTGGAACTCCTGATATAGTTAGATCCTTTCTTAGTCCATAATTTGATTGTACTAAAGCTCCTAAAGTATATGAAAACTCTTTTATTTCGAGAACACGAGAACTAGTACCTATTCCCCCCTTAAATTGATGACACATCATTCCTGTTCCTCCTCCAACATTCCCTTCTGATATTTCTCCACTCTTTGCACTATCAAGAGACTCAAATATGTGACTTTTAGTAATATGAAAACCATTCACATCATTTAACAAGCCATCATATGTTTCAGCTACAACAGGTAATCCCCAAAAAGTATTACCTCTAAATAATTCGTTTTCTAACATCCAGTCTATAACCGTGTCTCTGACGACTCCAACACTATGAGTATTAGTAATAGATATCGGACCTTTCAAATGACCTGTTTCATCCAACCAATTACTTCCTGTCATCTCTCCATTTCCATTAAAAGAGAAATAACTAGCAAAAACCTCATCCCCTGTTTTTCCTAGAGGTAATACAGTTGTTACTCCTGTCCTTATTGGTCCTTTTCCTACAACTAATTTTCCTTCCCCTTTAATTATCGTTGAATGACCTACTAGAACTCCTTCTACATCTGTAATTGAATTGTGCTTTCCAGGAGTTCCTTCAAATGGTATTCCTAAATCTCGCGCTTTCATTCTTATCAGTCTATAATTTACACAGAAGATGTGTGTTTTTCTAACTTTTCTAAGACTATTACAGCTTTTTCTTCATCTATACAGAGTGGAGGTTGTAATCTGAGAACATTTCCGAAGAGACCTCCTAAACCAATTATTACACTATCATTCTTCATAAGTTCAACTATTTTCTTTGCGTCCTCAGAAGCAGGTTTCTTAGTAAGTTGATCTTTGACAAGTTCAATACCTATCATTAATCCTTTTCCTCTTACATCACCTATAATTGGATGTTTTTTCTGAATGTCTTCCAATCCTTCCATGAAAATTTTTCCAATTTTAGCTGAATTATCAACTAGCTTTTCATCTTCTAGAATTTTTATATTTTCAAGCGCTACAGCTGAACATACGGGATTTCCTCCATAAGTTGAGAAGAAATCTCCTGATTCAACACATTCAACTATCTTACTAGTAGCTACAGTTGCACCAATGGGCATTCCACCTCCCAAACCTTTTGCTAATGTTAATAAATCAGGTTTAAGATTCCAATGTTCTCCTGCAAAAAATTTACCAGTTCTACCAAATCCTGTTTGTACTTCATCTAAGATGAATGGTATGTCTCTCTCTTTCAGTATTCTAGTAAGGTTCTCGAAATAAGTATCGGGAGGAACGATTATACCTCCTTCACCAAGTATAGGTTCCATAATAAAGGAAGCAACATCTCCTGAAGTATTAAAATCGATTGTCTTTTCTAATGCTATCGCTGCTTCTTCCCCACATTCATCTTCTGATAGTTTTGATCTATATGGATATGGTGTTGGTGCGTGGACGATTCCTTGAAGATTTGCATAAGTTGAGAAACCTTTTTTGTATTTTGATTGTCCTGTTAAACTGAAGGCATAACCTAATCTTCCATGAAAAGAACCTTCTAATGCAATCAAAGCAGATCCGGTTTTCCCACGTGATGTTGCGTATTTCTTTACTAATTTAATGGCATTTTCAACAGCTTCAGTACCGCTATTACATAAATACGAGTATTTCAGATCACCAGGGGTAATTTCTGCTATTTTCTCAACAAGGAGTGTTTGCGGAATGTTAAAGAAACGACCAGATGTGTGTAAAAGTTTGGACATTTGTTTAGTAGCTGCATCAACAAGTCTTGGATGAGCATGACCTACATTGGAAACTGCAATACCTGAGAAACAATCAATGTATTCCTTCCCTTCTATATCTCTGAGAAGTGCACCATTACCTTCAATAAGCACAATCGGAACACGTGTGTATCCTTGAACATAATAATCTTTATCTTTTTTCATTATCTCTTCTGAATTCATTTCATTCACTTTTAGTATATTATTAGAATTTTCTAAAACATGATAATCTCTAAAATCTCTAGAAATTGTTAAAATTTAAATATTGTTTACTAAAAATAATATCAATAGTGTTAGGAAACTGTGATTACATGAAAGGAGAAATTCTAAAGAATTACATCAATGGAAAATGGATTGCATCTGAAACAGAAAAAACTCGAGATGTTATTAATCCAGCAAACGGAGAAATTCTAGCGAAAACACCTATGTCGACAGGCAATGATGCTCAAGATGCAATAAACGCTGCTAATAATGCCTTTTGGCGATGGAGAAGTACTCCTGCTCAATCTAGAATTAGATATCTCTACGATTTTAGAGATGCTTTGGAAGAACATTTCGATGAACTTGCAAAGATTCTTACAATAGAGCACGGAAAGATAATTGATGAGTCAAGAGGAGAGTATAGAAGAACAATAGAAAACATTGAGACTGCAACTAATATTCCTGTTCTTCAACAAGGATATAATATTGAAGATGTTACATCAGGAATAGATGAGATGGTCATTAAACAGCCTTTGGGAGTGTTTTTCTGCGTAGCACCATTTAATTTTCCAGCTATGGTTCCGTCTTGGTTTTGGCCTTATGCAATCGCTACAGGTAATACCTATATCGTAAAACCATCAGACCAGTGTCCTCTTACAATGGTTAAACAGTTCGAATTATTGGATGAAATTGGGATTCCTAAAGGAGTGATCAATTTGGTTCATGGAGGAGCTGAGGTTGTGAATACATTGATTGAAAGCCCAGATACAATCGGTTTATCTTTTGTAGGATCAACAAAAATTGGAAAACTTCTGTACAAAAAATGTGGTGATGTAGGCAAACGAGTTCAAGTTCAAGGAGGAGCTAAAAATTTCATTACTGTTATGCCTGATGCTAACATTGAAAGGACAATTCCAAACCTAATTACCTCCTTTTTTGGAAATACTGGTCAAAGATGTCTTGCAGGAGGAGTTTTACTCGTTGTTGGAGAGATTTACAATTCTTTAAGAGATTTATTAGTTGAAGCAGCTAAGAAAATAACAATTGGAGATGGAATGCATGACGGTATCCACATGGGTCCTTTAGCTTCCGAAGCAGGAATGAATAGAGTACTGAGATTTATAGAAAAGGGAATTGAAGAAGGAGCAGAATTAATTCTTGATGGAAGAAACGTTGAAGTTGAAGATAGATTGTCAAAAGGATTTTTCGTAGGTCCAACAATTTTTGATAAAGTATCTCCTGAAATGACTATTGCAACTGAAGAGATCTTTGGTCCTGTTATTCCTATTATCCAAATCAAGGATTTAGACGAAGCTATAAGAATAATCCACGCGAATCCATATGGAAATGCTTCATCTATATTTACTTCAGATGGAAAAACTGCTAGAGACTATCAATATAGAGTCAAAACTGGTAATATAGGTATCAACATAGGTGTTGCTGCTCCAATATCCTCCTTCCCATTCTCAGGTATGAAAGATAGTTTCAAAGGGGATCTTCATGGACAAGGGAAAAATGCTGTAGACTTCTTTACAGAAGATAAAGTTGTGATTACCAGATGGTTCTAATCAGAAGAAGATGATTACTTGAATTTAGGAACACTAGGCGCAATTTTCAAATTTTCTTTAGAAATTGAGAATAAAGCTTTAGCTTTTTATGAGGAATATATAGAATTAGAGAATTTTGGTGACATTGTAGTTCAATATAGAAAGAGAATAAAGAGGTTAAAACGAATTCAGAGAGAAAATACAACTGAAATGATACTTGAGCCAATAGAAGATTTCAAAGGACTACTATTTGATTTTAGCAGCGAAGGAAAAGAGTTCAAGGATGTTGAAAGTGTCATTAGTTTTGCTAAAAGCATGGAAGAAAAAATAAAAATTTTCTATTTTCAAGCATCAGAAAAAGTAACTTTCCTTAAGGAAGTAGCTTATATCTTTAAGGAGTTCTCTAAAGAACATGATTCTTGAATATCTCAGCTTTGAATCATTTTTTCCACTCGAAAAAAACCATACTCCACTGGAACCAAAGGTAGGCTCTTCCAATATTGTCTCTGATGTAATAAGGCACCTTATTGTTTTTTATTTTGCATTGTAGTGAAAAATTCTATTTATTTGGTTTTTGATATTTCTTTTTTCGTTTTGATCTTAATATTCTCAAACCGTGGATGATAGTTAAAATTAATGGGGCAGGTAATACAAAAACGAGTAATGTCCCTCCAACAACAATTTTTATAAAATCGATATCACTGAAATCAGAAGGTGAAAGCCATAAACCATCTGAAAAAAACCACTTTGAAGTTAACAGAACCTCTAACACTTTTAATATTGAATTTCTTTCTGTTCTGTTTATTGAATCATCGTACTCTATTCCTAAGTAAATGTAACACAGTATAATCCCAAGTTCACCTGGTATGGATTCTGAAAGATTATAGTCCGTTGAATAGTATTTATTGATATATGTTCCATCTTTATCTAACCATGGCAAACTGATATTATTAATCCCAAAGATTCTCTCTTTTAACGATAATACTTCTTCCACCAATACTTGGTAAAACTCTTCATTGAATGTCCAATTTCCATCCTCAATAATCCACATTGAGGCAATTACGGTAACATTTTGTAAAATTGTTACGTTTTCATTATAAATATGAAAAGCCGGTTCGCATGAATAAAACTCAAAAAAATCATAGTCTCCGGGACCAAAAGGTGGATATGCATCCTTTTTAGTTTCTCCTTCTTTTAGTATTGGTGTGAACATCCATTCACTGATGTACCACCACTTGTTTTTATCAGAATTTGTAATAGTTATAATTTCATCTAAAAAATTTCTTTGCATGTAACGTACATTATCTAGATATACATTTACTGCTCCTGGAAGAGGATCATATGTAAAATTGTAAATATTTATTCTCTGCAATCCTTCAATTTGCCCAGAAAGAAAAATCAGATCGGATTCTATTACTGAAACTAATTCTGTATTCACTTCCAATTCGAATGTTGTTGAATTTTCAATCAGAATTTGAGCTTGAAGTCCATTATTCTCCTCCCCATTAAAATAAAAGGTCAAGAGAGAAGATATAGTTCTAGGTCTTCCAGGAGGAGAGAAAATAATTGATACTGTAATAATTATAACAAGTGTAATAGTACTTTCAAGAATTATCTTTTCGTTTTTCTTTATTTTCCTAAACATCTTTGTTAAATTTTGAGAACCCTTCATCTCATTATATTATACTAAAACTTGTTTTTAATCTTTATCAAAAAATTGAATGAGTACTTGAAGTTAATTTACAAAAATATTTTATTTACTTAATCAAAAATTATCTAATCTGCTAACTAAATTATTATAGCTTAAAACTTCAGAAAAAATTGAAATTTGTCTTTAATTTTAACTATCGCTAAATTTATAATGCTTCTTAATTTTCGTGCAATGGAAGTGTCTTAAGTGTCAGAAAGTTGTCCTTCTGTTCAAGCTAGGTATGCACGAGTTGTAGAATGTATGTTTTCTAATTTATCTGTCTTTGATTTGAAAGGACATTTAATATATGTTAATGAACAAGCAGCAAAGATGTTCGGATATAAGAATGCACATGAAGTTATGGAAGAAGATAAAGGATCTGTATTCCTTCGATAGACTCCTTCCAATCAAGTTAATGAATCAATTAGTCACTTCGAAACTTTATTGAAATCGGGAAAATTACACCCTTTTAAGACTATAGCACTTCGAAAAAATGGATCAAAATTTCTTATCGAAGCAACAGCTGCACTAGTATATGATTCAAATAATAAACCTACAGAGATAATATTTCTAGCAAGAGAGATATCAAATCAAGATTATATTAATAATGTATTAAAGGAAAATAAAGATCCAACAATTCTTCTCCCACATAGAAAAATCGATATAACTAAGTTTAGTCTAGATACTTGTTTTAGGATAAATGAAGAATACATCAATTTAATTGCTTTTAAATGGGATGCTTTTTCACTTTCCTCATTCGCTGAATCTGGAAGTCAATCCCTTTCAGAAGAAGAAAAACTAGAATATGGTTTGTTTCTGACTACTTTGGTCAGTAACGGTTCAAAGTATCATGAAGGATTGTATGGTCCTTTTCCTTTTCATGAAAATAAAGAATATGAAACATTGTCCTTCTCAAAAATGATGCCTGCAAAAAATGTTCAAGATATTCGTATGTCTAATCAGAATTTTATGGTTATCGCTTTAGTATACCCACGAGCATGTATGAGAGAATTTGCACTTTTAAGAGGATTAATAGAATTAATTTTTGAGCTTAATTTGCAACCAATCTCATCAGTAGAAGAGGTTTCCAATTCAACTCTAAGTAGGATAAAAAAAGATATCAGCTCCTTTGTAAATACTACAAGAAAAATAGTCAATTAATGGTCAATCTAAGGTTTTTCGAAAACTTTTTCAAAACCTGAAAGTTTCTTTATATATTGAAATAGTTTACAATTTTGAAACGAAAAATCTTAAGTTTCATGTTGGTGGTCTTCTTGCAAGAAGAAATGTTAAATTATTATAGAAAACAAAGTGAAATTAGTGATCCTGGTAAATTCAAGACATATTTTGAAGATTTACCAGAGAGTATTCCAGATTTATGCAAAATTGTTCAAAATACTTTCAATCATGTTTTTTGGATAATGGACAAGAAGAATTACGATATCACACTGCATGATATTGTTGCTTTGGGAAGAGATCCTAATAAAGAGCTCAATATGAGAAAAATAGAAGAAAAACTAGATAGATATTTCTCACTTAAGGAATCTTTTTTTCTAGAACCTCGAGAGCAAATTGATAAGGTGATTGGGAATTGTAGAGATTATGCTTTACTTCTAATCTCAATGCTGAGACACAAAGGAATCCCAGCTCGAGTGAGAAGTGGTGCAGGAAAATATTTCTTCCCACCTGAAAAGCAAAGGTTTGAAGATCATTATATCAGTGAATATTGGAATGAAGAAGATAATAGATGGCATATGGTTGATCCGCAAATTGACGATGTGCAGAGAAAAGCTTTGAATCTAACTATTAGTACTATTGATTTACCATATAATCAATTTCTTGATGCTGGTAGAACTTGGTTAGAATTTAGAAAAGGAGAAATTCCAGCAGAGAATTTCGGTATAGGTGATTGGCGAGGACAGATTTTTGTGCTAAACAAGTTGATAATGGAATTAGCTAGTCTAAATAAAATAGAAGTCTTAGCTTGGGAAGGATGGGGTATTTGTTCAGATATAAAGAACATTGAGAAATTAGGTTTTGAAGTATTTGATGATTTAGCGGAAAAAATTTCTAAAGTTAATGAACCTCAAATATTCTTTGAATTAAGGAATTTATTTGAGAATGATTCAAGGTTCAAAATTCCCTCCAATTACAAACCTTATTTCATGAAATTTAACTTCTAAGATGCAAAACATAATATATAATTATTAAATCAATTTAGTTGAATAATAATGGAATGGTATTTTATTCTCTTAATAATACTAGGTGTTTTGATTTTTATAATCGCATCTTTAGTGATATGGTATATTCAATACATTACTCCTATCCCTACGGGAAAGATTTCAGATCGAGTTTTAGCAATAAGAACAGGAATTGTAAATTCTTTTGTTTATAGTAAAGGTTCTAAGAAAATACTAATAGATACAGGAACTTCAGCTAAGAAATTAAAAAAAGGATTAGATCAAATCAAAATTAAACCAAAATCAATATCTGATATATTCTTTACACATGGTGATCCAGATCACATTGGTGGTAATTCTATCTTTCACAATGCTCAATTTTATATTGGGGAAAAATCTCAAGTTAAAGACCCTGAGAACTACAAATTTCTAACAAACAATGAAGTTATTAAAATTGGAGAAATAAAAATCGAAGTTATTAGTGCTCCTGGACACAGATTAGGGCACATGATATATAGAATAGATGATGAAATTCTCTTCACTGGTGATGCTCTAAGACTAAAAAAAGGTGTTGTAAAACCATTCTTAAGAATAATTAGTTCAGACTATAATAAACAAGTAGAAACTATTCAAATGATCTCAAAACTGTCAAATATTGAATACATGTTTACAGCTCATAATGGATATACTGACGATTTCAAGAAGTCATTTGATGAATGGAGATGATAGGAAGAAATGATTTATTTTGTTAATTTTCCTATTTCCTCAGCCCACTTAACTGCATCTTCTTCTTTCCAATTATAAAGACTATATTCTCCTAGTTGTCCTTGTTTCTCTATCCATCCACCAAAAACAGCTGTTGATGTTGGTTTAATGGAAGCATTCTTTTTAACAACTCTATCAAGAAATAGTTTTTTCCATTTATTATATTTCTTCATATCACCTTTCACTAAATTAGGATAGGTTAATCCAGCTGATGAAATAAATACAAATAATCTCTTTCCGCTAAAATCTTTTTTTAGAAACTTTTTAGCTGTTTTTGTCCAACTAAATTGAGCAACACTTGAACCAACTATAATATTATCAAAATTCGTTAAATCTATATCTTCTGTTTGATTTCGTAAGTTAATAACTTCAACTTCATGATTGTATTTTTCTTTTAATACTTTAGCTATTACACCTGCTGATTTTTCAGTTGCACCAAATCTTGTTCCAAAAACAATTAATGTTTTATTCATATTAACACCTTAAACCGTATGAAAGTGCTATAATTCATATTTAAAGCTATATATTAAAATTCAAACAATTCTTATAAATGTTGAAATTATAGTCATAATATGGTTAGAGTTTTAATCCTGAATGGTAGTCCTAGAAAGAAAGGAAATACTCTCTTTTTAATCACAGAACTTGCTGAGAAACTTAAAGAAAAAGACAATTATGTTAAGATACTTCATCTAAATGAATATGATATTAAACCATGCCAAGGATGTTTATGGTGCTTCAAAGATTATCCATTAGAATGTATTCAGGATGATGTGATGAACGGTCTTTATTCCCACGCTCTCGAAGCAGATGTTATCATCTTTGCATCTCCAATTTATTGGTTTACTTTTACAGCTCAGTTGAAATTATTTATTGATAGACTCATGGCTTTGCATGTTAAGGGAGGACACTCTTTTGATGGAAAAAAATTTGCATCAATCTTTGTTTATGGAGATTCAAATGCTGAATATTCAGGAGTTTTCAATGCTATAAGAACTATAGAATCTATGATAAACTATGTTGGAGGAGACAATTTAGGTGCAGTTCATGGTGTTGGAGGGGATAGACTTATCGTAACAAACAATACTAAGATTCTAGATGATATTGACTTCTTAGCTGAGAAAATTTCATCAACGTAATTATTTCTTCTAGAATTATTTATTAGTGTCCTTAGCACAATGTTTACGGTTATATGAAAAGAAAAACTCCAATTTTATTGATAGTATTATTCATAATGAGTATATTCGTTAATATACAGATGCCTTCTGCATCTACTAAAATGTCAAGTAATAGTGTAATAACTCTCAACCAAAATGATATGGAATCAATTGAACTTAACACTTCTTCAATCAATTATGTGGAAGAGCAAGTAGGAGATCAATTCATATTTTGGATATATATCACTGATATAGGACAAATGAGAGGAACTTTGTTAGCTAAAGGAAATTGGTGTTATATTTATATGGCAAATGATACAATCGATTTGATTGGAGAAAACGCTTCAGCTGCAAAATGTGAATATCTCTGCTCAGAATTCGATACAACTATCTACCCCAAAGCTTTAGAAGTAGCAGGAAATCCCGATGGTAATCTTGGTGATATAGACGGAGATCCGCATGTTACAATATTTTTAGCACCGTTTTGCAGACTCAAAGGTGACAACTCAATTTTAGGTTATTATACAATAACAAATGATGAGATTGGGAATCCTTATTCAAATGAAAGAGAAATGGTTTATGTAGATTCAGAACATAACTATGTAGATACTGTGTGGATTACAACACATGAGTTTAATCATATGGTCTGGGGAAATTATGAGTTTGATGAAGCTGAATTCCTTACAGAAGGATTGGCAAATTATAATGTTGATTATGATGGATATTATTCTTGGGTAACAGAAGCTATTACTACCACTTATACTTATCATCCTGAATTATCTTTGTTATACTTTGTTAGAGAATATGGTGAATTGTGGGATTCAAGTTATGGTCAAGCTTATCTCTTTGTGACTTATCTCGCAGATCGTTTTGGAAACGAATTCACCAAGAAATTAGTTTCAACAGCAGCTGATGGAGCAGAAGCAATCGATTATGCTCTCGCTTATTTTGGATATGGTCTTACTTTTAATAATGTTTATCTGGATTGGATAACAGCTTGTACTATTGACGAACTTTCTTTTTCTGAAGGAATTTATGGATTTGAGTCAGTGGATTATAAAATGCAAACCCATTTACCTATCGGATATACTTTTCCAATAGTAAAACATGATATTGAACATTATTACTACGGTTTTAACATTAAATCGATTTATACGGATTATGATAATTTTTCTTTTGAAATCGAAAATCCTTATCCTGATGCTTTAGGTATCTCAGTTATACTAAGAGATGATAGTGGTTGGAATGTGACACAATATTTCAATACAGAAAATTCTGATTTAATCTCTTTATACGTTGAAGGACATAATATTCAAGAGGTATATATAGTAACAAGTTTAATGTCAAGCGATACACCTTCAGATTTTGGAATAGTATACTCAATGTCAGAAGTACATTCGAAATCACTTGATTGTTACTTCTATGAAGGCAAACATGATACTAATGAAAGTAATTTAGTTTTTGTACCAATAATCAGTCTAGTTTGCTTGTTTCTTATATCTCGAATAAAAAGAAATGAATCAAAATTTTCACAAAATAGTTAAAGTACAGAAAAACTTGTTGAGAAGTATGAGTAAAAAAACAACACTTGCATTAATCTTTCTTTTAGTCGCAACCATCAGTGCGTATCAGTTAGATTTACAAGGTTCTAATCCTCAATTCGCTCCTTTTTCTGATCCAGTACAAAGTTACCAGAAAGAAAACTTTGATCTAGGATATAATCTCAGTTCAGAATTGGTTTTAAATTATGAACAAGTAGGTGATCAACAAGATTTTTGGTTTATGAATTGGGGGGTAGATGAATACCAGCAAGCTCATGCAACTTTGCTTTCTGTAGGTGAACATTGTTATGTTTATATGCAAAATGAATCAATTGTAATATTAGGGGAAGAGGAAGCATTTAACATCTGTAGAATAGTTAGAAATGAATTCGAGAGAACAATTTATCCAGTAAATTATGATCTTATTGGAAATCCAGATGGCAATTTAGGGGATATCGATGGTGATCGTCATATCACGATTTTCTTAGCTGAAGAAAGTGCAGCTTATTATAGTCCAATAAATGAACAACTTGATCATCCTTATTCCAATAATCGAGAAATGATCTATACATTTTCTAGACCTGGAATTTATGAAATTCTTAGAGATGTTTGCCATGAAACAAATCATCTGTTTCTCTTCAACTATGATCTAACCGAAGCAGTTTTTATCTATGAAGGTTTAGCAGAGTTCTGCAAATATTATGCAGGTTATTTATCAAATTCTTCATTCTTAAGAAATGGTGCGACAGAAAATATGACAATTTCCTTAACATATTTCGCTGATTATCCTTATCTTTCTCTATTCTTCTTCGATGAATCAGAACCCACTGCTGGATATGGAAGTTATGGTATAGCTTATCTATTTATTCTTTATCTATCTGAAAAATATGGCTTACAAGTGATCAAGGATATAGCTACAAATGATTCATATGATGGACCAAAATCAATAGAATATGCATTAGAAAATCAGGGATATTCTATAAGCTTTAACGAATTATATTTAGATTTCATTACAGCTTGTACAATTGATCATCTGGGAATTTATAACAACAAATATGGTTTTGAAAATTTAAATTTCAGAGTAGATATTACAAATGAAATTTTAAAAATTCCTACATCCTATAATAATGTGAAACATAGATACTATGGAATTATATCAGAAAGAATATGGGGATTAGAAGATCAATTTACATTAGAGATTAAAACTCCTGACTATCCAAGATCTGTAGGTGTTGTAATTGCTATAATGGATGAAAATGGTTGGAACATTACAAAAGCTATTCTTACAGGAGATGGAAGTACAAAGGTACTACTATGCAATGGTAAGAATATTGACTCAGTGTTCTTGATAACTAGTTTGATAAAAGAAGGAACTCCTCCAGCTATTTACTCGTTCATGAGTTGTCCATTTAGTTTACTTGATATTGGAGTTAAACAAGGTCATATCAATACTAATGCAACTAGTGCCAGTTCTATAGTTTTAAGCATTCCAATAATTGTTACATCCTTCCTATTAAGAAAGAAAAGTCGAACTTATAAGATATAAATTAAACTTGCTTTTAAACCGATAAAATGTAATGTAATATATACAGTCTATTCTTCTAAGACAAAGGAATAGTCTTCTGGAGGTTCTTTCTTCTTCAGTTTTCGAATTTTCTTCACATACTTGAGAAATTCTGCGTATCTTTCTATAGTTTGGTTATCTGTTACCTCTTCCCAATCTACTTCAGTCATTATTCTTCTAATATCTTTAATAAGAAGATCTAACTCTTCTGCAGGTATCTCTGATGCTAATTTCTTTGCTAATGTAATATTAGCAGTATCTACTCCTGGTATGTCATATCTCTCTGGATCTTTTTCCCAGGCTTCGTATGTTGGAGCAATTTCTTCTGTTGATAATAGATCTATTATTCTATCTATGGTAAAAGGTACTAACTCCTTAAATTTCATATACGCTTTAGCATATTTTGTAGAGTGTTGTATATTAGTCTGAAAATAATCATCTGTTGGGAAAAGCTGTAAAACACTTCTAATATGAAAAATCCCCATAGGAAATTCAATTTCTAAAAATTTCGCACGATAAGGATCATCTTCAAAAGGAATTAGTTTAATTGCAAGTAATTTCTCTCTAATAGTTAATTTCCAGACTTTGGCAATTGTTTTTAACTGAAAAGCACCTGATAGCTCTTCGTCTTCATTAAAGACATGGATTATAGGCAATTTTCTCCTTGTAGCACCACTATAAATTTTCCTAAACTCTGTCGTGTTAACTTCAATTCCTTCTGCTTTAAGATTCTTAGATAAAAACTTAATTTCATCATTCTTATCAGTTAACTCCCATTCTACTCCCTCAACAATATTGATGAGTTCGATTGATACTTTGCTACTATCCTCTATACACAGAATATTTTCCAATATGAACCGAAAGTTATTTTCCGATTCATCATTCATAAAATACAGAATCAGCCTTATTTTTTAAATATAACTGCAAAAATCAACCTTTTTCATCTAATTTCGAGAATAAATGCATTTGTCCAAGTAACCATTCATGATATCTTCGAGTATGATATTGTTTTGGCATTCTCTTACTATGTCTATAAACTCTATTTGCCATCATAGAAGCTTTTCCCATTTTAAGCATCAACTTCAATCTTGTGATACCCTTAATCATTGATACAACCATTTTGAAAGGATTGATTATTGTATATCTTGCATGGACGATGTTTTGGAAATCTGTTTTAGATAAAATCCCTTTCTTAATTAAGAAAGATACTTCTTCTTCAGAAAATAGCAAAAATTGACGTCTCATCATATCTAATGCTGCATAATGTTTCCCTCTTTTTTTCATAAATCGAACTTGATAATCCCATAAACTATCAATTGATACTTCCTTCCTCTTCACAGCATCAACTGCTACTTCTGCAGCTATTTTTGCTGCTATCATTGCAGAACCTATTCCACAACCATTTGTTGGTATAACTTGACATGCTGATTCGCCTACAGCCATGAAACCGTACCAGACAAGAGTAGTAGGTCTCCTGATAATAATTTCACTTCCTCCACCTCTTATCATGTCTTTACTAATATTTCCTCTAGAATTGACAAAATCATTTACAATAGCTTTAGGCGAACGTTCTGAATAACCTGAACCTACTCCAGAACCTACATCTAGTTTATCTTTCTCTTCAAAATTTAACCAGCTGTATCCCTTTTCATACCCATATCTATAATATAAAATTTCTGGAAGAATTTCATTTTCATCCCAATATATTTTGCCATCTGAAACTTTATGGAGTTCCCTATAAGCTTTAACAAAATCCTTACTCTTCAACGTGATATTAAGATCGAGTACTTCTATATTACTGGTCAGTATTCTAGCTTTTCCAGAACAATCTATAACCAAACGAGCTTTTTCGATTTCACCATTTTTCTTCTTTACACCCACAACCCATTGACCTCTCCCAATAGGTTCTACAACCTCAGTTTCAAAAATAAATTCTGCACCTGCCTTTTCTGCAAGGCTATAAAGTCTTTCTTGAAAGAGTTTTCTATCCACAATCCAATAATTATAAAAATCTAAATGAATAGAATGTTGAAGATTTGGAGAAAGAATAACTAAATGATCTCTATCTTCTCTTCTTTCTTTACCTTTAGGTACAGGGATACCTGAATAAGAAAAAGCTTCTTTTTCAATTGAATCACACCAATCATGACCAATGAAGTTTTTCGGATTCCTTTCAAAAACCTTCACTTTCAACCTAGCGTTTGCAAGATGAAAAGCCAAAACACATCCTGCAACTCCTCCACCAACGATAATTACATCTGTTTCTTTTTTCTTTTTCTTACTCTTAGACATTAAATCTACTTATGAGTACATGTTCTTTAGTTTTATCCAAGAATGCAGAAAGAGAATTATCCCCATATTATATCAAGTAAATAAGTTAGTCCCGCAACCAACAAAGCAGCTGGTATTATCTTTAATGCATAAATAAATTTATTTTCTTTAGATACAGCTCCAAGAAAGACTCCTAACACTATTACTTCTGCTGCAATGACACCTAAAGAAATGATATAAGCAGCTATCATAGGCAAATCTACAAAAACAAAAAAGAACGGAAAAAGTGCAATTAGTGAAAATAAAAATGGTGAGATACCATCTACAGCAGAAATTATGAGAGCAGTCCAGAAGTTTGCTTTAGTAATTTTAGTGTTATTTAAATCAGCTACCATTATCTCTTCAAGTTCCTTTCGTTCTTTAGTTCTTTCAGCTCTTTCTGTCAAATATGCTATCCAGAAACCTGATACGCCCATAGCAATACTTGCGCCTATACCTGAAGAAATGAGAATTTTTGCACTTTCAACACTTTGTTCAGGACTAAGGTTAAAACCAGTAACAACCAGAGAACCTAAAATTATACCTAACGCAGTAAGAGCTCCATCAAAGCCATTCATGACAAAATATCTTCGAAGAATATTCTCTCCCTCAGTCAAAGCCAATATTTGCCGTATTTCTTGGATCCTTTTCAATTTTTTAATCACTGAGAATCTTCTAATCAAGTTCTCCAAGTTATGAGATATAAATATTATGCTTTTTATTTTTAGAATAACATTTGCTTTTAATGTTTCGACGAAATTACTTTCAAACTTTTAAGCTACTCTCCAAAAGTATTTTAAAACACGTTTTCAATCTTACAACGAGGAACTTTCAATGCAAGTTTTTTTTGATAAAACCTTAGAGAAGGAATTTGAGAAAATTTACTCGAAATTCAAATCAATTGAATTAAAAGCAGATGCAGCTTATAATCAAGATTTATCTTATTTAACAAAAAGACTCCAAATATTTGATCCTTTTCCATCTATTTGTAAGAAAGAAAATTTTAATTCAGCGGCTATAGATGGTTCTGGTGCTGAAGGTATAATTACTCTAAATGATATTTCTATACATCTTTTGACAGCAGCTTTTGCTGCAGATAGAACAAATTTTAGAGAAGGTACTACTAAACATCTTGATGTTTCTCCTCCTTTATGTACACATCCAGAAGGCGTAACAAGGCTCATACTTCTTAGAGAAGATAAAAAAAATGAAGTATGGCAAGAATTTCTAGACTTTATTCTTTATAATTACAATGAAAATCTGTTAGACATCGTTGTTAGAGTACTGAGAGACATCGTTGAAACAGCTTACAAACAAAAGAAACCAAATAATCCTATTCCAAAATTAACCACAGAAGCGAATATTAGAATGGTTGCAACTTCAATAGGATTAAAATTATACAAAGAAAATTTCAAGAATTTTTCTACTTGGATGGTCTCTCCAAGAGCTAACGCACCAAGTGGATGGTTTGAACAGTTCAGGGAGATTCTTGAGTATGCTGTAGCTAAAGCTCTACTTGATTCTAGTACTCAATTCAAATACATCTTTATTGATGGTTCAATGAATATGCTTATGGATCCAGGACAAAAACAACCTCGATTGGCAGCAAATTATTTACTTAGAGATATTAACTTAAAAGCTTTACAAAATGAAACTTGTATTGTTGCAGTCAGTAAAACAACAACCTTTCCTTTTATCTATAGACTCTCTTTAGATTTAGAAAAAAGTCTCGGTGAAGAGAAAAAGTGGTTCATTCGTGTTCCTACTATCTCTAGAGACAATTTTGTCTTAAATATCTTGAAAGATCGACCTCATATTCCTCCAGCTTATGGAGTTACTTATCTATTCCATTTTTCATCTGAAGTACCTATCCTTCGCATTGATTTAGATGAGAAGTGGTGGAAAGACAATATTTACTCTACTGATAAAAAGAAAGAGAAAGAAAATGAAATTAATCTTTTCAAAGATATTGATTGGTTAGCTCGGGATGTAAGGTATTTTGGATATTTCTTTGATTTAGCTTTTGCACATAATACTACAATTGTTCGATTTCCTGAGAGAGATGATATCGCAGAAAGGATGATTGATTATTTTACTGAAAAAGGGGAAGACCCAAAAATGTTTATACATCCAAGAAAGAGATTAGGATTAATGTAGGAAAATGATAGAAATGGAATTAGAATTACCAGAACCAATTGGTGTTTTAGCTGAAGGAAATATTGCAACTCTAGATGTTGTCTGTTCAGACATTCGTTTTCAAATTGGGGAAATATTGATTATCAAACACCCTAGTGAATTTCGTTATTTTCTATTTAGGGTGATGGATTATGAAAATATACTTCGAACAATTCGAGATATGACAGAGTTAGCTGCTAACTTTTTGAAAAACAGAGAAGCATATATTGCTAGAGTTGACTCGGATAAGTTAGTTAAAGTTCATGGTTTACTTATGGGTTATAGTGAGTATGATTCAGAGAGAAATAAATGGATGTTTAAAAAACCCAGAATCTTACCTCCCCATTTCTCTGAAGTCTACAGAGGAGCTCAATGTCAAGAAGCACTTTCTGCTTTACTAGAAGATGAAATTGGAAAGGATATCGAAGTTGGAAAATTATTGGTAGGAACTACAAGCATGGAAATTCCAATAAAAATCAATTTAGAGTCTCTTCCTATGCATGTTCAAGTAGCTGGTACAACAGGTGCTGGAAAATCTTTTTTTATGCTTACCTTCATAACATCTTCGCTTAAGACTAACTTAACAAATTGGGCTCTAAACAAAGAAATTAAAAATAAGGTCTCAGTTTTAATGGTTGATGTTCATGATGAATATATGAAAGGTCTTCCATTTCAAGATAAACGAAAAGGTATTGTAGATATTGCTAATTCTGTTTTAAAAGGAGGAAATGATCAATATGATGCTTTATTTGGTGATAAATTCTATCTCACTAGAGACTTAGAAGCTATCCCAACAGAAATGCAGAAAATTTCAAAAGCAATAAGATTCAGAAGACAAGATCTTTTTGTTAGTGATATCACATCAGTAATGACAGTATCAGATCAAATGCTTGGTTTTATGAATCGAGCTAGATCAATTGATAATGACTGGCTTACAAAAATTGATGAGTTGGATGATAGTGAGACTCTAGGCTTTGCTCCAGGAACAGTTAGTGCAGTGAAAAGACGGCTTTATCCTATTATGAAATCTCCTATTTTTACAAAAGATGAATACAGTGATCTAGCTGAAATTATTTACAATTTAGAGCAAGGTCATTTCTATAACTTTAGTACAGCTTTACTCTCATCAAGTGAACAATTCGTTGTAATTACAATGATTGCCAGAACCCTTTTTGCTTTAAGACAAGCTTTGATGTCTTCAACCAAATGGAATCAATTCAAAGAACAGCTGTATTCAAAATTACCTCTTAAGATAGCGCAAGAATTACTCGGAGAATCACCTAATAGTATGTACTCTATAAAGGATCTTTATGTTGAAGGGAAAGATAAGATGAAAACAGTAGATCAGCTGCCAATTGTAATGTTAACTGTTGAAGAGGCTCCTAGTATTCTCGGTTCTCAAATGTCTAAAGAAGGAAATGTATTCATTGATATTTCTAGACAAGGTAGAAAGTTCCGTATAGGTTTACTCTTAATAACTCAAAATATATCTTCAATGGAACCAATAATCTTAGCAAACACTAATACTGAACTTAACATGATGTTAGGGAACGAGAATGAGATTCGAATGGCTATTATTAATGCAAGTAATAATATAGCAGGATATGAAAATGAATTTAAAGTCTTAAGTAGAGGAGAAGCGATACTCACAAATTCTCTTAGAAATGTACCTCTTCCTGTAAAAGTAAGTAATGTCCCTCTCTATATCGAAAAGGAACTTTCCTTCTTTGAAAAGCCTTTTGAAATATTGAAGATTAAGAAAACAAAAACACAATCAACTGAAGTTCCAATCTAGATGGTGAATATATGGTGAAAATTTTACATTTTTCTGACACACATGTATCACATCGCCGATATCGAGATGTAAAAGATTCTTGGAAACTTGAGCAGAGAGTCACATGGATAGAGGAAGATTATTGTATTGGTTTTGAACAAGCACTAGATATAGCTTTAAAAGTAAAACCTGATTATTTAATTCATTCAGGTGATCTCTTCGATATCCCTGTAGGCAGAAATTTATCTGGTCCTAGTGAATATTCTAGAACTTATGTTATAAAATCGCTAAAAGATTTTTTCAGCAAAATTAAGAAAAAAATACCGTTAATAATAATAGATGGAAATCATGGAACTTTTTTGACTCGAAATTATAGTACTTTAGAATTCGTTGAAGCAGCTTTTCCAGAAATTGTTTACGTATTTACCAACTATGAATTAAAAAATGCGATAAGAAAAAATACTCCTTTAATCCAAGAATTTCCTGATGTAAAGTTCTACTTATTTCCTTACTTTCAGTTTGGTAAATTAGAAAATTGGTCCAAAACATATGAGAGTTGGTTGAGAAACAATCAACAACCAGATCCTGCGAAAATATCTATTGCTGTAGCTCATGGAATGGTAAGAGGATTAGATCTTCATGAGTTAATTTTGCAGTATAAATATGACTATGTTGCATTAGGACATGACCATCAGCAACATAAAGTTAAGAAAAATGCTTGGCAAGCTGGAAGTACTGCACGTTACACATTTGCTGAAAGAACACAGGATAAAGGAGTTCTTGAAGTTGAAGTTCAGAAAGGAGAGGATCCAATTGTTCTACCAAAGCAAATTGAACATGTTCGTACTATGCAACAAATAGAAATCCCTCTAAAAGTAGATATGAATGTAGCTGTTTTTGAAAAACAGATAAGAGAATATATTGAAAAAAATAAGAAAAAATATGATGGTACAACAGCTGTGAGATTAAAATTAAAGTTCACAGGTTCTGTTCTTCTCTCTAATTGGTGGGGAATGGAAGATATTCTAACTGATATTCAGAAGGAAATTTTTTCAGATGATTATAATATCCTTGAATTTAGGTGGGATTCAGGAGAAGTTACAAAAAGAGCTCCTATCAGTTTTCAAAAAGGAGCAAAAATCCAGGATTATCTTGTAGAGGATCCTATGAAAGACTTTGAACGCTACATAAGATCACTGAGTATGGAGGATGAGAGACAAGCTAAAATGTTCATAGAATTAGGTGGTAAGATTATAGAAGAAGTTTTCAAAACTTCTTCTTCCATTAAGGAGGAGGTTGAGTAAAATGCGAATTCTTTGGATTCAAGCTAAAAATTTCAAATGTTATAGCGATATCAAAATACCTGATCAAGGTATTTTACCCGAAGGTCTTTTATTTGTTGAAGGAGCAAACTCTGTTGGAAAATCTAGCTTATTTGATGCGATTTTCTATGCATTGTTTTATGATCCAACATCCACAAAAGAACTTGGAACTAAAGATGATTTAATACGAAGGGGATATTCAGAAACTGAAGTAGAAGTGGCGTTTGAGCTTGAAAATAAATGCTATCTCGTGATGAGAAATCATAGTAAGAAAAAAGCTGTTCAATCATACTTACTAGAATTAGATTACAATGCTGCTTTAAATGGTAAAAAGGTGACTAAAAGAACTGTCAGTCAAAGTGTTTTAGAAGTTGATGATAAAATCACTTCTTTACTTAATATAACCAAGGAAAAAGTACTAAATACTTTAATAGTTAGACAAGGGACAGTTCAAGATTTAGCTGAAGCAAAAGGAGCTGACCTACGTAAAATAATCTATGAACTTTTCCAACTTGATTACTATCGAGATAAAGCTTTGGATATTATCAAAGATAGAAAACAAGATTTAGATGATAAGAAGGAAGAATATAGTATAGAACGTACCACTAACAGTTATGAAATTGAAATTAAAGAAATCAAACAAGCAATCGAAGATGCAAAGAAGGACATCGATAATCTTGATTCATCGATAGAAACACTTCAAATTAAATTAAGCAATTTTCCAGATTATAAAGAAATTCAAAAAATAGATAATCTAGCTAATCGGTTAGACCAACAGGAACAAACTATCAAGAATAAAGAACAAATAATTTCTGAATTAGGAAAAAAGTTCAATTTCAAAGAACCTGTCAATAAAAATGACATTGAAAACAAGAATAAGGATATTGAAAGCAATATAAAGCACAATTTAGAAAATAGGAAAGAAAAAGAGAAAACAATAGATAAACTAAAACAAGAAAAAAATATTTTAGAAATTGAACGTGAAAATTTCACTAAACGTAAGGAAAGTTTAGAAAAAATAGCAGAACAGGGAGATCAACCAACTTGTGATGTATGTGAACAAGAGATTAGTGATGAAAAATTTAAGGAATTATTAGAACGATCAAAAAAGAATATTCCTGCATTATCACAAGGTGTTTTGAGAAAAGACGAACAAATCAAGGTAGTTCAATCAGAAATAGAAGAAATAGAAAGTGAAAATTCCCGATTTAAAAATGATTTCAATAACCTTGCTTCTTTGTTTGAAGATATTGATGAATTAGTTGAATTAAATAAAACTAAGGAAGAAATAGAAAACTCAATTCAAAACTCATTGCAGAGTTATAAAGTTAAGAATCTTGATGAATTTGCACAGAAATACAACTTATCTGATTTTAATGACTTATATGATCATGTAAAATCTATAGATGATGATATAAAAAATAAAGAAAGTACAAAAGCACATAATCTTGATACAATAAGAGAAAGATCAGAAAAAATTGTTAAACTTAATAAACAGATCGAGGAAAATAAAAAGAAAGAAATAGAACTTGCGAAAATAGATATGGAATTATCAATTTTTGATGAAGTAAGATCTCTTGTTGAGAAATTCATAGCAGAAGATTTAATTTCTAACCGTATGCTTGCAGGTATCCAACAAGCTACTCGAGGTTACATTTATTTATTCACAAAGGGAAGATATTCAGAATTGTATCTTGAACCAACAAAAGCTAAAACACTTAACATGAGTATAAAAGATGAAGAACTGGGTTTTGTGAAAAGTCAGACTTTACTCTCTGGAGGAGATAAAGCAGCAATAGGTCTTGGTTTAAGAATAGGAATCAGTGAATTACTCAAACGAATTCGACCAACCAAAGATTCACCAATTGAACCTCCCAAAATGGATATTTTAGTGTTAGATGAACCTCTTAGTGCTCTAGATGAAGAACGAAGATCTAAAGTTATAGAAGGTTTGATTGCAGAAAAACGTTTCAGTCAAATATTCTTAATCACTCATACTAATATTAGGAATCGATTCAAAGCTCCAACGATTTCTGTAAATATAGGTTCAGGTTCATCTGGGAGTTTAGTAAGCTTTCATCAAGCTCCTACAGAGATAGAAGAAGAGGCAGAAGAACAGTCTTAAATAAAGTCTCATTCTATAAGAGACTTTCACAAAATTTTTCAATCATACAAATATCTAATATCTAATGATACCTGGAACTCTTCGACCATTACCAAAAAAAGTTAAAGAAGTAAAAACAGAAGCAGATAAATTACTACGAAATGTCGAATATGATATCAATAATACAAAGGACATCTATGCTGACAGTTCGTTATTTACTTTTGAGGAAATTAATTCACATTACATTAGGATATTAGAACAGTATTCGCAACTTGTACCACTTGCTAAAGAAGCCGATAAACTCGTAGATAAATATGTAAATGATTATCTCTTAAATCAGCTTGTATATGGACTATATACAAAATTGGATATGAATGAAAATAGATTGAAAAACGATTTACAACGTCTGGATACCATACTCATGTCCAAAAGAAAGAAATACATTGAAGAGATGATACCCCGATTAAGAGAAGAGATGAGGAGTAAACTTTCTTTTATGAAAGATTTATCTTTTGATGAGATTCTCGAGAAAGGGCAAATTTATGGTGCGACAATTAGTGAAATAGTGGGGAAAATAGAAGCAATAAGAGATGAATATCAAAAACTTTCCTCAGGTTCATTTGATGTGTCGGAGTTTTATTCTTATCTAGATGAAAAACTCTATGAAGTAGAGGAAGAGCTGGCTGAATTTGAGCTTATACTTAGAACTTGCAAGATGCAGATGTTTTCTGAAGAAGCAGAGCAGCTAATAGAAGAAGGTGAAGTGATCAAGAATGAATTTGAGTTAGAGCAAACTAGTGAACTTGTGATTAAGGGAGATGAATATGTCAAGAAAGCGACAGAAAAATTTGAAGAGATGGAGAAATTAAAAGTTTCTTTACCAAGAAGAGGGATTACCAAAGATTTTTCAAATAATTTTAAGAAACTCTCTTCAAATTTTGATACACATAAAACCACCCTCTCTTCCATCATAGGTGTTTTAAGTAATAAAACCATTAAACTCTCTTCTCAAATTGAAAGAATAAATGCAATTAAGGAAATTGCTGCATCCGATGGTGAAGAAGTCTTTGAAGCTATTGAAAAACTAGATATCAAGCGAAAAGGGACATTCAAAACAGTGGTTCAAAATGGTGGTTTTCCAGTCTTCGAAGTAAGTCCTTTAGGAAAGCTCAAGATGCCTTTAGGTGTCGAACTTACTACACCAATGATTGAAGAAATACTCAAAGTTATAGATGAAATTGAGAAAACACCTGTTAAAGAAGACCTGAAAAATCAATGGTCAACGTTTAAAGTTGGAGAAGTGACAGCTTCAGTAGGGAGAAAACTTGCACCAGCTTGGAATAAAACAAAAGAGATTACAAGTAAAGCGGGAAAGAAGATTGGTGAAGTGAGCAAGAACGCATATACAGGAACTAAGAATCTTATTTCGTCATCTTCTGAAAAAGAAAAATCCTCAGGTAGTAGAGAGAAAAAGAAGAAAACTTCTAAAGAAAAGAAGAAAGAGACAAATAAAGAAATAGAAGCAATTGATGTAGAAGTTTCAGTTCCTAAACCACCAAGTGAAGAATAAACACAAAGGTGTAGAAAAGTGTCTGAATTCCTAGAGCAGTTTAAATATTTTATATTTGATGCCGATGGAACACTTCTTCTTGGAAAACAAGCATTACCATTTGCTAGTGATATTCTTCATTCATTGCAAAAACATGGACTTCAATTCACAATTCTTTCTAACAATTCCTCATATTCTATAGACGAAAATAAATCTAGATTGTCAGATATTTTGAAAGTTAAGTTAAGTCCTGAGAATATTTATACATCAACACAAGCTACAATTGAATTCCTAAGAAAAAATAACATAACTCAATGTTATGTGGTTGGTACTCCTGGTATGGTTGCAGATATGAATAAAAGTGGAATTTTAAATAGCTTAGAGGATCCACAAGCTATTATATTGGGTTTTGATAAAACGTTGAATTATAAGAAAATAAAGCAAACAAGTTTATTACTCAAACAAAAAACACACATACCATTTTATGCTACACATCCAGATGATACCTGTCCAACCGAAGAAGGAGAAATCCCAGATGTTGGTTCTTTTCTTAAAATGTTTGAACAAGCAACTGGAAGATCAGCTGATATAATTTTTGGAAAACCAAACGAGATAATGTTAAGATCTTGCTTAGAGAAATCAGGTGTTAAACCTTCCAAAGTACTAGTTATAGGTGATAGACTGGAAACAGATATAAAAATGGCAAATGATGTTGGAGTCAAGAGTGTTCTGCTGGTAAATTCTCATGAGTCACAACATGATTTGGAACATAGTGAAATTAAACCCACAAAAGTATGGAAAGACTTAGAAGAATTATACAAATTCTTGAAGTGATTGATTATTTTAGATAGTTAATAAGAGATTTTAGATCATCCCATTGCTCATGAGTATGAATCCATCCTAATACTATCCTTTCTACCAATTTTTTATTTTGAAGAATTTTTAGTGTTTTAAGCCTCTCAGAGATCTCACTTAAATTTCCGACTATAGCGAAGTCATTTACTATTGAAAGAATTTCTCCTTTAGGTACTTTATCGTAACTTTCCCAACTGAGTTCTCTTATCTTAGAAATTATTTTGCTAGAGTATCCATGATCTTTTAGAATTTTGTTAGAGCAATTTTTAGCTATATCTTTTGTGATATTCCATACAGTTAAAGAAATCTCCTTACTTTCTGGAAGAATTTGCATCATTCCATAAGGTATCACTTTGTTAGGTAAGTTGGTTTCTGTTCCTTCTCCATATCTTTTCAATGCTCGATCAATATCAAATGGTGAAATACTGTTTAAAAGAAGGAAATCAGCTTTTTTCTTAGCTAAACGGATCATTTTCTCGCCCATTCCTCCGATTGCTATAGGGGGAAAATCATCAAAATTTGTTTGAGTTCTTCTTATTTCTACAATTTTAAGTAGATTTTCTATTGCTTCTTTGAAATTTGAAAATGGTTTTTCATATATGCTTGGATCATTGATTATCTCTGGATTACCTATCCCTAGTCCCAAACCAAATCTTTTTAGAAAATTACTATAAGACCATACACTTAAAGCAAACAATACCTCTAATGAGTAATAGAACGGAGAAGTGATTCCTGTCCAAAATTCCACATCTGGAACCGATTTGAGCAATCTTGCTATATCAAGGAATGCATTATTAATTGGAGGATTATCTCCAATCCAAATGCTATTTACTCCTATTTTTCTAGCGTTAAGACAATAAAGCTCTTTAGATTCTCCTGTCATTTTAATAGGGAGAGATAATCCCACTTCCATATCAGGTAATAATTATTCCTCTACTTATTTCTTTTCTTCAAAAAGTACTTGATATAATGTAAATTTTTTATATATCCTATCTTTAGTTACTAAAAGGGTGAATTAATGCAGAACATTCTTACAAGAAGAAGCATTCGCAGATTCAAAAGTAATCATGTTACAGATGAAATGATTACACAAATTCTTAGAGCAGCTATGGCAGCTCCTTCAGCAGGTAATAAACAGACTTGGGACTTTATTGTAGTTAAAAATCGTAAAACACTAGATTATATACCAGAAATCCATCCTTATGCTAAAATGTCTCAAGAAGCTCCAGTAGCTATCCTTGTATGCGGTAACATGGAGAGGTCTGATGGAAGAGGTTTTTGGGTTCAAGATTGTGCTGCAGCGACTCTTAATATCTTGTTAGGTGCAAATTCATTAGGTTTAGGAAGTGTCTGGGTTGGAATATACCCACAAGATGATTTAGTAGAATCTTTTAGAAAATTATTCAAATTACCTAAAGATATTTATCCCGTTTCATATATACCGATAGGTTATCCTGCAGAAGAAAAATCGCCTTCAGATAGATACGATAAGAATAAAATACATTATGAGAAATGGTAGAAGCAGTCCAATTTAAACCATCTTCGTAATAACTTTCTCTCGATCAAATATTGCTGTAGCTATTTTGAATAATGCTGCTATGATTATCAGCATTATTGCTACTCCCCCAAATAAAGTGGCATATGATGCAAAAAAGAAAGTAAACATTTCAGCAGCTATGAGTAATATTAAGGGAAGTACAATTAAAGAGCCAATCTGATAAGAGTCTCTTACACTTTTAACTTTGGTAGAAACCATTATCATTAATTCTACGCTAATTGTAGAGAATAATGGACCAAAAATTAATACGAAAACAATAGAGAGAAAATCTGGGAATAAAATAATACCTACATCGCTCTTCCATAGTATAAAATCTGTTATACCCATATAACCAATCGCTGCGATAGTTGTTCCTAAAAATGATGGAAGTAATGATGAAAGAATTTTTGCTGTAACTATTTCTGTTTCTGTCATAGGTGAAGCTAATATAGATTCTATTGTTTTACGTTCTTTCTCTCCAACTACTGTTTCCGATGCTGTTACAGCTGGTATAATAATTGGTAATAGAAGAACTGTAACAAACATCGCATAAGCCATCAAAACCATTGTTTTTCCGAAATTGTTTAAGCCATCCCATCCTCTGACAGTTTTAGAAAATAGATTCTCAACAAAAGATCCAAATTCCTCTCCTTCAAAATCTTGAGGATTAGCTTGAGTCATTGGCATTAATGTAGCAAAAGGGAATAAGATCGCAAATAACAAAGGAATTCCAATTATGACTGATACCACATATTTAGATTTCATGAATTCACGAAGATCTTTGCGAGTTAATGCCCAGACTCTTTTGAAATTCATGCTTCTACCTCCTCTTCAATTGTTGGTCTGTTCGCACTTTCTATTAATTCAAGATAGATGCGTTCTAAAGTGGGAAACTCATGTCTTACTTCGAACATCGGAAATTTAAGTTTAACAAGTTGTTCGATGATTAGAGGTGTTTCCTTTTCGATATCGTTAATAAAAAGGGATATGGATTTTTTTTCTGGATTAATCTCCAGTATGTCATAGTTTCCCTCTACGAAATAATTCTTAATTATATCATTCCATGACGAAAATCTGAAAATTGTTGTAGTTTCTTCCTTTTTTAGCTCTCTTAACTGTGAAGGAGAACCTTCTGCAATTATCTTCCCTCTATTAATAATTCCAACCACTGAGGCTAATCTTTCAGCTTCAAATAAATTGTGAGTGCAGATGAAAAAAGTTCGTTTCTCTTTTCTTGATAATTTCATTATCAGTTCTCTAACAACTTTTGCTGATTCTGGAGCTAACGAAGCTGTAGGTTCATCTAAGAACAGAACAGGGGGATCATGAATCATTGCTCTTGCTATTGAAACCTTTTGTTTCATTCCTTTAGACAATGAACCAGCTGATAGATCAATTTTTTCGGTTAGATCAAAAAGATCCATAATTTCCTCGATTCGAGAACTGATATCTTCTTTTTGCATACTGTATAATTTAGCTATAAAATCAAGATTCTGTCTTACAGTCAGCCTATCATATAAGGCAGGTGTTTCAGTTAATAATCCCACTTTACTTCTTACTTTACTAGCCTCATTAACAATATCTGATCCTAAAATTCTAGCACCACCTAAAGTGGGATGTAATATCGAGGTTAAAAGACGTGTAGTACTGGTTTTTCCTGCACCATTGGGCCCTAAAAGGCAGTAGATTTCAGATTCTTCAATCTGAAGATTTAGATCATCAACAGCTCTGAGATAAACCCGTTCTTTGTTTTTTTTGATTTCATAATCTTTAGTTAACTCCCTCGTTTCAATAGCAAGCATAGTATTCAAAAAAGAACTAACTGCTAAGATAATAAAAGTTTAGAAGAGGGAAAACACCAATCACTTTTTATCAATAATTTTTCTCAAAACACTAACCAATATCCAAACTTCCTCAAAAGTTGTATGAAGAGCTACAGGTGTAAATCTTAGAACATTTGGAGGTCTAAAATCGTGAATTATGTTATATTCTAGAAGCTGATCATGAATATTTAGAGCGTTTTCATGTTCAAGAGCGATGTGCCCTCCACGTTGATTAGGCATACGAGGTGTTCCAATAGTAAAATTATATGGCTGTTCCGTTAGTAAATTATCAACAAGGTAAAGCAAATAAGAAGTTAATTTAAGAGATTTTTCTCTTATATTTTCTATTCCTGCCTTAAGTATCAAATCTAAGGATCCTTCGAGAGCAGCTGATCCTAAGATTGAGGGAGATGATATCTGCCAACCTCCAGCGCTTTTAGCTTGTTCAAAATACAAATTCATCTCGAATTGTTTCTCTTTAACATAACCAAACCAACCAGGTAAAGCAGCTTCTTTATCAAAATGTTTCTCATTGACATATATGAACGCACTTGCACCTGGACCAGCATTAAGATATTTGTAGCTACACCAAAAAGCAAAATCCACATCCCACTCATCAAATTTATGAGGTATGACACCTACTGAATGACTGCAATCCCATCCAATTACCACCCCTTTACTATGGGCATTTTCTGTTATTCCCGCTATATCTAGAAGTTGTCCACTTTTAAACAGGACTGAAGGCAAAACAACTAAAGCAACATCTTTAGTGATAGAACGCTTGATTTTGGCTTCATCCAACGTTCTGCCATCATCACTCTTAACTAGTTTTAAATGTTTTTCAGGATCAAGATTTTTGAGTTTGACTTGACTCTGAAGAGCGTAAATGTCGGTTGGAAAATTCAGTTCATCAGCAAGGATTTTTGTTCTCTGTTCGGTTAGTTGATAGAAAGTACTTACAAGAGAGTGAAGATTAACTGTTGTCGTACCTGTAGCAACGACTTCTTCTGGTTTTGCTCCTACAAGTTTTGCAGCTTTTTTACCTAAATTTTCAGCTAAATAGAACCATGGATGCTCTTCATTTGTCCATCCTTGTACTCCTAGTTGTTTCCATTCATCAAGAACTTTCAGCAAAGAAGAAGCCGCTTCTTTAGAAAGTAAACCAAGAGAATTACCATTTAGATATATTGATTTGTTTGGAATAAAGAAGTGATCTCTATAAAAATTCAGAGAATCAGCTGAATCCATCTTTTTTGCATATTCTACGCTGAATTCATACGCATCGTTCATTTGTTTCATGTAAAACTAGAACTAGATAATAAATAGTTTACGGGTGAATGTTATACTGAAAAAGGAAAAAGTTCTCTAGTTTCTATCATGTTTTCTATGAATCTTTAAATGTATAATAATTGAGAACATCAATGTATTAAATATAAATCCAAAACTATAAGAAATCGTATTTGTCAATGATGGAGTTGTTGTCGTTGGTCGTATTCCTGTAAACCATTCAATAGAAGAATCTAAATCATATTCATAATCAAAAATCTCATCCAAATAAGGATGAGTAAATATTTCATTAATTAATCCATGTTGAGGATTGTACCATCTAAAATTTAACTCTTCATTAATCAAATCTCTGTCAATTGCATAACAAATAGCTTTTCGTTTAGTTGATGCTTTGGTATACTCTTCTTTTCCTTCATAAGTAGAATTCACAAAGTTATCTGTTCCTCCAATGAAAGGTCTTCTGAGGTTGAAAAAAAGACAACTAGCTTCGTCAGATACAGCAGTCTGATATATAAAATTAATATCTGGTGTGTCGCTGAATGGTACCTCTGGATTATAAAAATCAAGTTTTCCAGCTTTAAATTCAGCTCTTCTTTCTGCATCCTCGTTCATATCAAATACATTTATTTTTGGTATATTCAAATATTGAATTGTTCCATCAATTGGACTGATGTTGTACCAGTTTGGATTTTTCTGTAATAAAGTCTTGCTACCCCAAACAGCATAATCTAGCAAATATTTTCCACAACCAAAAGCTGATTTTCGAAAGGTTTTCCATTCAGCAGTTCTATCAATGTTTTCATATATTCCAACCATATTTATCTCACTAGCTGATTGAGTTATGTTTGTGCTTGTTGAATTAAGAAAGAATTCTGGTAAACAAGGAACATTTAATTTTGACCAAAGAGGAGCATAGAGCTCATTTTCAGGAGTATTTGAATTTCCATCAACTATTAGAGAAAAAGTAAATTCATCAACAGGATCAAATACAAGAGATTTCATCCAACTATATTCATTACTTTTATCACTAATTAGTGGATTACTGTATGCTAATAGTGAAAAGACTACATCTTTAGCGGTTAATCTTTGATTAGTACCATTGCTAAATTCTGATTTCAATCCCACCATTAGAGTACTTAAATCTGAGGAATTTAAAGGAAGTGAGTTAGGTGTTCTTTCTGTTATATTAAAAGAAGGACACCAGAAAATATCATCTCTAAGATGAAAAGTATAGTAAGTGTCATTAATCATAGTCCAACTATTAATCAAACCAGTTGTGGTAGGCAAATGAGTGTAAGGATTTACTTGCAGAATAGGCTCAAAAATCAAATCTATTAAAAGCTCACTACTTGGATCTTTATATGATAAAGGATTCAAATCTATCCAATAAGATAAAGCAAGATTCAATTCTTCTAGAGAAACTTGTCCATTGTGGTAACCATCATAAAATATTTGAGGTAAACTATTAGCTAATCCCCACATTATATCATAACCTAAAGTATTACTCCATAGAAAGTGGTTTCTTCTTTGATTGAAGAGAGGAAAAATATGTGCAATTTTATCTAATACAAGATTAGACCATTCAATATAAGTTTCAATTCTCTCTGATTGGTCAGTAATTGATTGTGCTTGTTTAAGTATATCTAATGCTTCTGGAACATATGGAATGTCCATTCCTAATAATTCTGTATTATCTATCAAATTGAAATAATTAGTTGGATCTGGGTTTAATAAAGAAAAATCGAAAGTTCGAATACCTAAATCATAATCATGTTTCAAACAAAGAGTACCAACAAAAATCGTCCATTCTTCAACCTTAACTTCTACTTCTATACCTAATTCATCTAATTGTTCAGCTATGTATAAACCATAATCAGGATAGATTCCTCCACCATTCGTTTTTAAAATAATAGGACAAGTACTTACCTTACTTTGAATTTCTTTTTGTCCAAAGGTGTTAAAAATAAAGAAACTTATCATTAAACAAACTAAGTATCTCTGTATTTTTCTTGCTTTTCTCATTGTGATAAAGGATAAATTATTACTTATAATATTTATTAGAATACAATTTTAAGACAATTCTATATCTTGATTCATTCCATTAACATCGCTTTTTTCAAATATTCCCAAGTATATCCTTGTTGTTTTTCTGTGATTTCTTCAGGAGTTCCGGTTGCTACTAAATATCCACCTTTTCTTGTTCCTCCTTCTGGACCTAAATCAATTATTCTATCAGCAATTTTTACTAAATCCATATTGTGATCAATCAGAACTATGGTGTTTTTCTCATATGCTAGTTTTTGTAAAACCAAAATTAGTTTTTCAATATCATAATAATGCAATCCTTGAGATGGTTCATCGAGCATGAAGATGTTATTCGAATGTTTTTGTTTCGCCAACTCTCTTGAAATTTTCAATCTCTCTGCTTCCCCACCTGATATCATGGTTGTTGGTTGTCCCATCTTCAAATAACCTAAACCGACATCTATAGCTAATTTTAATGGATCATGAATTGCTGCTATATCTTTGAAGAATTCTGCTGCTTCTTTCAAAGTCATTTCTAATATGTCTGATATTGTCTTCTTCTTATATCTAGCAGCTAGTACTTGTTTCTTGTATCTCTTGCCTTTACACGAAGGGCACAATAACCATACATCAGATAAGAAAAGCAACTCTATCCTTTTTTCACCTAATCCTCTGCATTCACGACACTGTCCATAACTAGTGTTATAGCTAAAATGACCGGAATTAAAACCTCTAATTCTAGATTCAGGCAAGGTTGCATAAAACTTTCTTATCTCATCAAAAACACCTAAATATGTTGCAGGATTGGATCTTCTTGACTTACTTAAGGTTGATTGATCAACTACAACTACTTTTGATAATTCTTCATAACCTGTTATTTTCTTGTGTTTTCCAACTTCAATTTTCTTTCCTGAAATTTCCCTTTCAAGAGCTTTCTGCAGTATTTCAATAACAAGTGATGATTTTCCTGCACCTGAAACTCCTGTTACAGCTGTAATCGTTCCCAAACCAAATTCGACATTAATGTTTTTCAAATTATTTTCTGAAGCTCCTTCAATACTGATAGCTTTATCATAATCTCTTCTTTCACTAGGAGTTAAGATTCGATGCTCTTTTGATAAATATCTGCCCGTAAGTGAATCTGGATTCTGTAGAACTTCTTGAGTCGGTCCCTCATGAACTACTTCTCCTCCGAAATCCCCTCCTAATGGTCCTAATTCTATAAGATAATCTGACTCTTTAATAATAATGTCATCATGCTCTACTATAATTACGTGATTAGAGTTATCTCGAAGTTTCTTTAAGGTATTTAATAATTTATCAATATCACGAGGATGTAAACCTATAGTCGGTTCATCAAGTACATATGTCACTCCTACTAGACCAGAACCTATCTGAGAAGCTAATCTTATCCTCTGTGCTTCGCCA
>Ga0315550_1000233_pt1 | contig 33547 bp, 26 predicted proteins | sample SalMarSW160190MG_2_FD_203100 | JGI IMG/M metagenome (GOLD analysis project Ga0315550, IMG submission 203100) | Salt marsh sediment microbial communities from the Plum Island Ecosystem LTER, Massachusetts, United States - Salt Marsh Sediment SW1601-90 ...
CATTATGATTCCCGAAGTCAATATTTACAATACAGCCGGAATTTATGCAAACTCTGTAGAAGAGACAGGCGAAAAAGACCTTTCGCAGGGCAATCCCGATATATTTATTACTTTTCATAATAACGGTAACCTCACTGCAAGGGCATGGCTTGACTACCTGGTACTGCAAACCCGCATAGAGAATAATTACAATGATCCGGACAATAAACATTATATTATCCGTGACAAATCATCAGTGCAACAGGGCAATATAACTGAATTTAAGCTCAGATCAACATTTGAGGATCTTATTATCTGGGACATAAGCAATGAACAAATAATCAGAAGCATACAGAGCAGCTACTCTATAGATGAATACTCTTTCAAATCAGCAACTGACAGCCTGAAAAAGTTTATAGCTTTCAGGGTTCAGGATGCCTTAAGTCCTTATATTGATACAGAACCTTTAGCAAACCAGAACCTGCATCAGCCCGGGCAATATGATATGATAATATTAACTCATCCGGTTTTTTACAATTATGCAGCTGAACTAGCAAATATTCATTCTTTAAATGATTCATATCAAAGTCTACTGGTAACTCCAGGCGAAATATATAACGAATTTTCAGGAGGAGTACCTGACATAAGCGCTATCAGGAATTTTATAAGGATGGTTTACTCAAGAAACAAAGGTAGCGACAGGGCTCTTAAATATCTTCTTCTGTTTGGTGACGGATCATATGAGAACAAAACTCTTCCACCTGAAAACCCAAATTATATCCCTACATACCAGACGCTTAACTCCTGTGTAAAGATCCTGTCATTTACTTCTGACGATTATTATGGTTTACTTGATTCCGGAGAGGGTGAATCCGATGGGTACCTTGACATAGGCATAGGCAGGCTGCCTGTTTCTGATACCATACAGGCCAAAACAATCATAAACAAGATCAGAGAGTATATCAGTGCAGATTATATGGGCCCCTGGAAAAATATTATAACCATGGTAGCTGACGATGAGGATAATAATATCCATATGAATGATTCAGACAGGCTGGCTGAAATCATAGAAAGTAAAGAGCCTGCCTTCAATATAGAAAAGATTTACCTCGATTCATATAAACAGGTTACATCTATAAGCGGGCAGTCATACCCGGAAGCCACCAGGGCAATAAACGACAGAATCAATAATGGTTGCCTGATACTGAATTATTCAGGACATGGAAATGAGATAGGCCTGGCTCATGAGAGGGTGGTAAATACTGACAATATCAATTCCTGGTCGAATAAGGGTAAATACCCGGTCTTTGTAACTGCAACGTGTGAGTTTTCACGTTTTGAAGATATCCACATTGACCAGGGTACCGGTAAAATAAGTCAAAAATCATCAGCCGGTGAACTGGTATTGCTTAATCCCGAAGGAGGGGCTATTGCTCTTTTTTCAACTACCCGTATAGTATTTGCATCTCATAATTATACTCTTGCATCAAACCTTTATGAAAATGCCTTTGCCAGGGACGAGAATGGCAGAGGCCTCACCATGGGAGAAATAATGAGGCAGGCAAAAATAAATACAGCAGGAGAAAATAAAAGAAACTTCACACTACTGGGCGACCCTGCCCTGAGGCTAGCATGGCCCTGGCACGGAAACATTATAACCGATTCAGTAAACGGAAGCAGTGTAACTGCATTCAATGATACGATCATGGGACTGACTGAACTTACCATATCAGGACATATAAATGATAACACGGGTAACCTGATGCAATCATTCAACGGCTTCCTGTATCCATGCTTATTTGATAAAGAATATGAAATAACAACCCTGGCAAATGATGGCGGTGAGCCTTTTAATTATATGACAAGAGACCGGGTTCTATTCAAAGGGAAAGCAGTGGTTGTTAACGGTAAGTTCAGTATTTCAATGTTTATCCCAAGGGACATTGATTATTCGTTTGGTAAAGGTAAAATAAGTTATTTTGCTGCTGATAATAATTCTGATCATACCGGTTTTTATGATGATTTAATTATAGGCGGATTGAATAATCCGGCCGTAACAGATACTACAGGCCCGCTTATAAGCCTTTTCCTCAATGATACACTCTTCAGGGATGGAGGAATAACCGATACTGACCCTGTTCTGCTGGCACAACTCAGTGACCCGGGAAGCATAAATACCACAGGAACGGGAATTGGTCATGATATAGTAGCAGTTATTGATAACGAAAACAGCAATACTGTCATACTGAATAATTATTATGAAAATGATATGGACACCTATGAATCGGGAAAGATAATTTATCCACTCACTAACCTGGACAGAGGAGAACATATTATTTCACTCAAAGCCTGGGATAACTTCAATAACTCATCAACTGCTTCTTTAATGTTTTTTGTCAGGGATGAAGAAGGCCTTGTTCTAAATAAATTGATTAACTACCCTAATCCCTTCACAAACAGCACAAAGATCAGTGTTGAGCATAACAGGCCGGATGACATGATTGAAATAATTATCAATATTTTCAGCCCAAGCGGTATGCTAGTAAAAACAATTAAAACAACAGATCCGTCAGGAGGTTACAGAATAAAACCGGTAAAATGGGATGGAAGGGACAATAAAGGAGGAAGGGTAGCCTCTGGAATATATATTTATACCGTTGATTTTAAGACAGAAAATAATGAAACAGCACGTGTATCAGGACGCATGATCATTTTATAGCATTGTACACAATAAAGAGAACATAAAATTGTTTATATATTTGCACGTGTAAACTTGAAAATTGATGAAAACAAAACTACTGGTTACCTGTATAATTCTCAGCATATCATCTTCCTGGTTTGTAAACGCCCAGGATACTGATGAACTAAATGCCATACAGTACGTTGTACCATTCTTATTAATTGCACCCGACTCAAGAGCCGGGGCAATGGGAGATGCAGGTGTCGCAACTTCCCCTGATATCTACAGCATGCACTGGAACCCGGCTAAATATGCTTTTATTGACGGTGATGGGGGCATTGGGATTTCATATTCACCCTGGCTGCGTACACTGGTACCTGATATTAACATTGCTTACCTGGCCGGTTATTACCGCTTTGATGACAAACAGGTTATTAGTTCCAGCCTGTTATATTCAAGCCTGGGAGACATACCATTTACTGATGATTGGGGTAACGTTGAACGTAATTTCAGACCAAATGAGTTTGGTCTGGACGTGGCATACTCGAGGAAGCTTACTGATAAGCTTGCAGGAGGTATAGCCTTCAGGTTCATATATTCAAACCTTACGGGAGGATTTCCTGCCGGTGGCACTGAAACCAGGCCGGGCATGTCTTTAGCTTCTGATATATCAATCTACTATACAAATAATATCTCAATATCTTCAAAAGACGCTACTGTTTCATTTGGAACAGATATATCCAATTTAGGTGCAAAGATATCCTACACTGATGAGAATGATCCTGACTTCATTCCAATGAACCTGCGAATTGGACCGGCTTTTAATATTGACCTCGACAGATACAATCAAATAGGTGTTGCCGTTGATTTTAATAAACTCCTTGTCCCAACACCTCCGGAATATGACGAACTAACAGGAGAGATAATTGCAGGCAAAGACCCTAATGTGGCAGTGCCTATAGCAATTTTCCAGTCATTTGTTGATGCACCAGGAGGTGTGAGGGAAGAACTGAATGAGATAAGTTACTCGTTTGGCCTGGAGTACTGGTATAATAAACAGTTTGCTATCAGGGGAGGATATTTCCATGAGCATGCCTCCAAAGGAAACAGGAAATATTTCACTGCAGGTGCCGGCTTCAGGATGAATGTATTTTCACTCGATTTCTCATACCTTATGCCTCTTGTAAATAATCATCCTCTCGCACGTACACTCAGATTCTCCCTTTCATTTGATTTTGACGCCTTTAAAAAAACAAAACCATCGGGTTAATGAATATACGTACCGGTCAGGGAATAGATTTTCATAGGCTTGTGAAAGGAAAACCTCTTTGGCTGGGAGGTATTAATATACCATCAGATATGGGCTGCCTCGCTCATTCTGATGGGGATGTATTGATCCATGCAGTATGCGATGCCCTCCTGGGAGCAGCAGGATTAAGGGACATAGGCTACTACTACCCCGACTCAGATGAACAATACAAAGACATCGACAGTAAGATCCTTTTAAAAAAAACAGTAGGTTTAGTTTCAGAAAAGGGATTTGGCATTGTCAATATTGACAGTACTGTTTGCCTTGAAGAGCCCAGGTTATCAGGGTATATTGAAAAGATGCGCGAATGCATTGCTGGAATATGTAAAATTGAAACAGGTCTTGTTTCCGTTAAAGCAACAACAACGGAGAAAATGGGATTTACAGGCCGTGGAGAAGGAATAATGTCCATTGCCAGTGTACTGCTGAATAAAAAGGATTGATCCTGCAGGCAGTTAAAACTTAAGGCATCTCATTATCATTTAAATATTTATTTAATAGAGGAACAGAATGGAAAAACCCACCCTGGTACTGGGAGCAAGTCCGAAACCTGACAGGTTCGCCTACAAGGCTGTTAGGAGCCTTCAGAGAAGGGATATACCCGTCATAGCTATAGGCAGGAAGGATGCCGATCTGGATGGGATAAAAATCAGGAAGGGAAAGCCAAAAGATATTGGACCTGTCCATACTGTAACCCTCTATCTTAATCCCAAAAACCAGGAGGAATATTACGATTATATAATATCACTGGAGCCCTCACGTATTATTTTCAATCCCGGCACATGGAATCCTGAGCTTGCTGACCTGGCTCACAGCCGCGGCATTGAAGTTGTAGAAGGATGCATGCTTATAATGCTTAACAGCAGTAAATTTTAATCACTGAACAGTCCGTTGATAAGGTTATCATCCGCAATATGAGGTAAGGTTATTTTAAGCTCAGGTGTTCGTTCCATCTCACGCACTGCAGCAAACCGCGCTTCATCATTTCTTGCCCAGCTACGCCTGGCAATACCATTATTTACATCCCAGTGAAGCATCATCTTTAACCTCCTGCCAGCATCATCCGATCCGTCAAGTAATAATCCGAATCCTCCGTTTATTACTTCTCCCCATCCTACACCTCCCCCATTGTGAATACTGACCCAGCTGGCTCCCCTGAATGAATCTCCTATTACGTTCTGTATTGACATATCAGCGGTAAAGCTGGAACCATCATAAATATTTGATGTCTCCCTGAACGGGGAATCTGTTCCTGACACATCATGATGATCGCGGCCCAGTACAACAGGTGCACTTATATGGCCTTTTCTTATTGCATCATTGAAAGCTGTGGCAATCTCTATTCTTCCCTCTGCATCGGCATATAGTATTCTTGCCTGGGAACCAACGACAAGTTTGTTTTTCCCGGCTTCTTTAATCCACTTTATATTATCCAGCATTTGCTGTTTTATCTGTTCGGGTGAATGCGCAGATATCTTCTCAAGTACTTGGCATGCAATCCTGTCTGTCACTTCCAGGTCAACAGGCTTATTTGAGCAGCACACCCATCTGAAAGGTCCAAACCCATAATCAAAACATATTGGACCCATGATGTCCTGTACATAACTGGGGTACCTGAACCTTCCGTCTGCTTTCATAATATCGGCACCGGCCCTGGATGCTTCAAGAAGAAATGCATTGCCGTAATCAAAAAAGTATGTGCCATTAGAGGTATGACGATTAATTGCTTTTACCTGCCTTCTCAGTGATTGCTGCACAATTTTTTTGAATTCAGGAGGATCTTTGGACATGAGCCTGTTGGAATCTTCAAAACTTAAGCCTGCAGGGTAATAGCCTCCTGACCATGGATTATGCAGTGATGTCTGGTCCGAACCGATGTCCGGGGTAATATTCTTTTCAGCAAAGTTTTCCCAAACATCAACTATATTACCATAGTAAGCTATGGATACAGGTTCACCTTTATCCTTTGCATTCTTCACCCTTGCTGACAGCTTATCAATGTCCTCTATCACTTCATCAACCCAACCCTGCGAGAACCTTTTCTTTATAGCCTTTGGATTTACTTCGGCAATTACTGATATAACACCTGCAATGCTGGCTGCTTTAGGTTGAGCACCAGACATACCACCAAGGCCAGATGAAACAAACAGTATTCCCTTTAAACTTTCTTTTTTACCTGTAATACGACGGCATGCATTGAGAATGGTGATTGTGGTACCATGCACTATACCCTGGGGGCCTATATACATATAAGATCCCGCTGTCATCTGACCGTACTGACTGACACCAAGAGCATTAAACCGGTCCCAGTCATCGCTGCTTGAATAGTTGGGTATTACCATGCCATTACTCACAACTAGCCTCGGTGCATCTTTATGCGAAGGGAAGAGCCCCAGGGGATGACCTGAATATACTACGAGGGTCTGTTTATCAGTTATAGTGGCAAGGTATTTCATCACCAGCCGGTACTGTGCCCAGTTTTGAAAGACTGCACCATTACCACCATAGGTAATAAGTTCGTGAGGGTGCTGGGCTACAGAATTATCAAGATTATTGTTTATCATAAGCATTATAGCTGCAGCCTGTTTTGACTTGTGGGGAAAATCGTCAATATGCCTTGCCTTTATTTCGTAATCAGGTCTGAACCTGTACATATATATCCTGCCATATTTCAATAACTCATCAGCAAATTCATGTGCCAGCTCACCGTGAAACTTCTCAGGAAAATATCTAAGGGCATTTCTGACAGCAAGGCGTTTTTCCGCGTTATTCAAAATATCTTTTCGCTTTGGAGCATGATTAACACTTTCATCATATGGTTTAATATCCGGCAACTCATCCGGGATACCTTCCAGTATTTGTTTATTGTATTCCTTCATTGTTAAAACTGCATATTAGTTAGTTATATACAATGCTAAGTTATAAAAAAAAAGCCTGACTCCGGGGAGACAGGCTATGATCATATCGTGTTAAAGAGATTATTTCTTCTGTTCTTCCAGTATATCATCATCAACTAAAATTCGCCCACAATATTCACAGACTATAATTTTCTTGCGTGATTTTATATCCAGCTGGCGCTGAGGGGGTATCTGGTTGAAACAACCACCGCAGGCATCTCTCTGAATGGGTACCACTGCCAGTCCGTTCCTTGCATTCTGACGAATACGCCTGTATGCTGTCACCAATCTTTCTTCTATAGCTTGACCTATCTTCTGGGATTCTTTATCAAGTTCCTCTTCTTCTTTCCTGGTATCTTCAATAATGGAATCCAGTTCAGATGTTTTATTTTCCAGGTCACCTTTCAGTTCATCCAGGTTTTTCTTTGACTCATCAATAACCTGAACCTTCCCATCCTTAAGGACAATGAATTCCTTAATCTTCTTATTGCACAATTCAATTTCCAGTGTCTGGTATTCAATCTCTTTTGACAGGGAATCATATTCCCTGTTGTTTCTCACATTATTTTGCTGCTGCTCATACTTTTTTATAAGGTTTTCAGCATCAATTATTTCGTTTTGTTTTGTTCTAACCGCTGTTTCCAGTTCACTGAGTTCTTCGTTTAATTTTCCAATTCTTGTTTCAAGACCTTCAACCTCATCTTCGAGATCCTGAACCTCCAGTGGCAGCTCACCCCTTAATATCTTTATCTTATCTATTTCTGAATCAACAATCTGCAACCGGTACAGTGCGTTCAGTTTTTCCTCAACGGTCATCTCTTTCTCGACTGTTTTCACTTTTGCCATACCTGTGAATAATTTACTGGATTTGTATTAATTTCTGAAAATAGGACTGCAAATTTAGGGAATTTTTTTGTAATTAACTCATCTAAAATTTCGAGGGCTGGTTTTTCACTTTCATAATGGCCGATATCAACCAGAAAAATATCATTACCGGCTTCAAAGAATGAATGGTATTTTATGTCAGCTGTAATAAAGACATCAGCTCCGGCCGAAATTGCTTTTCTTATATAAGCGCCGCCTGATCCTCCCATAACAGCTACTTGCTTAATCTTCCTCCCGGTAATGAGTGTATGCCTTATTCCCTTTGCCTTAAATACCTTACCCAGCCTTTCAATAAGATCAGCATCCGTAATACTCCTGCTCAGCTCACCAATACATCCAAGACCGGCACCGGGTATTGTGTTTTCAACCCGGTAGAGATCATACGCTACTTCTTCGTACGGATGTGAATCAATCATTGCTTCTACCACAATGCCTTTAAGATACTCAGGTAATACTGTTTCTACCCTGATCTCTGCTTCGGCATGTTCCCTGCCATGTTCACCTGCAAAAGGTTTAGAACCAGGTCCGGCTCTGAATGTTCCTTCTCCCTGGATATTATAACTGCACCTGTCATAATTACCTATATGGCCTGCACCGGCATTAAATATTGCATCCCTTACTTTTTCAGCATGGTCAACAGGGACAAAAACAACCAGTTTAAGAAGCTTGTTGCCAAGTGGTATTAACACTTTTGTTTTTCTCAGCTGCAGCTTTTCAGCCATACGGTAGCTCACTCCTCCCCTTATTATATCAAGGTTTGTATGCATGCTGTATATTGAAATATTCTTATGGATGGCTTTACGTATAATCCTTTCTACAGCAGTTCTGCCACTTATACTCTTTAGTGGTTGAAAGATCAGGGGATGATGTGATATAATCAAGCGGCACCCTTTCGCATCGGCTTCATCAATAATTTCTTCAGTGACATCAAGGCTCAGGAGCACAGAATTCACAATACTTTCAGGATCTCCAACCTGCATGCCCGCATTATCATACGATTCCTGAAAGGCAGGTGGCACTTTTGATTCGAGGTAATTTACCAGTTCTTTGAGTTTCATCATGCAAATATTTAAAATATTATTTCATGCTTCAACAAACAGGGCTCTTATTTTCCTTTAACCGGATATATTCAGCCAGATCAAGTCACAAAAAGACCAGTTCAGCTAAGGGGTACCTGGCTGAACTGGTACAGGACTTAATCAAAAATTGTTAATACTATTATTTTATCTCTTTGATTTGGGCTTTGGTAGAATTTTTCTTCACTGATTCAATCCCATTATTGCGGCCACTTTCACTCTTGTAATTCTGACTTGTCCCGATTATCTGGTTATTGGGAGATGTTATGGAGAACCGGAACATTTTTGATGGGGTTGTTGTTTTAACAAATCTTTGTGAATCACGAGCATTTTTCTTTACTGATTCAATCCCATTAAGACATGAGGCTTTATTTGTGTAACCCTCACTGCTCAGGATTGTTTGTCCGTTATCAGCTTTCAGGCGAAAACGGAATTCATTTTTTTTACCACTCTGGTATACTTCAAATTTTGCCATTGCTTAAGATTTAAATTAATAATAAGTATATAATCTGTTATTTATTGCGATTTTAAGTCTTTCAAAATGTTTTCAGGGTCACCTGTTTAGGAATTTTCCCAGAAGGTTTTTGGTTCTGTAATTTAACAATGGAGAATAATTTGATCTCATAAATCTAGTAAATAAATCAAAATAATATAATATTTTTAAGACTTTAAATTTAACCGGGTCCTCTTCAAATGCCATTAGCATATAGACTGAATAGTAATTTCGGTGTATGACTTTTTAAATTCTGCATAAACTTATAAATTGCATTAGAAGAAAATAAATCAAGGTTCCAATACTTATTATCATGAAAAGAAAAGAAGCTTTTACCACAAGTATCAACCAGGGCTATGCCTGCAAGGGAGAACATATTATCCTTGGTGGTGCCATGTTTAACGGCCAGGCAATTCCCGGTGCTCATGTTAAGGTTCCATTAAAAACAATGAACAGGCACGGACTTATTGCCGGGGCAACAGGTACGGGCAAAACCAAGTCTCTGCAGATTATTTCAGAAAATCTTTCTGAAAAGGGTATCCCTGTGCTGTTGATGGATGTTAAAGGAGACCTTAGCGGTATTGCCATGCCCGGAGAGGAGAAGTCATTTATTACCGAGAGGCATGCAAAAATCGGATTACCCTATTCTGCAAAAGGTTTTCCTGTGGAGTTATTCTCTCTTTCGCAGCAGGATGGTGCAAGATTGAGGGCTACTGTTTCAGAGTTTGGACCTGTTCTTCTCTCCCGTGTACTTGATCTGAATGAAACCCAGGCTGGTATTATGTCTGTCATTTTCAAGTATTGCGACGACAATCACCTGCCACTGCTCGATCTTAAGGACCTGAAAAAGATTATTCAATATGCCACAGAAGAAGGAAAGGCAGAATTTGAAGATGAATATGGCAGAATTTCAACTTCATCCACCGGGATAATTCTACGTAAAATTATTGAGCTTGAACAGCAGGATGCGGATCTTTTTTTCGGAGAACTTTCTTTTGATATTTATGATCTGATGAGGCGTAACAGTAACGGGTACGGTTATATAAATATAATCCGTTTAACAGATATACAGGACAAGCCAAAGCTATTCTCTACCTTCATGTTAAGCCTTTTAGCAGAAGTGTATGACCAGATGCCTGAGAAAGGTGATTCTGACAAACCTGAACTGGTAATCTTTATTGATGAAGCACATCTTATTTTTGACGAAGCAAGTAAAACACTTCTTGATCAACTTGAGAATATTGTTAAGCTTATCCGGTCAAAAGGTGTTGGCGTCTTTTTTGTTACCCAGAATCCTACGGATATACCCGGAGGAGTACTGTCGCAGCTTGGTTTGAAAGTACAGCATGCGCTTAGAGCTTTTACTGCTGCCGACAGGAAAGCCATCAAGCTTACTTCAGAAAATTACCCTCTCTCAGACTTTTACAAAACAGATGAGATAATCACTGCCCTGGGAACAGGTGAAGCCCTGGTTACCGCATTAAATGAAAAAGGGATACCCACACCTCTTGCAGCGACAATGATGAGGGCCCCAATGAGCAGAATGGATATCCTGACCGAGGCAGAGATTAATACTATAAACAGAGGTTCTGACCTTGTACGGAAATACAGCCAGGCTGTCGACCGTGAGAGCGCTTACGAGATACTGGATAAAAAAATCAAAGCTATAGAGAAGCAGGCAGATGAAAAGGCAGCAAGAGAAGAATTGGAGAAGGAAAGAATTGAGAGGGTGAAAAAAACATCGCGAAAACCTGCCACTCGAAGAAGGCCTGCTACAAGCCCGGTAGTGAAAGTCCTTACCAGTGCTACTTTCATAAGAGGTGTAATGGGTATTCTGACAAAAGCAATGAAATAATTTAGATATTATCCCGTAATTTAACGAGCAGGCTTCTTATTTCCTTAAGCGATTGTATCACTTCATGATTTTTTCTTACATCATCGGGGTTTTCAGCCATTTTCTTCTTAACGCCTGCAATGGTCATTCTTTTCTCTTTCAATAGGTAATGTATCATTTTAAGGTTTTCAACATCTTCATATGTGAACATCCTGTTGCCTTTTTTATTCTTCTGGGGTTTGATAATATCAAATTCCTTTTCCCAGTACCTTACAGCTGATGTTTGCTCTCCCAGCATTCCGGCAACCTCTCCTATTGAATAGAATAATTTTCGTTTCTTATCAGTTTTATTATTCATTATCAATTCTTAAGAGTAATATTTCCGTCATTATCTATTATAAGCTCCGATTCAGGAAAATCTGTTGTTATTAATTCCCTGATTTTAAAAATAGCTCTTTTTTGGGGATCTGTCTTAACATGACCATAATTATTCTGATACACAGGTATAATTTTGCCTCCTGTAAATTCACCGTCCCTGCCAAGGTATGCGTAAATAACCGGGGCATATCCATTAGGTCCACTGAGATTAAAACGCCTGTATGTACAGAAGTTACCAAGGCTGTATGCAATTAGCCGCCCCCTGTATATTTCCATTGCCCTGCTTACATGGGGCCCATGTCCAAGCACAATGTCGGCACCCAGGTCAACAATCCTGTGTGCAAACTCATAAATATTACCCCTGTTCTCACCGTAATAGAATTCCTCTTCCCTGGTAATATGCTGGTAATTTGCCCCTTCTCCACCACCATGAACGGATACAACCACAATATCACAACTATCTTCAAGAAGGCTTACTATTGCTGTAATTCTCTTTTCATCATGCAGGTTAACAGTTCCTTTATTGGGTGCAAAGGCACAAAATCCCACTCTTATAGTATCATGTACCATCCTTATAGTCCATGGATATTCATCTGTCCCAGCATAAGATATATTAAGGGAATCAAGTATCATGGCAGTAGTTTGTTTTGCTTCATAACCAAAATCACCTATATGATTATTGGCAATACTCAGCAGGTCAAAACCAGCACTATCAAGAACTCCTGCATAACTTTCAGGTACTCTGAAAGCGTAACAGGTAGTTGTATCCCTGCATTTTTTTACAAGTTTGGCACTATCCGAAAAAGGACCTTCAAGGTTACCGAAAGTCAGATCCGGTTCAGATAAAACATCAAACAAAGATGACATTAAGGGGAAAGGATCGTTGCCCGGTGGCAAATAGCTATTGTCAGGGAATGATGTTCCGGTCATTATATCACCTACTGCCACTAATGTAATAATATCATGTTCAGCATTTGCCTGAGAGAATAGTACAGGTATTGCAGAAAATATAAAAATTGTAAGGAATATCCCGTTTAGCAGATATTTTCTGAGCAGAATATGAAACATTGGTTTGCCCTGGTTAATCAAAAGACTGGCCGCTTCTCATCGCCAGCTCAATCATCCTTTCATATTCTTCCGGGCTCAGATCGTTGAAATAATAATTGGCAGGATCCACTCTATTCCCGTTAAGATGTACTTCATAATGCAGGTGAGGCGCTGTTGACAGTCCTGTACTTCCTACAAACCCGATAACATCACCTCTTTTCACCTTCTGTCCGACACGCAGGTTGTTAAAACTGTTCAGGTGGGCATAAACTGTCTGGTAGCCAAAGCCGTGGTCTATTGTAATATGATTCCCCAATCCGCGCATGGAGCTTTTTATACTGGCTATTGTACCATCTCCTGTTGAATAAACCTCTGTGCCTGTCGGGGCAGTGAAATCCATCCCATAATGAAACCGCCTGATCTTATAGATGGGATGAATTCTGTATCCCCAGCCTGATGCAGTACGGGTCAGGTCTTTATTTGATATTGGCATTATTGCGGGTATGCTTCTCAGCATTTCTTCTTTCTCACTTGCAAGAACTATAATCTCGTCAAATGATTTTGATTGCACGTATGTTTTCTTCTTTATCTTTTCAAGCCTCATAGCTGTTTCAATGACAATACTTGAATTATCATAGCCTTCCAGCTCCTCATACCTGTTCACACCTCCGATACCGCCTTCACGCAGGGATGTTGGTATGGGCTCTGCCTCAAAAACAGTCCTGTAGAGATTATCATCAGTCTCCTGCAAATGAGCCAGTACCTTCTCTACCTTTTCAAGGTCTTTACTCAGTAATTCATACTGAAGCCTCATCTGTTCATTCTCACGTTTCAGCACCTTTTCTTTAGGTGAATCGAAAAGGAAGGTAAAAATAGCGCCGTACAACACCGCGAGAATAAGGGAACCTGTAAAATAAGCCATGAAGCTCAGGAAGCGCTCCCTGGATGTCATCTTTATTCTGTCGAAGGATAATGAATTCGGATTATATTTATATTTTACTTTTGCCATAGTCAAAAAATATTTCGCAAAGACAGCATAAATATATTAAATCTAATTAATTACAGAAGTCATCTCAGGGAAATTTATTAACATATCACAAAAAGTAATTGTACTTGTTAATTAATAAACGTTGGTCAAAGCATCAATCATTTTATTATACTCTTCCATAGTAAGGTCATCATCAAAGAAATACAGCGGGTTCTGAACCTTACCATTATAGTGTATTTCGTAATGTAAATGAGGCCCTGAAGATATGCCTGTACTGCCCGACAAACCAAGCATGCCACCCCTGACAACTTCCTGGCCTTCTGTTACTTCTACAGTTTGAAGATGCCCGTATATCGTTTTGAAGCCATACCCATGATCTATTTCTACCATGTTACCGAAACCGAAAGGGCTCCATCCTGCTCTAGTAACAACTCCGTTACCTGTAGCAAACACTTCAGTCCCTGAAGGAGCCTGGAAATCCTGTCCATAATGCCATCTCGGACTTCCCAGTACAGGATGTTTTTCCCTGAACTTCAGGCCATCGCCAAGGGGAATATTTACATTAACAGGTCGGATGTAGGGTATATGCTCTAACTTATTCTTCCAGTCGGAAGCAACCGGGATAATATCATCGAATGATCTTGATTGTATATAAGTTCTTCTCAGAAGTTCATCAACCTTTTTGGTTGCTGAGATAAGTATATCAGCATTCTCATAGCCTTCAAGCTCTGTATACTTCCTTGTACCACCAAAGCCTGACTGCCTGAAAGAAGATGGTATCTTTTCCATATCAAAAACCGGCCTGTATACATTGTCCTCTGCTGCCGCTATATTATCTAACTCACGCCCTATAGCTTCAAAATCATTCTCCAGCAATTCATATTTATACTGTATTCCCTCGAGTTCGGATTGTAATTTTTTCTCTTTTGGTGAACCAAAAAAATGCTTGAAAACAATGCCATAACCGGCTGTAAGTATAAGTGAAACCATAAGGATCAGACTGAACCTTGCAAGCTTCTGTGTAAAAGATAAACTATATTCTTTATAAATTAATTCTTTCCTGTCGAGTAAATACTTCTTTCGTAACATCAAGATTTTAACAAATTGAAATTTCCCCCCTGGGTTGCCGCAAATCTAATTTAAATAAACTAATTTTACAAACCATTAGCAAATGATCATGTTAACGGAGCAGAAGATTTTATGAATTCAAATGAACTAAGAACAGCATTTTTTGATTTTTTTGCTGCTAAAGAACACACCATACTTAAATCAGCCCCAATGGTACTTAAGAACGATCCTACTCTTATGTTTACCAATGCAGGGATGAACCAGTTTAAAGATATTTTTCTCGGAAATGAGAAGCCTGTAACCAAACGTATAGCTAACACGCAGAAGTGCCTGAGGGTCTCAGGCAAACACAATGACCTTGAGGAAGTTGGACACGATACATATCATCATACCATGTTCGAGATGCTTGGTAACTGGTCTTTTGGAGATTATTTCAAAAAGGAAGCAATTGAATGGGCATGGGAGTTCCTTACCTCTGTACTTAATATCCCTGAAGACAGAATATACGCCACTGTTTTTGAGGGTAATGATTACGAAAAAATAAAAAGGGATAGTGAAGCAGCCGGGTACTGGAAAAAATGTTTTAAAACATCTGAAAACAGAATACTTGAAGGTTCCAAAAAAGATAATTTCTGGGAAATGGGCGATACTGGACCATGTGGACCCTGTTCTGAAATACATGTTGACCTCAGGGATAATGATGAACGAAAAACCTTACCAGGTCATACCCTAATTAATAAAAATCATCCCCTCGTCATTGAGATATGGAATCTTGTTTTTATCCAATACAACCGCAAGGCTGATGGCTCGCTCGAGCAACTACCGGAGAAACACGTTGATACCGGTATGGGATTTGAAAGGCTGTGTATGGTAGTCCAGGGTAAGAAATCCAATTATGACACAGATATCTTCCAGTCGCTGATAAACGAAATATCTGCTTTAACAGGAATAAGCTACGGTGAAAGGGAAGATACTGACATAGCACTACGGGTTGTTACCGATCACCTAAGGGCTATCTCCTTTTCTATTGCTGACGGCCAAATACCTTCAAATAATAAAGCAGGGTATGTTATAAGGAGAATACTCAGGCGGGCTATCCGTTATGGTTATAATTACCTGCAGCAGGAAGATCCTTTTATTTACAGGCTGGTACCAATCCTTGTTAATATTATGGGTGACTCCTTCCCCGAGCTGAAGGCACAGCAAAAACAGATAACAGCCATCATCAGGCAGGAAGAGATGGCATTCCTCAACACCCTCGGAAAAGGCATACGCCTGATTGATAAGCGTATTGCTGAATTGAAAACAGAAAATAAAGATACCTTCCCCGGGAAAGATGCATTTACTCTTTACGATACTTATGGTTTCCCTGTTGATCTAACCCAGCTCATATTGAAAGAAAATGCTGTGAAAATCGATCTGGCAGGCTTTGAGGAAGAAATGAAAAAACAGAAACAGAGATCAAAGGTTGATGCAACTAAAGAATCAACGGACTGGACAATAACTATGGATCAACAGGGTACCGAATTTACGGGATATGAAAAAACCAGTGATAAAATAAGGCTAACCAGGTATCGTAAAATAATTCTCAAAGGGGAAGTGCTGTATCACCTTGTATTTGACAAAACTCCCTTTTATGCTGAATCAGGTGGGCAGGCAGGTGATAAAGGATACATAACGAATGGCGAAGAAAAGATAGATATTATTGACACTATAAAGGAAAATAACCTAATAATCCACGTAAGTAAATCCCTTCCACAGAGTCCTGAAAGTCATTATGAAGCGGTTGTTGATGAAATGAAACGCTCAGCAACAGCGAAAAATCATACGGCCACACACCTTTTACATTATACACTTAGGAAAATCCTGGGCAGTCATGTAGAACAAAAGGGCTCACTTGTTAATGACGAGAAAATGCGCTTTGATTTCAGCCATTTCAAAAAAATTACAGATGAAGAGATCAACCTTATCGAGAAACTCGTAAACGAGATGATAAGAAGGAACATACCCGCCAGGGTTATTGATGAATTACCAATGGATGAAGCTCTTGATAAAGGAGCTATTGCACTTTTCGGTGAAAGATACGACAACAAAGTGCGGGTTGTTGAATTTGATGAATCACTGGAACTTTGCGGTGGCACTCATGTTGAATCCACCGGTCAGATAGGCCTCTTCAAAATTGTTACTGAGAGTGCTATAGCTGCCGGCATCAGGAGAATAGAGGCAGTTACATCCGAACATGCCCTTGATTATGTGAACAGGAAATTGTCAATCCTGGATGAAGTAAGTAATATGCTTGCCAGCTCAAAAAATATACCCGGGACAATAGCCAGGCTTATTTCACAGATTAACGACCTGAATAAAAGAATAGAGAAACTGGAAACAAATGCATCGGTGATATTGCGCGATGAACTCCTGAGTAAATCTGAGGAGATAAATGGAATTAAATTTATTGCCCGGCAGATACCAACCGATTCTGTTGACATATTAAAGAAAATCGCACAGATGATCAGGTCATCAAACAAAGGAATTATACTTGCCATAGGTGCTCACATAGGGGATAAAGCACATTTGATGATGATGATAAGTGATGATATTATTAAACTGAAAAAAATCCATGCGGGAGATATAATAAGTAGTGCTGCCAAATATATCAAAGGAGGCGGCGGCGGCCAGCCATTTATGGCTATAGCGGGCGGAAGTGATCCTGAAGGAATACCGCGCGCCCTTGAGAAGATCCGAGAAATTATTAAGGAGTCATTCATCTGAATATCTTTCATCCCAATACCAGTCGAAAAAACATTCTTTCCGATGTACTGCTAATATGCTCTATAAATGGTATAAAGCAGTTGACATATATTATATTCGACAAGATTATTTTTCATTTGTTCGAAAAATTTTTGTAGAATTGCTGGTTACATTAAATCAAAAACCATGGAAGTAAGAAGGACCTTTGATATTATCGACTGGAGCATTGAGAACTATTCACTTGAAGCAGCTGTTGCAGGCAAGGTTAATAATGAATGGAAAATTTACTCATCTGAAGATTACCGCGATTATGCAAACATGGTAAGTTACGGTTTCAGGGCAATAGGCCTCGAGAAAGGGGATAAAGTAGCTACAATTACCGGGAACCGTCCTGAATGGTGCTTCGTTGATATGGGCCTGTCGCAGGCCGGAATGGTACATGTACCGGTTTATCCTACCATTGGACCTGATGAGTATATGTATATACTGAATCACGCAGAGGTGAAAGTTATAATACTCTCAAATAAGATAATGTATAATAAAGTGGAACCGATACTGTCACAGCTTGAGAACTTTAAGGAAATATATTCTTTCGACGAGATTGAGGGAGTAAAACATTTTAATGAATTACTTGAACTTGGCAGGAATAATGAAGAGAAGTTCAGGGATGAACTGCTCAGGACTAAAGAGTCAATTAAACCTGACGACCTGCTTACTATAATATACACATCCGGGACAACAGGACAGCCTAAAGGAGTAATGCTGTCACACAACAACATTGTTTCAAACCTCCTTGCAATAAACGACATCCATCACCTGGGATATGGAGACAAGGCCATGAGTTTTCTTCCTCTATGCCATATCTATGAAAGAATGGTCAACTATCATTTCCAGTACAAGGGTATAAGTGTATACTATATTGAAAATATGGGGCTGATCACCGAACTTATTAAGGAAGTTAAACCCAATGTTATGAATACCGTTCCCCGTCTCATGGAAAAAATCTATGATGGCATAATGAGTAAGGGCAAAGCTCTGAAAGGCATAAAAAGACAATTATTCTTCTGGGCAGTAAAGCTTGGCCTGAAATACGAACTTAAAGGTAAAAGTATATTTTATAAGGCTAAACTGTCTATTGCCAGTAAACTGATATTCAGTAAGTGGAGAGACGCATTGGGAGGTGAAATAGAAATTATTGTTTCAGGCGGAGCCGCAATACAGCCAAGGCTTGAGAGGATATTCTGGGCAGCCGGACTGCCAATAATTGCCGGGTACGGATTAACTGAAACATCACCGGTGATTGCAGTAAACCCTTTCAGGATAAATGACGTAATGTTTGGAACGGTAGGTCCCACTATACCGGGTATAGAGGTCAAAATAGCTGAAGACGGGGAAATCCTGACCAGGGGCCCTCATGTAATGATGGGTTACTATAAAGACAAGGAAAGAACAAAAGAAGTAATTGACAGTGAAGGATGGGTGCATACAGGAGATATCGGCACTCTGGTGGAAGGTAAATGGCTTAAGATCACTGACAGGAAGAAAGAAATATTTAAAACTTCTGCAGGTAAATATATTGCACCTCAGATGATTGAAAATAAGCTTAAAGAGTCAATATTTATTGAACAGGCAATGGTAATAGGTGAAAATCAAAAATTTGCCAGCGCTCTTATATCACCTAATTTCAAACACCTCCACGACTGGTGCGCTGAAGAGAATATCCAGTTTCGTGACAATGCCGAGCTTATTGAAAAATCAGAGGTGATAAACCTTATGGGTCAGGAGGTTGAACAGCTGAACCTTTCTCTTGGTGATCATGAAAAGATTAAGAGATTCAGGCTTGTCGAAGATGAATGGACCTCAGATACGGGAGAACTGTCTCCTACACTCAAGCTCAGGAGAAATGAGCTGATGAATAAATATGGAGAAACAATAAGTCAAATCTTTAACCAGAAGAAGAATTGACAGTATTATATCATAACAAGGAACAAAGCCTTTTTTGAGACATTCATTTTTCATACTTTTGAATACATTTGTGTTCAAATGATGAAAAATATATTTCTGTCCCCGTTATTTCTAGCCCTGGCTATATTTAACAACTCCTGTACAAAGGAAGGTTGTAATGAGGATACCGAAGTGCTGATGCAGGCAGTATTTTACTCCAGCGAATCAGGTGAGGAGTCGAGTATCGACAGCCTTGACATTTACGGGCTGAACATCTCTGATTCAGTAATCTGTTCCATGTCGACACTTAAAAATATAGATCTTCCCCTTAACCCCTCTGCTTCAAACTGTTCTTTTGTAATTATCAACGGTGGACGTGCAGATACTATTGAAATTTATTATGAATCAAGTCTTAAGTTGCTTTCCAGTGCCTGTGGGTATATTTACCTCCATGAACTTGAAGAAGTACTATATACTACGAATGATATAACCAATATTTTAATCACAAATAAATCAGTAAATCCAGTTAATGAGGAGAATATTCAGATATTCTTTTAGTCTCTCCCTGTTGTTTTGCTCAGTGCTCTTGAATGCCCAGGAAGCTGACACAGTTAAAGCCCGAAAATCAATCAGTGCAGGTTTTGACATAACAGGCCCTGTACTATATTCATTGGATAATTCAAAATATAGTTACGAAGGGCATCTGTCATACAGGTTAAACTATAAATATTATATCGTATGCGAGCCGGGTTATTCAGCATATGACTATCAGCAATACAATTATGAATATCACAGCGAGGGCTGGTTTTTGAGAATTGGCACAGATATCAGTATGCTTCAACCGGTAGCTTCCAGGATCAATCATTTTGCGGGCATAGGTTTGAGATACGGTCTGTCTGTTTTTGAACAGGAAACACCTTCTGTAAGCATTGACAGTTACTGGGGAAAGGTTTATACTTCCATTCCGAAAAATTCAGTACATGCACATTTCCTTGAAATACAGGGCGGTGTGAAGACAGAATTGACCAAAAATTTCCTTATAGGCTGGTCTGTTAAGCTGCGCACCCTGATATACTCATCTGGCAGGAATGAGGAAAAAGCGGTTTATATACCTGGTATGGGAAGTACGGATGCTTCTTTTATACCTGCAATCTCTTATTACATTATTTACCGTATTCCTCTCGGGAGTTCCTCCGGCGAATGATCATCATGCCAAGGAAAGTGATCAGGCCGTTAACGATCAGCAGCTCAAATCCGAATTTATATCCTCCAAATAATTCTTCAGAGAATGTATTCAATAAAACGCAAATAAGAGGAGAAGCAATTGCTATATATGGCACAAGGTGATCATATACCTTCCACCTGGTTAATAATCCAAATGAATACATTCCCAGCAGAGGACCATATGTATAACCTGCAACTGTAAACAATGCACTTATAACACTCTGGTCGTTTATCAGCCTGAAAACCATAATTACTGCCATCAGAATGAAGGAAAACATTATATGCACCCTGAAACGCACCTTCTTCAGTATTGATTCTTTCTCCCCTCCGCGTCCAAGGATATCAACGGTGAAGGAAGTAGTAAGAGCAGTAAGTGCCGAATCGGCACTCGAATAAGCAGCTGCTATTAACCCAAGGATAAAGAACAAGCTTACCACGGGCGACAATCCTCCCCTCGTGGCAACAAGAGGGAAAAGGTTATCAGCCTGCTCCGGTAAAGACATCCCCGCGAAAGAGGTATAAATTACCAGTAAAACTCCCAGCACCAGGAAAATTAAATTCACGGGAACAAATGCAATGCTATAGGTATAAACATTTTTCCTGGCATCATTAAGGTTACGGCAGCTGAGGTTTTTCTGCATCATATCCTGGTCAAGGCCTGTCATCACTATAGTTATAAACATCCCTCCAAGAAACTGTTTAACAAAGTGTCTTTTGTCATTAAAATTTTCAAAAAAGAAGATACGTGATAACTTATTATCCCGTACTGCCTCAAACATGGATCCAAGGTCCATATCCATTGATTTTATAATATACAGCACTGTCAGAATAACAGCCGAGAGCATAAAAATTGTCTGTAATGTATCAGTCCAGATAATGGTCTTAATCCCTCCTTTGAAAGTATATAACCAGATAAATGCCAGTGTAATGATTACAGTTACTGCAAAAGGCACATTCCATGCATCAAAAACGGTGAACTGCAGGACAATAGCTACCAGGAATAACCTGAATGATGCTCCTATGGTACGTGACAACAGGAAAAACGATGCTCCTGTCTTGTATGAATAATAGCCAAAACGATTCTCAAGGTAGGTATATATGGAAGTGAGCTTGAGTTTGTAATATAAGGGCAGCAGCACCTCTGCAATTACTACGTAACCTGCCAGGTAACCAAAAACCATTTGCATATATGAGAACTGGCTGTCAACTACCCAGCCGGGGACAGATATAAATGTAACACCCGACAGTGATGACCCCAACATACCTATAGCCACTATAAACCAGGGAGACCTGCGATTACCTATAAAAAAACTTTCGCTGTCAGCTTTGCGGCCGGTAAACCAGCCTATAAGAAGCAGAACGCTGAAATAAAGTAAAATGAATGCCAGGATATATGCTGGGTTCATATAGAAAATTTTGGCAAGGATAATAAAAACAGTCGAGAGAAAAAATTAAAATTATTAATTTAATGCGCTAATTCTATAACTTGCGCATGAAAAAATAGTATATGACATTCTCTGATTATCCATCAAAGCTACTTGAAAATGCTGTCAATGAGTTTGCCTCCCTGCCAGGTATAGGCAAAAAAACTGCATTCAGGCTGGTAATGCACCTGCTGAGGCAAAATGAATCGGATGTAGAACGCTTTGGGGAAAGTATGATAAAACTTAAAAAAGAAATTAAATATTGTAAAATATGTTTCAATATTTCTGACAATGAGGTATGTGATATATGCAGTGACCGATCAAGAGTCAAAACTATTATATGCATTGTTGAAAATATCAGGGATGTTATCGCCATTGAGAATACGGGACAGTACAGGGGATTATACCATGTCCTGGGGGGGATAATTTCCCCAATGGATGGAGTGGGCCCTTCAGACCTTAATATTGACCAACTCGAGGAAAAGGTAAAGGCAGGAAATATTGATGAGCTGATTTTGGCTCTCAGTACAACCATGGAAGGCGACACAACAAATTACTATATTTACAGGAGACTCCTCCCCTATGATATTAAAATCACGTCCCTGTCAAGAGGAGTGGCTATAGGGGATGAGCTCGAATATACTGATGAGATTACACTTGGCAGATCAATAGTCAACCGTACGCCATTTGATATCCCAAAATAAATACACGGGATATTAAAATCGGGACTATTGTTTATGATCCCAATAATTACTAAATTGGATAATTACACATTTAAATAATTTACATAAATCAATAAATAATATGTTACCCGATATAAATAAAAAGCTGTCAACCTCAGCAAAATCAATGAAGAGGTCTGCCATCAGGGAAATACTTAAGCTTTTAAAGAATCCTGAAATAATCTCTTTTGCAGGAGGATTGCCCTCTCCCGACTCCTTTCCTATCAAAGAAATTAAGGAAATAACATCCATGGTACTGGATACACAGGGTGCCTCTGCCCTGCAATATGGCACTACTGAAGGAGACCCGGACCTGAGAGAGATGTTACTTAAGAGACATAACGACCAGGGACTTTCTGTCAGTCATGAAAACCTGGCCATAAGTACAGGATCGCAGCAGGCACTCGATATTTTATCCAAAATATTTATCGATCGGGGCGACTGTGTAATATGCGGATTACCATCGTACCTGGGAGGATTATCAGCATTCAGTATATACGGCGCACAGTTGCAAGGCATACCCTTCGATGAATATGGGATGAGAACAGATGAGCTGGAAAAAACACTGAAGAAATTACATAAGGAAAACCAGAAGGTGAAGTTTATTTATGTCATCCCGGATTTTCAGAATCCTGCAGGAATTACCATGCCTGGTTCACGAAGGAAAGAAATACTGAAAATAGCTTCAAAATACGACCTGCTTATAATAGAAGACAGTCCTTACAGGGATATAAGGTTCGAAGGTAAGGAACAGAAACTAATGTACGAGATCGATACAGAAGGAAGAGTGATAACACTCTTTACTTTTTCTAAAATACTGGCACCGGGATTTCGTCTGGCATGGCTTCTGGGAAATCCTGAAATAATTGATAAGTTTTTAATGGCCAAACAGTCTGCAGATCTCTGTTCACCAGTTCTTGTTCAAAAAATAGTAGCAGAATATATGAAACGTGGATTGCTTGATAAAAACCTTGTAAATACTATCAGACTGTATAAATCAAGACGCGATCATATGCTCAGCTGTTTTGAGAAATATATGCCCGAAGGGGTTAAATGGACAAAGCCTGAAGGTGGATTATTTCTTTTCATTACCCTACCGGAAAATATGAATGCCGATGAACTATTAAACCTGGCTATAGAAAAAAATGTTGCATTTGTTAAAGGTTCTGCTTTTTATTGCAACGATTGTGGGAAAAATACAATGAGAATAAATTTTTCTTACTGTGACGAAGATACTATCACAAAAGGCGTGGAACGATTGGCCGGGGTTATTAAAGAGTTCATGAATTAAGACGATCTGCCTTAATGCAATTTTACCTGTTTGAAACATTTTTGATTTTATTTGTTTAATAGTTAAACAACGAGCTTAAGAACTAATGGGAAAGATTGAGATTTATTTACCGGCAATGGGTGAAGGTGTAATTGAAGCAACGATAACAAAATGGCTTATCACTGAAGGAAGCGAGGTGGAAGAAGACGATCCTATGGTTGAAGTTGCAACCGATAAAGTTGATACCGAGATACCTGCACCCGCTTCAGGGGTACTGAAAAATATTGCTTTTAAAGAAGGGGATGTTCCTAAAGTTGGCGATATCCTGGCATATATCGAAAGCGATGCTATAGAAACCTCATCCAAAGAATCAGCTCCTGAAGTTGAAAAAGATTTTAAAGATGTAAGAAAGGCCTCATCAGAATATCTTTCACAGAAGGAAGAAGAAGAGAAGAAAAGTGAGGTGATGAAAAGCAGAACGACGGAAGGTAAGTATCTATCACCCCTTGTAAGAAAGATTGCCGGAACAGAAAATATCAGCTATACTGAACTGGATAGCATTGAAGGTTCAGGCATGGACGGAAGAATTACAAAGGATGACATAATGAAATATGTTTCTTCCCGCTATAGTGAATCCAGGCCCCTGCAGGATGAGAAAAAAACTGTCAAAACCGAAACAGAAAAGGTAAGTCCCGAAAAGCAAGTCACTCCCCAGGCATCCGCTGTTACAGCTGAAGGTGATGAAATTATCGAAATGGGCCGTGTAAGGAAGCTTATTGCTGAACATATGGTTAAATCAAAGAGAACATCACCTCATGTAACATCATATATCGACGTCGATATTACTGATATTGTAAATTGGAGAGAAAGGATAAAGGACAGCTTCCTCAGGAAGGAAGGTATCAAACTTACCCTTACCCCAATCTTTATCGAAGCCACTGCCCACGCTATCAGGCAGGTACCAATGATCAATGTAACTGTTGATGGTGACAGGATCATAAAAAAGAAAAACATAAACATAGGTATGGCTACTGCCCTGCCCGATGGAAACCTGATTGTACCTGTAATTAAGAAAGCAGATGAAAAAAGTATTATAGGGCTGGCACGCGAAGTAAACGACCTTGCTGAAAGAGCCAGGAATAATAAACTTAAGCCTGAAGAAATTACCGGCGGCACATTCTCCATTACAAATTACGGAACCGTTGGTACACTTATGGGTTCGCCTATTATTAACCAGCCACAGGCAGCAATACTCGGTATAGGAGCTGCCAAAAAAATGCCTGCAGTAATTGAAACACCGTCAGGTGACTCAATCGGAATAAGAACTATAGTTTACCTCTCACTCAGTTATGACCACAGGATAGTTGACGGAGCACTTGGAGGCCTGTTCCTTAAGAAAATCAAGGAAAACCTTGAAGCATTTCTTGACAATAAAGTTATTGAAGACCTTTCACTCTAAAAATCTTTATTTGAGAAAAAATTCAGGGACATATTTATTGATTCCTTTTTTTTTTAATATTGTCTTAATATTAGTAGTTTTGGAGAAATGAAACCTAACACAGATGAACAAACAGGCTTTTAAACTTCTATTGATTGCCCTGGTTATTAACTCATCAATTTTAACAGCTCAAAGCCGAAGGGAAATCAAAGACATGTTTTATGAGGCCGAGTCATGGATGCTGTTCGAAGAATATGAAGATGCCCTACCCCTGTATTTAAACCTCCTGGAATTATATCCTGAAAATTATAACTATAAGTACCGAATTGGTGAATGTTATCTAAATATCCCCGGTGAAAAAGAAAAAGCCCTTCCCTACCTGCAGGATGCTGTAATGCATATAGGACTCAAGCATAAAGAAGGACAATTCAAGAAAACAGAAGCACCATATGATGCTCTTTTCTACCTTGGTACAGCCTACAGAATATCCAACCAACTTGATAAAGCAATAGAGACATACCAGACATTCTACCAGGGGATGGACCATAAAATATATGACTCAACTATAGTTAAACTCCAGATTGAAGCCTGTCAGAATGCAAAAAGCCTTATGAGTACACCGCTGTATCTCAAGGTTGATAACCAGGGTGAATTTATTAATGACCAGAGATCAGATGTGAGTCCGGTAGTATCAGCTGATGAAAAAACAATAGTATTTACTCGCGAATTGCCATTTTACGAAGGTATCTTTTATTCAAAAAAAACAGATGGTGCCTGGACTCCCGTAATTCAAATACAGGAAGAACTTCTTATCGATGACGGCTATTCAACATCCCTGTCCCCGGATGGAAATGAACTTTATATTTACAGGGACGATGGCTATGACGGGAATATTTATGTGAGTAATTTTTCAAATGGCCGGTGGTCACCTGCTGTTAAATTAAATGAAAACATAAATACTAAATACTGGGAATCACACGCATGCATCTCCGGTGATGGGAGAAAACTGTATTTTACCAGTAACAGGAAAGGAACTTACGGGGGCCTTGATATATATGTCTCTGAAAAAGACAGTCTTGGCCAGTGGGGTCCTGCTATTAACCTGGGGCCTTCGATAAACACACCCTTTAACGAAGAAACACCATTCCTCGACAATACCGGCAAGGTGCTGTTCTTCAGTTCAAGAGGTCATTTCAATATGGGTGGACATGATATATTTTATTCAACGAAACTGGATAATAATAAATGGTCAACACCGGTGAATATGGGTTATCCTTTAAATACCACTGACGATGACCTATTCTTCTCACCCGTTGGAGAAGGTTACATTGCATATATATCAAAATTTGATCAGGATGGTTATGGAATGGAAGATATTTTCAGGCTTGAGGTATTCTCAGATAAACACTCAAGAGAGTTTTTCGTAAGGGGAATAGTTAGACTGAAAGATCTCCTCAGCCAGTATAAAGACAGTGTAAGGGTCAGTACTCTCACTAAACCAAATCTTGATACCCTGGTAGCCGTTTATTCAAATCCCTATACAGGAAAGTATGAGTTTGAGATCCCTCATGGTGATTATAAGCTTGTCTATGAATCGGAAGGCTCAGCCAAAATTGAGAAAGACATTAATCTCGCTTTAACACATCCCGGTGATAGTATTACCCTTCCTGCTGAAGAACTTGGTAAAACTGATTATATCGCAGAGATATTCATTCCTGGAAGAAAGGATTCGATAATTTACGGGCATGGAGATACAGTAAAGATTGAACTTGAGATTGAACCCCGGTCAACACTACTAACAGAACACTGGCAAAATGATAAGCTGGTAAAAACTGAAGAGTATTTCATCAATGATCCAACATTCATCTATGAAACCGAGGCACTACCTGGTGATAATACTCTTAAGTTCACAATTAAAGACCGCTTTAATAATATTACTATTGAGGAATATAATTTCCTGGCCAGTGAACCGGTTAAAGTAGAACCGGTGATATCTGAACCAGTTATTGCCGAACCAGTTATTGCCGAACCATCCCCACAGGAACTGATAGCGCAGGAAAAAACACTCGACAGCCTCGAAAACGTTCACGCGAAAGAAACAGAGCATATCGACCGCATGGGCCAGGTAATAAGCAAGGTGAGCACGACCAACGGCACGAAACTAATTACAGACGCCATCCAAAAAACCAATGAGAAACAAATAAATTGTGCTGGAGAATGGCTCGAAGCCCTATATCGCGTTGCTATTGAAGACGGCGCCGAAAAAGAGCTTCTAATAAAGCTTATTGCTGCAATGTCGGCAGATTTTGATGATAATGTGGAAGATTACATTAAGCGGATGGCTGAATTTGCCGGACCAAGCCTGAAAGAGGCACTGGAAAATATTGATCCCACTACACTGCAAGATAATAATCCGGAAGGAATAATTGAATTCCTTCTCAGTAATGCCGACAGGCTTGGATACAGCAAAGAGGAAGTATTTGCAACTTTCTCAAAAATGATTAATGCGTCTGAAAAAACAGCTGAAGAAATTGTAACCTATTTGAAAATTAAGGAAGGTTGCAAAATATGGGGGCTGTGGATCCTGCTTGGTGTTGTGGTCATAGCGTTAATTATTTTCGGAGTAAGAAGGAGAAAAAAGAAAAATGATTAACCTGCAGTAATATGAAAACCTGTTATTGTACTTATCAGAACAGGTTTTTATATTATTAATATTTTAATATTTTTGTTATAATCAAATCTCCGGGGATATGAATCGAGTACTGATAAGTCTGTTCCTGATATTAATTATAAATGTGGATTTGCTGCCACAGAATTTCAAGAAAGATCAGGAGACCTTTCTTGAAGCTGAGTATTTCTTAATGTTTGAAGATTATAATGATGCCTTACCTTATTATCTCGAATTATATAAAACCTATCCTGAAAATAATAACCTTGCCTACAGGATAGGTATAAGCTACCTGGGCATTGCTGGCAGAAAACAACTGGCAATTGAATATCTTGAAAAAGCAGCAAAAAACTCTGAAGCATCTTACAGGGAAGGATCACTTCGTCAGACAACGGCACCCTATACCGCATGGTACTTTCTCGGTAATGCATACAGAATAAACTACCAGTTTGAAAAAGCAAAAGAGGCATATAGAAAATATCGTGAAACATTGCTGAAAGATGATACTGACAATATTCTGTTTATCGAACATCAAATACGTGTTTGTGATAACGCAAAGAGTATAATGGAGAATCCTGTAAAATATGAAGAGGAAAATATAGGGGAGCAGTTTAATGATGAAAACAACAACTTTAACCCTGTAATTTCTTCCGACGGATCACGATTTGCATATATGTCGTCCCTGAAATTCTATGATGCTGTATTGTTCTCCTATAAAGAAAAAAACAGGTGGAGCGATCCTGTAAATATTACGCCTGACCTTAAATCAGATGGCGATCTTTACATCTCCTGTCTTGCAGATAACGGAAATACTCTTTACATGTCGAAAGATGATGATATCGAAAGCGACATTTATTTTAGCAGGTATGACGGTGTAAAATGGTCACCTGCAGAACCCGTATCTGATGTTATTAATACCAGTTACTGGGAATCACATGCCTTTGTTACAGAAGATGGATCAGCAATGGTATTTGCATCCAACCGGCCAGGCGGAATGGGAGGACTTGATCTTTATATTTCGTATAAAAACGATAGAGGTGGATGGGGACAGCCGGTGAATCTCGGACCTGATATCAACACACCCTTCAACGAAGACAGGGCATTCCTTATTAATAATGGTAAACAACTTTTTTTCTGTTCTCAGGGCCATTATAATATGGGAGGCTTTGACATGTTCAGATCAGAAGAACTTGAAAATAATAACTGGTCCAAACCTGAAAATCTTGGCTACCCCATAAACAGTTCTGACGATGATGTGTTCTTTATGCCGGTGAATAACGGACGCTCCGGGTATATTTCAGCTCACAGGGAAGGGAGGGGATATGGTAAAGAGGATGTTTATTTAATAAAATTTAAGTAAGTCTGCAATGCATAAGAGTATCTGGTCTCTCATAATTCTCCTTTGCTCACTAAATGTCAATGCCCAGAATGATGAATTACGTGAGATATTCAAAGAAGCGGAATCTCATTACCTTTTCGGTGAATATGAGCTTGCAAATCCCCTTTATCTTATACTTGACGACTATATGTCAGATAATGCCAATATTAAATTTAAAGTAGGCAGTTGTTATCTGAATATTCCTGATGAGAAAACCAAAGCTATTCCCTACCTGGAAGAAGCAGTGAAAAATGCAAGCTATGATGCTAGCCCTGAGTCTTTTAGGGAGACCAGAGCACCACTGGAAGCCTACTTTGCGCTTGCATCAGCTTACAGAATAAACTACGAATTTGAAAAAGCCCTGGAAACATATGCCAGACTGAATGAACTGATGACAGAAAAGCAGATGCTGGAAAATGCCGACTTCATCGACCAGCAGATACGTGCATGCCGTAATGCAATAACTTTCCTCGAAAAACCTGTCGAATTTAATATGCAAACCCTCGGCCCTGAGATCAACCTGGGTTCAATGAATATTAATCCTGCTGTCAGTGGCGACGGTAATACACTGGTATATACCGAAAAAAGAGGACTGGAAAATACAATCTATTTCCTTAAGAAAGAAAGAGGAGAATGGGGTGTACCAATAGATATTACTTCTCAACTGGGTAGAGCAACAGATTGTGCATCAAACTCTCTCAATATGGACGGTACAGAGCTTTACCTCTATAAAAATGATAATTTCGATGGTAATATTTATGTGTCTTTCCTTGAAAATGGAGTATGGTCAGAAATTAAGAAACTAAACCGAAATATTAATACCAGGTTTTACGAATCGCATGCATGTATTTCATCCAACGGGTCCAAACTTTACTTTACCTCCAACAGGGACGGTGGTAAAGGTGGTCTTGATGTATATGTGTCCGAAAAAAACTCTAGAAGTGAATGGGGAGAAGCAATAAACCTCGGTCCGGTAATTAATACACCCTTTAACGAAGATACGCCCTTTATAACCAATAATGATTCGATACTATATTTCAGTTCAGAGGGTCATGTAAATATGGGAGGATATGATATATTCAGCTCGAGGCTAATAGGGAATACATGGGAAAGTCCCTCCAATAAAGGATATCCACTGAATACACCCGACGATGATCTTTTCTTTAACCCGGTTAACAACGGTCAGAATGCATATTACTCTATGGGAAAAGGATACAAGGGGAAAGATATATTCTACCTGGCACTGGGTGATAAACAGGCTTTTCCCACCTTTGAGATAAAAGGTACTTTAAGCCTCAGTGATACAATTATAGAGTTTAATGACGACTACAGGATAATACTATACAGTAAAACTGCAGGAGATACCATAGACATTGGTTACCCCAACAAATCAACAGGTTTATACAGCTTCATGGTTGAACCAGATGAATACTCACTTATATATGAAGGCCCTGCCTACCTGTCAGTTAAAGAAGAAATTACCATATACGAAGACCATTCTTCTAAAGAAGAAATTATAGATGTAACACTCGAACCTGACGAGAATTATGTACCTGAAATAATTGAAAAGATTGATTTCTCCAAGGTTCAGTTTATAGATGCTATTGACTCATCAATACTCGTAACTGACGTTATTGTGCGGGATGTGAGCGATTCAGATTCAACCAATATAAACGTTCTTTATTACACCGTCCAGCTTATGGCTCTTTACAATCCTGTTGATGTAAGTTTCTTTAAACATGCTGATGTTACTGTGGTTTATAACAAAGATGACAAATTCTACAGGTATACCACTGGCATGTTCCAGACAAAAGATGAAGCTTACAAGAGAAGGGGTGAACTTATCAGACTGGGTTATCCGGATGATTTATTTGTAAAAACAGTCTTCAGGGGGATAAATAATGATTTTTGATAAGATTAAATTAAGGGCTCCTGAACCGGAAGACCTCGCCATCCTTTACGAGTGGGAAAACGATCCTTCTACCTGGCAGATAAGTAATACAATGAGTCCATTTTCAAAATACACCCTGAGAAAATACATTGAAACCTCCAGCAAAAGTGTCTTTGAAACCGGGCAGTTAAGATTCATGATTGAGATTAATAAAACCGGGAAACCCATTGGCACCATTGATCTTTTCGACTTCGACCCTTTTCATCTCCGTGCTGGAGTAGGTGTACTTATAGCCGACATTGAAGAAAGAAGAAAAGGATACGCTGAGATGTCAATAAGGTGCCTGGCTGATTATTGTTTCAGCCACCTGAAGTTACATCAGTTGTACTGTAATATTACCGAAGATAATAAGCCCTCTATTGCCCTGTTTACTAAAATTGGTTTTTATGAAATCGGTCGAAAAAAAGATTGGATAAGAAAGAACACCGGGTTTAAAGATGAAATAATGTTTCAAATGATTAATCCCCGGAATTAATCTCTTCAGGCCTGGTCCCCGAAAGGATGTTCAATATCCTGTGTTAGCATTCCCCCCAGCATTTCAGCCCCCTCTTCAGTAACAACAAAGCAGTCTTCAATCCTCACTCCAAACTCTCCATAGATATAAATTCCGGGTTCATTACTGAATGTCATTCCCGGTTTCAGCAATAAAGGATTATCTTTTACCAGGTAAGGATATTCATGTCCATCCATTCCTATTCCATGTCCCAGCCTGTGAGCAAAATATTTATATCCTGGCCCAAACCCTGCATCCTCGATTACTTTTCTGGCAACCCGGTCTATTTCTCCACATGCAACACCGGGTTTAACAGCCTTATGAGCTTCCTGCTGCGCTTTCAGAACAATATTGAAAACTTCCCTCTGGCGGTCACTGGGTTTTCCAAATACAATAGTTCGTGTTACATCACTCCTGAAGCCCTCAACAGAACATCCCCCATCAACAAGCACAATATCTCCGTCATGCAGGTGCCTTACCTGCCTTGTACCATGCGGGAAAGCTGATGTAAATCCAAAATACGGGCCACCGCTTCCATTTGTTCCCATCTCAGAATGAGCAAACCTGATATGACTGCCCAGTTCTTCCCTCGTCATTCCTTCTTCGAGCTTACTGAACCCATACTTATATGCTTTCTTTGTGATCATATTCGCCAGGTCCATATATCCCAGCTCTTTCTGCGTCTTAACAGCCCTAACCATATTTATTGCCATGCTCCCATCCAGGAGATCGGTGCGTAAAGCCCTCTGGAAGCCTTCAGAAATGAAACTTCGTACTGCCGGACCCATAGCTATCCTGTCTTTATTAATCCCCAGGTCGCTCACTACCTGAGCAAAAAGACCAAAAGGAGACTCATGCTCAGCCCATGTTCTTATTTCATGTCCTTCCGGAATTTGTTCCTTTGCCCTATCAAGCTCAAACTCAGGACAGATCCATACCGGTTCCTTCTTTGTGTTAATGACAGGCCCAAAAGTTCGTTCACTTAGCCACCATGATATATTAAAAAAATAACTCATGTTAGTACTGCCTTCAATAAACAATGCTTCAATATCCTCATTTACCATAGAGTCTATAAGGCTATTAAGCCTGCTGGTATAATCCTGGTCATTAAGAGGCTCTACCCCTTTGACCTCGTTCTTAAGATTATGGTCTGCACTTTCAGTACCCTGCTCAGCGCAGGATTTTAGAAAAGGAGAAACAAGACCTGTGGCTGCTATTGAAAGGCCTCCTATTTTTATAAACTCACGACGGGAATTTTTCATTTTTCATTTTTTTAAGTATCCTTAAAGTTAGGCTATTCTGAATATTATAAAAATGTTTATTAGCACCCCTAATGAGTTATGAATTATGAGTTATGAGTTATGAACCAAGCCACAAGAATTCGGGGCTCGGTTCCATTATTGCTCGCCCCCACCAGCCACAATCACTGGCCGCTCACGAGCTCGCCCCGAATTCTCGGGGCTTGGTTCCAGTATTGCTCGCCCCCACCAGCCACAATCACTGGCCGCTCGCGAGCTCGCTCCGAATTCTCAAGGATTTTATAAGAGGAGATAATATTACAATCATTTAAATCTAAAGTCAAGTTTATAGTCATAAAGCCAGGGGATTTTAGGATTTATACCCTCTGAGGTTAACTTCTTGGGTAGATTGATG
>Ga0315550_1000234_pt1 | contig 33490 bp, 26 predicted proteins | sample SalMarSW160190MG_2_FD_203100 | JGI IMG/M metagenome (GOLD analysis project Ga0315550, IMG submission 203100) | Salt marsh sediment microbial communities from the Plum Island Ecosystem LTER, Massachusetts, United States - Salt Marsh Sediment SW1601-90 ...
TTCTTTCCATCAAACAACTGCCCTTGTATATAATCCTCTACATCTTTGACATTATCTACATTTGATAACATATGCATAACTCTCTCACTAGCTCCACCATGTAATTTCCCCCTAAGGGCTCCAACCGCGGAGATCACTGACGAATAAATATCTGAAAGTGTGCTCGCAGTAACTCGCGCAGCAAAAGTCGAAGCGTTTAGTCCATGGTCTGCATGTAGTATCATATAACGATTAATTGCTTCTTTTTCTTTTTCATCCGCAGGTTTTCCTCTAAACATATAAAGGAAGTTTTCAGAGAAGCCATACTCCTTTTTAGGATGTACAATTTCTGTATTATTTCTAACTCGATAAATTGCTGAAACTAAAGTTGGAACTTTAGCTACTAAACTAATGGCTCTATCAATATTAACTGCTTCAGAAAACTCGTTTGGATTCTCATCATATTCACTTAATTGGGAAAGTGAAGTACGCAACACTTGCATTGGATGAGCATTTACTGGGGACTCTTTAATGCTTTTAATAATTTGTTTGGGTAGTTTCATCTCGGAAAACAGTTTTTGCCGAATTGCATCCAGTTCAATTTCATCGGGAAGTTTTCTGAACAACAAAAGGTGAACTACTTCTTCATAACTCACTCGACCTATAAGCCGATCAATGTCATAACCGACATAATATAATGCACCTAGGGGATCAACAAAACTTAGGTGTGTTTGACAAGCTGCAACATCTCTCAAACCGCGAATATATTCTTTTTCATACGACATTTGAATTCAACTCTTTTAGATAACCACAAATACTGAAAACTTGGTATAATCACTTAAAGGGAAATTACTGTTATCTTTAAACTCGCTTCTATTAATTCCCTTTAGTCGTCAGTCTATGGGAAACAACAAGTCTAATGGTATTGATAATAATAAGTCTTTTCAATTATGCTCACGCATAGGTGGAAACCGCTCGCTCGGGAAGAGTATCGCCTTGTCACGGCTTCGTTCACTCATTGTTCCTAGCTGACAGGTAATTTAGAGAACTCAGGTATTTGGTCACGCTGGAACATGGTTCGCTCAGCCTAAACAGCCTCGCCAATCCGCTCGGCACGGCTCACCACTCACTCGCTAATTTAAACAAGTAAGATAAGTTCCAATAACTCTAATTAAAAGAATAGTGTAATAAATAGACTAATTAATGTTATAAACAGCAACAAAACTTATAAGCAATACATACACGTGTGGATAAAGTAGAGAATTTAGGAGAATAAAAAACTATGTTAGAAAGAATTACTAAGGACAAAGGCGGGTTCAAATCCCGTCCCGTCCACCATTCCTATGAAGCATTCATATTAGCGTCCTAATAATACTTCATTGTTGAAAACAGTCTTTTTTCTGGTTACACGAAAGTGTTTCTGGAATTATTGGGAAATTTTTTGTAGAATATTATACTAGAAGAGTTGTGTTGTTTTTCTGTTCAACAAAGTTAAAATAGTGTATACTAATAACATTTGCAAGGGGGGGATGTAATTTACAATTAAAATCTTTGGAATATAAGAAGGAAATGGAAATTCAAAAGTGTAGAGTTCGCAAAATTAGAAAAACTGTCGATTCATTAACAAACGAGATGGTAAGTCACCTAAACAAAATTAACCGAATTCTCACAGAAGTCGAGCAAACCTTCTTTAACCATCCAGAACTTGAAAATTGCAACAAAAAACATAACAATAAACCCCGAACATGTTAGGAACCTAATAATATTTCATTGTTGAAAAACAGCTTTTTCCCAAAAAACCAAGAAGAATCATGTTTTAGTTTTTGATAAGGCTTATAGGAGAATGCTTCTTTAAAGGAAAGAAGAGTGGCTATGTCTTCGAAACTGATCGTGGTGAAGGTTGGAACCGGAAGCCTAACCAAAAACGGTGGAACCCTCAACATAGAACTAATGGAGAAACTGGTTGATCAAATAGCAGAAGCCATAAAACAGGGCAACAGAATCGTTTTTGTGACCTCCGGAGCCGTAGCCGCGGGCATAGCCGAACTGGGCATACCCCCAAAACCGAACGACATAGTTTTCCAGCAGGTCTCAGCCGCAACCGGACAGAGCATAGTCATGTCAACATACCGCGAACTGTTCAAGAAGCATGGGCTGAAGGTTGCCCAAATCCTGTTAACCGCGGAGGACCTCTCCAACAGAGCCGCCTACCTGCACATATGCAACGTCCTAGAGATGACCCTGCAGCTGGGCGTCGTCCCCATCATCAACGAGAACGACGTAACGTCCACGGAGGAACTGACACCCGTAACAAAAGGCTGCAAAGTAAACTTCAGCGACAACGACATCCTATCCGTCCTCGTAGCCAACGCCCTAGAGGCGAACCTAGTCATCATCCTCTCCAACGTAGACGGACTGTACACCAAGAACCCAAAAAGACGGGATGCAAAACTGATCAAAACAGTCGAAACAATCACCCCCGAACTCAAATGCGAAGTAGATGGAAAAAGCAGGCTGGGCAGAGGCGGCATGAAAACAAAAATCAGAGCCGCAGAAATCGCCACATCCAGCGGAATACCCATGGTGATAGCCAACAGCCAACAAGAAAACGTGATACTGGACATACTGGCGGGAAAACAGATAGGGACCCTCTTCAAGCCCCAAAAACGGCTGCCGCAAATAAAAAGATGGATAGCCTACGGCGCCTCAGTGAAAGGGCAGATCTTCGTGAACGAGGGCGCAAAAAAGGCGATACTGAAGGGCGCCAGCCTTCTCCCCGTAGGCGTAGTCCAACTCACCGGAGCCTTCAACGAGGGCGACGTAATCAGCCTAGTGGACCAAAACAGCGTCGAGTTCGCGAAGGGCAATCCAAACTATAATAGCGGCGAAATAAGCATCATTAAGGGGCTGAAAACAAACCAAATCAAAAAAGCCCTCGGGTACATAAGACACAAAGAAATTATCGCCCGAAAAAACATACACATCATAAAGTGAAAAAAGATGATAGAAGAAATCTGCAGAAAAGCAAAAACCGCCTCAACACAACTAGCAAAAGCCTCCACCGAACAAAAGAACAAGGCACTCTGCAACATGGCAGACTCCCTTGAAAGGAACTGCACAGAAATTCTGACGGCAAACCAGAAGGACGTGGAAGCCGCCCGAGCCAAAGGCGTAAAAGAGGCATTAATTGACCGGCTTGTTTTGGATAAACGCCGAGTAGAAAGCATGGCGAACAACCTGAGAGGATTAACCAAGCTTTCTGACGCCGTAAACGAAATCGTGAAAACATGGACCCGACCAAACGGGTTAATCATCGGTCAACTCCGTGTGCCCCTGGGCGTAATCGGAATCATCTACGAGTCCAGACCCGACGTCACATCAGAAGCGTCTGGGCTGTGCATAAAATCTGGAAACGCCATAATCTTGAGGGGAGGCTCAGATGCCATAAACTCGAACATGGCAATCGGGAAAGCGTTGAGAACAGCTCTGGAAGAGACAGGATTAACGAAGGACATTATTCAGGTTGTTCCAGTGACCGAACGACGTTACGCTGAGCAACTCATGAAAATGAGAGAATACATAGACGTGCTGATTCCACGAGGCGGAGCCAACCTCATCAAAACCGTAGTGGAAAAAGCAACAGTTCCAGTCATAGAAACAGGAACAGGAAACTGCCACATCTACGTTGAAGAAGACGCCGACCTCGAAAGAGCCGTGGACATAGTGATAAACGCTAAATGCCAGAGACCCGGAACCTGCAACGCTGAAGAGAAACTTCTGGTTCACAAGCAGGTTGCAGAACAGTTTCTGCCCACCATGGTCGACGCACTCATCAAGAATGGGGTTGAGGTTAGAGGGTGCAAAAGAACAGTTGCGATAGTTCCAGAGGTGAAGCAGGCAGTTGAAGAGGACTGGGGAACAGAATACTTGGACCTGATTATCGGCATAAAAGTGGTGGAAGACTTGGATGAAGCCATAGGTCACATAAACAGATACGGCACCAAGCACTCCGAATCGATCTTAACAGCAGACTTCAACAAGGCACTAAAGTTTATCCGCGAAATAGACGCCGCAGCCGTCTACTGGAATGCCTCCACACGGTTCACAGACGGAAACCAGTTTGGGTTAGGAGCAGAAATCGGAATCAGCACACAGAAACTGCACGCAAGAGGACCAATGAGCATCCAGCAGTTGACAACAACAAAATTCTTCATACTAGGCAGAGGACACATCAGACAATAAGCACTCGTAATTCGAAAAGATTAGGGCGACTTCTGCCAACTTGGACAAGAGTGATTTTGATTCAAAATGTGGATGTTGTCTCCATAAAGGTTATATGTCGCTTGCGATGTTTCTAGTGATATCGCTGGTGATATAGTGGCGGATAGGTGGATAAAACGAACAGGCGGCGTCCCAAGAGGACTCCTCCGTTTCCTAGTCCTGAACATGCTGACAAAGAAGCCAATGTCCGGCGTAGAAATTGTTGAAGTAATCGAGAAAGAAACAGGCGGAAGATGGAAACCAAGCTCAGGATCAATCTACCCCCTTCTAGCTCGGCTACAGGACACAGGCTACACCACAGAGTCGCCAAGCGAAGAAACAGGAATAAAACGATACGCACTTACAACTAAAGGAAAAAGACTTTTCGAAAAACAGATAAACTTTGGACAAACACTGATGAATAAACTGGAATTTCTTGTGCCCCTACTTATCAGCGGATTCCGGTTTTATCCGAACGACGAAAAAATTCTTTCCGGAACCAGAGAACCTGCCAAAAGAGTTGTCACTACTCTTCTAGACCTGCGAGCAATGAAGAGCTATCAACTAACTGAGCAGGACGCAAAGGAAATAGAGAGAATTTTGAGCAAGTGTGCCGACGAACTTGAGGAGATAGTGAAAAGAATCAATGAAGAAAAACAGGTCTGAAAATTCAGGTGCCACGTCAATGAGTTTTTCACAAAATTTCATGTTTGAACATTTCTGCAAAAAATAGAGTGGATGTTAGCAAATGGGCTTAAAATCTAGTTTCATGATAGCAAAACGGTCTTTGTGGAGAAGAAAAACAAAGAATCTGACTGCAATCCTAGCAGTAGCCCTTGGAGTTACGCTATTGGTTGGCATCCAAATCACAACCGACACCCTAGAAAACACGTTTCTCACAAGCCTACTTCAAAGTGAAGGAGAAGTCGACTTTAGTATAACAAATTCCACCACTGGCGGTTACCTAACAGCAGCAGATGCAGAAAACATCACTGCTTTGGTTCCCGACGCCGTGGGAATTATGCCTGAACTAACTATGCGAGTACCCGTAATGTTGGGGTCACAGTTTGATGACTCAGTTGAGTTGGCAGGGATTTCTATCAATTTTCCAGAAGCGTTTGGCTCTTTTTATGACTGGAAAACTGGAGAAGAAATGGACATTGGTGACTACTTAACAGACAATTCTACTGTCTTGATGTCCAGTCGGTCAGCAAAACAGCTAGGCTTAACCCAAGATGCCAGCCTTCCGGTTGCTTTGAGCACAGAGTTCACAAACGTCACTGTAACCGCAACCATTAATCCGCTCACCGGATTACCTATCTTAACTCCAAAATATTCTACCGAGCGGGTTGAATTATCGGTTGTTGGCATTTTTGACTCAAACCGTCCAGGAATCGGATCCCAATACAGGGGACTAGTTCTTGCTCTGGAACATCTTCAAGACTGGAGAAGCCTACAGGACCCAACACGTGAAACCGACTGTGTTGACGCTTACCTCGTAGCCCTTAAAATAGATCATTTCAACTCGGAAATAAGTGAAGACTATCTCCAAGAAAAGGTAGATATTGCAGAGGCGAATATTCCCGAAAACGTAGACCCCACCACAGGAAACACACAAAAAATATACGACGTTACATCTGCTAGGCTGACCTTTTTTAGTATTGCAGAGATAGTCATGACCCTGCTGTCAACTATGTTAACGGCGCTGGGGCTACTTATCACGATAACTGGGGTCTTGCTCATAACTAATGTTCAACTCATGAGCGTAGAAGACCGGGAATTCCAAACAGGAGTCCTGCGGGCTGTTGGAGAGAACCGCCGAGGAATCTTCCAATCCATAGTGATTGAAAACATGTTTCAAGGAATCCTGGGAGGAATATTCGGCTTAATCGGAGGCTTAGCGTTTGGACAAGCCGTCGCCCTCTATCTCGTAGGATTGTTTGGCACAGGACGATTAAGTGTCCAACCAGTCGTTTCGCAACAAGTTGTAATCTTGTCGGTAATAATCGGAGTAGCGCTGGGCATCATAACTGGCATATTACCTGCTCTGAGAGCGTCCCGAGTTAATATTGTAGAGGCACTAAGAGGAATCAAAGTTTCGTTTGAAGAAAAATCTGGTCGCAACTTGGTGCTATTAGGCATATTGGCGGTCATAGCTGGCGGGATTGTCCTCCTAATCAATGGCGTCTTTGACGAAAGCTACCAAGGCATATGGGTTAGCGAAGGATGGAACACGTTAGAGGAATGGAGAAACATTCTGATCGGAGCAGGCTTGCTGTTTTCCGGATCAGGTATTGTGCTTTCACGTTTTATTAGCCGAGTGAAGGCATTAAACATCACAGCTATTGCCATCTGGGCTACACCCTTTGTTCTATTTGTTGTAGCTATGGGCGAATGGATACCAGACGTTTCTGGCTTAGCACCAGACATTTTGATCATAGGAGTAATGGAAATTGTGGTCGGCTCCGTTCTGTTCGTCTCGGTAAATCTTCCCCCAGTCATGAACGGTTTAAGGAGCTTCCTTGTCAAAATCAGGGGACTAAAAGGAGTGGGGCAAATAGCTCCAGCACTAATTTCATCCCACAAAGCACGTTCCACATTAACATTCGCAATCTTCGCTGTGATACTGACTTTGAATGTGACGGTTGCTACGCTGGTGCCCACCAATTTAAGTTCAGTCATCGAAACTGAGGAAGATTCCAGAGGAATAGACCTTATCATATTCTTGAATAAGCCGGAGGCACAGTTAGTCAACACTTCATACGTGGAAGAGCTGTACAAATTAGACAGCCACATAACAGACGTGATTGCGTTCAAGACATACAGCACAACTACAGATTACCAGAAATTTGTAGCCGTGAACAATCCATATTCCCCAAAATTCAACGCCCAAACAGGCTTGTTACCTTTAGGATACGGTGAACTTACCTCTGAACAAATCCGCGGAAACGCATCCGACGCATCTGACTCTGATTGGCGCTACGACTTCTATCTAAGCAGCTTCCCAGACGGCGTCACACAACCAGATGACTCTGACGTAACCGATGAACAACTCTTACACCTGTCAAAGCAGGGTTGGGATTTGTTCTTTGATTCATCCTACACAATGGCAGCCTATAATGTTTCATTAGATGCGCTCCTTTCAGGAGACCGTGATCTAAGCGACGTAGATCTCACGTCCTTGGGGGGATATGGCGGTAACGAACTGGAAGGCGTTGATGTATTACGAGACGAAAATGGCACAGTTATCGAAAACCCAATTATGTTCACAGACTCCTTCATTCTACCCTTAGGGTTACAGGTTTGGATACCAATGAACACATCCGCATATGGAGTGCCCGTGTATCAAGCATTCACGATAGGAGGACGGTTAGACGCTGAACGTGCCGGAGGATTTCCATTATCATCATTTAACCTTCTATCAGCAGAAGGAGACTTTGATTATGTTGACATGTTAGGAAAAATATACCTGCCTGAACACTGGGCGAACCAAACCAACTTCTTGGCAGAAGCAGACGGCGAAACGTCCATATCAAGAGCCCCAGATCAATACGACTATTTCCTCATCAAAACAGATTACGCAATGGATGACCCCCAAATCGATTCAATAGCACAAGCCATCGAAGAATTCACCAACACAAACGATGAAGGATACCGAAACTTAGCTGGCGACAACTTCTACGTTGCAAGTGCAACAGTCCTCTACTCAAAGATTGAATCGTCTCTGGAGATGGTTGAACGGGTAGTTTCATTCTTGCAGATATACGTCATGTTTGGGCTCGGCATCGGAGCGGTAGGCATGGCAGTAATCTCCGTCCGCAACGTTTCAGAGAGAAAACGGGAAATCGGCATGATGAGGGCAATCGGCTTTCCAAGAACCCAAGTGATGCTGTCAGTGTTGCTGGAATTGGTGGTATTAGGCATAATCGGGCTAGCTATTGGAGTCGTCAACGGCGTGTTAATCAGTGTCGGATTTGCTAACATGCAAGGCGCTACACTGGTAATTCCTTGGAATGATCTTGGAGTGTATTTGGGTTTCATCACGTTGATTGCTTTAGCTGCGGGAGCCATTCCAGGATGGTTTGCGTCACGGATTCCGCCAGCAGAAGCTTTGAGATATGTAGGATAGGAGGAAAAACAATGGCAGCAATAATAGATAAGCAAAAAAAATCTTCAGTTACCAAAAGTAAAGAGCCAATTCTGGTTATCTCTGGATTACATAAACGCTACTCTGAAGGAAAGTCAAATGAGGTTCACGCCATCAGAGGATTAGACCTTGCTGTCAGAAAAGGGGACATGATGGCGATTATGGGACCTTCTGGATGCGGAAAAACCACGCTCTTAAACATGATAGGACACCTGGACCGCCGCTCGGAAGGAAAAATAGTAATTGACGAGATAGACACAGCTACGCTCTCAGACAGCAAGATGACCGCTTTCCGAAGGGATAATATAGGCTTTATTTTCCAGTTGTTCAATCTGTTTCCGTTCCTGTCTGCTGTCGAGAATGTGGAAACTCCGCTGTTACTGAAAGGAGTGAAAGCGGGTGTGGCTCGAGAACAGGCGAAAATGCTTCTAAGAGAAGTGGGTATGGGCGATAGGCTGTATCATCTGCCTTTGGAGCTTTCAGGGGGTCAACAACAAAGGGTTGCTGTTGCTCGTGCCCTCATCAATGAACCATCAATCATTCTCGGCGATGAACCTACGGGTGACTTGGATTCTACAACAAGCGCTGACGTCATGAACCTTTTCCGCCGAATCAACAGAATTAACCGACAAACCCTTGTGCTAGTAACCCATAACCGATGGATCGCCGAGCAATGCGACTACATAGTCCATATGACTGATGGAAAAATCTCCGGTGTTGAACAGGGACCATTCACAAACAAGGAGGACATCTAATGCGAGTCTACACTGCGGGGCTAATAGACAAATCACTGCGACCAACCAATGCTAAGTTACAGAAGAAGCTGGTTTCTGATTGCAGAAAGATTCTGCGAGTCTCCAGCAAAGCCATGTCCAGTCAAGAACTGAATTCGTTCATAGTTTTGTCTGGAGAAAAAAACGGCGTTGTGGACCAGAAAGCCATTAAAGAAATCGAAACAGGAAGCCTTTACAGTCGTTTCAGGAAATATTACGCATATAACGAGTCTAGATTACGGCAGCATCTTAGAAATAATCAGGAATTGCGGGAAACAGCAAAGATTGTTAAGGAGTTCATTAAAGAGGTTGATCCGAATCTCGTAAAACTTTTTGATTCCCAACTGAAGAAGATAATCAAGGAGTTGCCAGCCAGCTACCGCGAAATCCAGTTGAAGAGCTATGTGGCGTTATGGGATTTCGTGGAGAACAATCAATACCGTTTTTTCCTTTCAGGATTTGATTCTCCTGTATTCACTGGCTCAACCACTGAAAATCAGATAAACGTAGGAGAATTAGTTGACAAGCTGCTTATGGCAAACTTTTTCGGGATCTTTTTGAAGCCAACAATCACCCGTCTAAAAGAATTGGACCGTGTACTTGAAAGACTAAAACTGGGAGTAGAAGGAACACATTATAGAACCACAAATCCGAAACTGCAGAAAAAACTGGAACTGTTCTTCCGGATTTTAGCCGCGAAACTCAGCGCCTTACAGGACATAGACCGTTTACTCTCCAGAATATTCGATTTATTTAATGTTCCACGAGTTTCGCTCACCCAGTATCATTTCAAGAATGATTCTCTAGAATTCAACAAAGCCCTCGCAGAGTTGACGTCAGAAATCGAGTATGGAAAAGCGTTGCTTCTTGAAGTCCACAACAAACTGCAGCAGTGCCAAATTCATCTTCGGGACTATTTAGATGAACACAAAAACGGAATCAAAGCAATAGATTCTGTTGACACCTTCAAACATGCTCTGTTGCCAATGGCAGAATTAAGCACTGACCTGTTTGTTGAAGCAGAACTCCTGAAGATGTGGTCAGACTTTTTCGGATCCGACATCCCATATTTTAGCTTTAACAAGCAACTCTTCAACACACAGAACATTGAAGTAGCCGACGTAACGGACGACATCATCATCGCTGTGCGAGGATTATCCAAGGACTACAACCTTGGACGAACAACCGTTTATGCTCTCCGGGGCGTAAACCTTGACATCAAAGATGGAGAATTCGTTGCAATTATGGGAAACTCTGGGGCAGGAAAAACAACTCTGCTAAACTGCATGGCAGGTCTTGACAGCCCAGATTACGGTGTAGTTCTGTTTCGCGGAGAAAATCTCCACAAAATGGATGATTCCACAAAATCAAAGGCTAGATTGTTAGAGATGGGTTTCATATTCCAAAGTTATGCTCTATTGCCTCACTTCAGCACCCGCGAGAACATAGCCCTGCCAGCAGATTTAGCCGGATTAAGCAAAGAATTGAAAGAGCGCATAGAAAATCTCCTAAAAGATGTCGGACTCGATAATCAAGCTAAACAGCATCCCGCCACATTGAGTGGTGGGCAGATGCAGCGTGTAGCTATTGCCCGCGCATTAACTAACCGTCCCGCTGTAATATTCGCCGACGAACCAACTGGAGATTTGGATTCCGCAACTGGGGAACAAGTCATGGATTTACTCAAAAAATTCCATGAAGAAACAAAAACCACAATCATCATCATCACCCACGAGCAAAACATCGCCGAGTATGCGGAAAGGCAAATCGCGATAGAGGACGGCGTAATCGCCCAGAGCCAATAAACCAGATAATTCTCACGAATTAGATGTCGAAGTGATTGCATTCTACCGCATGTATTTCAGTTTGAGTTTGAAATCCTGTAGTGTTGACCGAAAGTCGTTTCTTATGAAGCCCTTGTTAACAAGTTCGAAATCTCTTACGCGCCTCTTGGACTGAAACGTGAGCCGCTTCTTCCATATTTCAGGCAAATCTTTAATCGGAGTTATCAGCCCCCTCAGAGTTGCCTTAGCCTCCTCATGCTTCTTCACAACAAAAAAACCAAGAGAAACCATGAAAGTGAAAAAAGTCAAAACCGAAAATCTCCACCAGACGTTCCTGAGCTCATAATTCTTGAGCACAGTATACAACCGATTTTTGGAAGAATAATAAAGCATCCGCCCGCTTACCCCCCTTAGAACGCCGCCGCGATGAATCACCACGGCAGATGGAACAAAGAGTATCCGGTGTCCCAGCAGCCTCACTCGGAGGGAGAGGTCGGTGTCATCATCGTATATGAAGTAATCGGCGTCAAAGCCTCCAGCTTGATTGAAAACCTCGCGTCGAACAATGCAACAGCCCGCAGACGCTGCCAAAACCTCGAAATTCTGTTTAAGCCTCTCTTCTTTTGAGCCGTAGTTTGCAGCCCATGTTCCTAAAGCGTCAACAGCCACACAAACATAGTCTAAGCAACGTTTGTCTTCCGCTAACACAATTTTAGCCTGCGCCAACCCGACAGAGCCATCGTTCTCCATGACTTTAACCAGTTCCCAGAGCCAATCTTCAGCCTCGAATTCTATGTCACTATCCAAAAAAACAATGTATCGTCCCTTAGTCATTCTCGCGCCAATGTTGCAGCCCTCAGCATGCCCCACATTTTCACGGTTTTTAACAATTTTTATGCGAGAATCTGAACCGAAAGAAGCTTCTATCTCATCTACGCTTCCGTCTGTGGAAGCGTTATCGACAACAGTGATGTCATAGTTTGGGTAATTTGTATTCAAAAGAGTGAACAAACATTGCCTCAAAAACTCTTGTCCATTAAAGTTCACGATTACAATAGAGACAGAAGGACAGCTCGCACTCTTTCCAGACAAATACCCCACACCACATAACCAAAGCTTAATAGGTTCCAGCACGTTTTCTCGGCTCATAAAGATTATTTTGGCTAACTTAAGCCTTTTTTGGCGCAAACAATAAATCATTTCGAGTCAAAGTTACGACAGGAAAAAGATGCGATTCTAATGGATGACCCCAAAACCTCGCCCTCAGTCACTGTTGTGGTTCCTGTACGGAACGGAGAACAGACTATCCAGCCGCTGCTAGAGTCTCTCAAAAAGCTGGACTACGACAGAAACAAAGTAGAGGTGATTGTAGTTGACGGAAACTCCACAGACAAAACTCAGGAAATAGTCAAAAAATACCCCGTCAATCTGGTTGTTGAGAAAAAGAAAGGACTAAACTTGGCAAGAAATATAGGAATAAAATGCAGCAACGGCGAAATCATTGCCTTCACCGACTCCGACTGCATAGTGCCTCCCAACTGGATAACAAAAATCGTCGAAAACTTCAAAGACCCAACAGTCAGTTGCGTGGGCGGAAGCGCAAAAGCTCTTGACAGCGATTTCGTATCCCAATACGCCGACAACAGCATCGTACGGTTGATGCCCTTCTTTACGAAACGGGAAGAACTCGAAAAGGTGAAACCGTTCTTCCGCCATCCCGCAGGATGCAACATGGCTTTCAGACGAAAAGTCGCAGAAGAGGTCGGGTACTTTGACGAAAACATCCAGTTCGGCTTTGACGAGGTTGAGTTTGCGGACAGAGTGTGCAGGGCGGGCTACAAGATGGTTCTGGACCCCGACGTTTTGGTCTGGCACAAGCACAGATCGACTCTTAAAGAATTTTTGAAACAAAACTTTCAGTACGGCAAAGGAAGCGGATTGGTGTTTAAAAGGAACAGGCTGAAGGATGCGGTTTCTAAGTGGTCTTTTCTGAGTATAATGGGGTTCATAAGTTGGCTGGTGATAGTTGGGTCGTTGACGTTTCTAACTTTCACTTCCACTTCCAGTCTTTTCCTATGGCTACTGTTCGGATTCACTGGCTTGCCCTTAATTATATTGGCGACAGTATATGCATATAGGGCACTGCACAACAAAAAGTTCGCCAGAATCGTTGTATACCCCTTTATTGACCTCTTCAGAGTTCTCTCCTTCTGCTTTGGGCAACTTTCTCAACTCTTCAAAAAAACTCAAAAACAAACAACATAAACGCCAGAATATAGCCCAAAACATCGGCGCTTCAGTCGGTGAAAAAAGTATTTCGGATTCCCTAACATATCAGATCTCGCAATTTTTCTTAAATTACCTGCAGCCCATTTTCCATTGTTCAAGGAGAGGGAAGCCTAATTTGGATTTCGCGTCTGGCGATGACTATGTCTACAGCATGTTCGAAGCCGTAGTTGATATTGTACATGGGAAGAAACGCGAGAAACTCCAGTTCGCCAAATGCCCGAAATGTGGTCGTTTAAACCCTTTCAGACCGAAATCCAAGGGCATACAGTTCACGGCTATGCGCTGCAGTAATTGTGAGAGCATAATTTCTTTTGGTGTGAGAGGAATGGATTCTCACATCAGCGAACTCGCCGAAATCTTTTGTGAAAACTGTGAAGACGATTGCAGAAAATGCCCAATCAACAAATTAGCCAATGAGCAGAGTCGTGTAAAACGCGCTAAATTGGGTAAAAGAGCACCTTAACCACTAGTTAACGAAGGAACAAATAGGGTTCCACAAAAGCTGTTTTGTTTCGAACAGAAACCCTATTGTACATACCAAAATGGGTTACTGAAAAAAGGAAATGAAAAGAAGAAGGTAGTTTAGTATCTTCTTCGCTGGTATCCGCCGCTTCTTCCGCCGCCTCTATCGCCGTATCCGCCGCCGCCTCTGCCACCATAGCCGCCGCTTCTACCGCCATATCCGCCTCTGCTGCCGCCTCTGGAGAAACGTCTCTCTTGTTCGTATCGTTTGTCTGAAAGATTGTTCTCTGTGTTGACTTCCGCGATTGGCGAATCTTCTACAACTTCGTAACTGCCGTATTTGCCTACATTTAGTCGCATGTTTCCTCTGAAGAGGTTTATGTAACCATTAGTGATGCTCAAAGTGGCTCCGTCGTTTATTGCGTCTATTTTGTCGTCCCAAAGGGTCATGTATATGGACGCAGTCTCGTCTCCAACCAAAGCATCTGTGACTCTGCGCACAGAATAATCTCTTCCAGTGACGCTCCTGATCTCACCCTTAGAAACTACTTTCACGATGATGTTGACGCCTCTCGAATTGGGAGTAAGCGCTTCTACTTTTACCAGCTCTTCGCTTTCAGAAGGTTCTTCATCTGACATTTAATCTACTTCCGATTTACATGCTCATTGAATAGAAGCGGTTCTTAAACATTGCGGTTTGGTACTTAGACTGTAATGTGCTAAAAAAGAAATCTCTGCATCAAGCTGAAAATAAAAAAGTATACAGGGTATACGACATCCACTCATGATTTATAAGTTCCCCGCTGCAACTCTTTACTGAAAGGTGGTTTTATGAGTAGGCAAAGAAAATTCCGAGAGCGGGCGTCATCCGTTCCCCTAGAGAAGATTGACGATTATAGCTGGCGCATACCCACAAGCTACAAGTCAGGTATGCGCGTTCCTGGCATTATCTTTGCCGACGAGCAACTCATAGAAAAAATTAAAACAGACCGAACACTCGATCAATGTGTCAACGTCGCCCACCTGCCAGGCATTTACAAGTATGCGATCACTTTACCTGACGGTCACGAAGGATACGGTTTTCCCATCGGAGGCGTCGCCGCCACAGACTATGAGGAGGGCGTGTTAAGCCCGGGGGGAGTAGGATACGACATCAACTGTGGAGTCCGTCTTTTAACCACAAACCTTTCTGAAAGCGATGTTAGACCACACCTTGCCGCCCTAACCAATACCATATTCAGAAACGTTCCCAGCGGGCTCGGCAGCAGCCGCAAAGACTTCCGCCTGAGCACACATGAACTTGAACAGCTAATCACTGAGGGCGTACCTTGGGCAGTGAAAAAGGGGATGGCTCGACCCGAGGACGTCAAGCACTGCGAGGAAGAGGGACATATGGAAAGCGCCAACCCCGACAAGGTTTCGTCCAGAGCCAAACAACGAGGGCTTCCCCAAAGCGGCACCCTAGGCTCAGGAAACCACTTTCTGGAAATCGGAAAGGTTGACAAAATCTACGACAAAAAAGTAGCTAAAACCTTCGGCGTCACCCATGAGGGGCAGGTCACAGTTATGATTCACTGCGGTTCCCGCGGATTCGGACACCAAACCTGCTCGGACTATCTCCGCATCATGGAACGAGCCGTCCAAAAATACAATATATCCATACCTGATCGAGAGCTGGCATGCGCACCATCCACAAGCGATGAGGCACAGGACTACTATCAAGCTATGGCGTGCGCCGTCAACTACGCCTTCGTTAATCGGCAAGTTATCACCCATTGGGTTCGCCAGAGCTTCGAAGATGTTCTTAAGAGGCCAGCAGAAGATTTTGGCTTAGATTTGGTCTACGACGTTGCCCATAACATTGCGAAAATCGAGGAGCACACCGTAGATGGGAAGCGAATCAAAGTTTTTACGCACAGAAAAGGGGCAACACGCTGTTTCCCGCCTGGACACAAGGATGTTCCAGCTGACTACCGATCCGTGGGGCAGCCGGTGATTATACCGGGAAGCATGGGCACGGCTTCGTGGCTGCTGGTGGGAACGCATAAGGCTATGGAGCTTTCTTTTGGTTCCACTGCTCACGGAGCTGGACGCATGATGAGCAGATCGGCTGCTAAACGTAGGTTCTGGGGCGGAGACGTGAAAAGAGGTTTGGAGGGTCGAGGAATCGTTGTCCGAGCCGCCAGTTCCGTTGTTTTGGCTGAGGAGGCTGACCCTGCATACAAGAATGTGGACAATGTTGTGGAAGTAAGCGATAAAGCTGGAATTGCAACCCGCGTTGTTCGGTTGGTTCCGCTGGGAGTCGTAAAAGGCTAACCGCAGCAAAAAAATGTCAGTGTTGCTGTTGTGTTCTCAGGAAATGGAACAGGTATTCCTGCGCGTAACCAGCGTATCTTCCGAAATATTCTCTTCCAAAGGAGCCGATTGTCTCATATTCCTTTGGCGTGAGTGAGCCTTTGCTGGCAACCCGCTTAATGAACGACTGGTCGAAGTGGCTTGCATACAAGTTTGTGGCTGCCCGTTTCATCCACACATCTATAGGAAACGCCTCCAGTTTCTCTAATGAGAAGAGAAGAACGCAGTCAGCAACTTTCGGTCCCACCCCAGGCAAACCCAGAATTTCTCGCTTAGCCGCTCCATAATCCATGCTCCTTAATGACTCTAGGGAGAATTCTCCGCTGTCAACTTGTTTTGCGGTTTCTAATGCTCGTTCAGCCCTGAATCCTAACCCGCAGCTTCGCATTTCTTTGGGGCAGGCTTGGGCTAGGGTGCTTGGCTTCGGGAAGGTGTAGAAGTCGTAGCCGTCAAGGGTTAACTTTTCTCCGAACTGCATGGAGATGCTGTTGACCATTTTTTTGATGGCTGGTATGCTCTTGTATGTGGCGCAGATGTAGGAGATGAGGCACTCCCACGGTTCTTGTCGGATTAGTCTCAGTCCGCAGAAAAGGTTGATTGCCTTTCTCATGTGCTCGTCTTTGCTTATTTGGGACAGAATAGACGGCAAGTCATCGTCTAATCTTAGGTAATTCTCGACAAAACCTTGATTCGGGGGTTCCGGAAAAACCTGGAAAATCAGCCGTTCGCCGCTCTGTTTTATCTTAACAACTCGGTCTGCAACGACGCCATACCACCAGTCACCCAGCTTCTGCCATCTGAAAAGCTGACCGCAATCTAAGGTGTGCTCTAAACTGAAGGGAACCGTTGACCTGTCCAGCTTAATCTCCATGGATTTGTTCCTCGGCACTTTGGTTACGTCTGCAGGAAAGGGTTGTGCCGTTTTTCGTCGCCTATAGTGGTAGGCGGTCCGTGCCCACAATACACCTTGAGGCTGTCGGGCAGAGGCAAAAGTTTGGTTTTAATAGACCGCATCAGCTCCTCATACGATCCGCCAGCAAAGTCTGTTCTGCCCACTGAACCTGCGAAGAGAGCGTCTCCAGTGAAAACAACGTTGTCGCCTAGGAGGGATATGCCGTCTGGTGTGTGTCCCGGGGTGTGGAGAACCACAAGCTTGAGGGTGCCCACCTGAATGACTTCTCCGTCGCGGAGTTTCCTGTCTGCCTGCACATGTTCCGGGTTGCTTTCGTGGATGAGGATTGGGGCGCCCGTTGCCTCTTTCATTAGGGCGTTTCCGGCTACGTGATCGGGGTGACCGTGGGTGTTGATGATGCATTTGACGTGTAAACTGTTCTGTTCTATGAAATCCATGATCGGCTCAGCCTCTGCTTTGCTTTCCATGCCCGGGTCAATCACAGCCGCTTCTCTGGTTTCTTCGCAGCCTACAACATAGCAGTTCGTGGATAGCCACCCAACCGCGAAACTTTTCATGATCATCAACATTCCTCACCTGAAACTTGTGTGTCTATCCAAAAGAGAACCAAACTATAAAACCTATCCAAAAAATAGCTTCCAACAATCTTTTAGTTTACTAACGCCAGTGTGAACTTTTTTTGGAAAGTTGTGCTGTGCAGAAAAATTTCAGAAAAAAGTTGTTTTTCAACAATCTTCTGTTATTAGGAGTCTAATATGTGTAAAGTTCGTGTGAATAAGTTAGGGTTGTTTGATTTTTACGGTTTCAGTTTTGTTGGTTTACTCTGTTTATGGCTCTGTAGAGGAAGTTATTAATTACTAACCAGTGGGGTTAAATTTGAAGTCCAAACCCAAAATAGCTGAATGCCCGCGCACCTTCTCAATAGAAACCGTAATCGTGTGAGCGTTTAAGCTTCTTTTTGGATATTATGGTGGTTAGGGTTGCTAAGCTTAGTAGTGAAAGCATAATCAGTGAAGAGAATTCAGGTATTACAGTTGTAGCCGTAATCTCTATCGTGTGAGTGCTGTGTTCATACGTTATGCTGAATAAATAATGGGTGCCATTATGTGTTCCAGTGTAGTCTACATTTTTGATTAACAGGGCGCCGTCTCTGTAAATTGAGAAGTCGCCTGACATCAATTCTGATGGGATGGTGACATTACATAAACCTGCTGTTCCAGAGGCTCCGTCAACATGGAATCTGATTGCTGTTCCGTTGAAAACGAACTCTGACACACTTGAATTGCTCAACGTTTCAACGACGTAAGTGCTGGTTTCCACAGTCACATTATGATTGATTGCTTCGAATGATGTGCCATCACCGTTGCCTCCTGGAGGAACTTCTTCGAATATTGCCCATGCTACCATGTTTTCGGTCATTGTGAGATACCACGGGTTACTTGTCCCTCCAAGTCCAAAAACCCAACTATCAAATGCCCATCCTGAAGCCGGAACCGCTGTGATGTTAGCCACTTCTCCTGAAGCGAATCCTACAGTGTCTCCCGTGCGTAATGTCTCGTTCACATAGACTTCTCCGCTTCCAACTGGCTGGACAACACCAAGGTAGTAGTTCGTAACGACTAGACCCGCAGTCACATTAAACGGTGTGCCCCCAGACTCACTTTCACCGTCGTTGACTACAATCCAGTGCTCTCCGTTGACTGCCGAAGGAATTGTTACCTCCATCTCATACGCGCCGGTGTGATCTGCACTTGTGGAATTCAGCACTATGCTAGACCGGTTGTCCCAGTATGCGGTTACAATTGCAAACTTAGCGGCGCCTCCGGCACCCGCCGAAACCGTCACCGTTGTACCCGGAGGTCCAGAAGTTGGATCAAGCGTTGGTGCTAAGGTGATTTCTGCACTTGCCACTGGCAAAGCCGCCAGTATTGTTGATATTGCCAGTATCGCTATCGTTAGAGTTGTTGTCAGTTTTTTATTCAATGCTAACATACTCTATCTAATTAGATATATTGAAATGAGCGCCTATTATGGTTTATGAAATTCTCTCTTTCAGCGTTGACATGACGATGCACGCGCAACACAAAAAGTAAACCCTGAACCAACCAGTCCTTTTCTGTAAGCTAAAAAGAGGGCAACCCCCTGCTGAGACGGGAAAAAGATGTGAGGTTAACCCGCTAGTTTTTGGGTTTGGGGTTAAATTTTAAGGCACACGTTTTCCCATATTACTGTGGGGTGAAGGATGGGTCAGCAGTGGGAAGGACTGATTCAGAAACTGGTTAGAAGCGGTATTCTCAGGTCGCCTCATGTTATCAGGGCGTTGCGTCAGGTGCCTCGGGAACCGTTTCTTCCCGAAAACGTGAAAGCCAGTGCAGCAATGGACTGTCCGCTTCCTATAGGTTCAGGGCAAACAGCCTCCGCGCCCCACATGGTTTCCATAATGGATGAAGCCCTTGAGCTGGAAGTGGGACACAAAGTCCTAGAGGTGGGTGCAGGTTCAGGCTGGCACGCCGCCACCATAGCCGAGATAGTGGCTCCCTCAGATGTGCCTAAGGAAGAGTGGGGACACATCTACACAATAGAGAGAATAGCCGAGTTAGCTGCATTCGCCAACCAAAACCTCGCCAACACTGGGTATGGAGACAGAGTCACCGTAATCCATCAGGACGGAACATTGGGATACCCCGAAAAGGCTCCATACGACCGTATCCTAGTTGCGGCGGCTGGTCCAGAAGTGCCCAAACCACTGGTTGAACAGCTAAAAAAAGGGGGAATCCTTCTTGTTCCCGTGGGCAGAGCCCAGTTCTACCAAAACTTAGTTCGCATCAGAAAAAAGGACGGAAAAACCGTTGAGGAAAACTTGGGAGGAGTCGCCTTCGTGCCTCTAATCGGCAAGCACGGCTTCGAACCGTAACCATGCTCTAGCCGAACCACGACTCAAGAGTTGTTTTGCTTTTCGCCTCTTTCAGTCCCTCAGTCATCTTACCGAGGGCCTTACGCACCCTATCCTCAGAAAAGTCTCTTTCGCGGCAAAGAAACTCTACCACACCATCAACGTCAGGTTCTCTCCAATCTAGCCTGTACTCGTCCGTAACTTTTGGGTTAAGAAAGATTTCCCGTATTCTCTTTGGCTCAACCGGAAACTCAGCATCTTCCAGCTCAGTCACAGCCTCCTCGATGCTTCCATGCTTTTTTATCAGTTTCAGAGCGGTCTTTGGTCCTATGCCCTTCACGCCGTCAGGATTGAAGTCTGTTCCCACAAGAATGGCAACGTCTATGAGTTGCTGGCGGGTGAGCTCCAGCTCTTTGAGAACCTGATCTAGCTTCATTATTTCAGGTACAACTTCAACGTAAACATGTTTTCTCGGAATCTTACGTCTGCCGCTTATGGTCATGTTTCTCACCAGAGCAGTTGCGCCGAAGAGAAGACTGTCATAGTCTTGGCTGCCGCAGTAGTCGGTGGCTCCCTTCCTTGTTAGGTAAGCAGCTTGGGCTTCGCCTTCGGACGGTGCTTGAATCCAGGGCACCCCCAATTCGGTGAGAAGCCGCTTCGAATCCTCGGGCATGTAGTCCTTGAGTTTAGAAGTCATCTGAGCATAGCTTCGAGCCTTCTCCACTTTTCCCTCTTTCATGGCTCGTTCATACTTGACGAGAGCCTCAGCCTTGACTTTGGTTCGGCGTTTAATTTCCGCCTCTTTTAGTGCTGGTGGAACCCCGTCAAAAACGTAGGCAACCTTGATTCCCATCTCCACTAGGTTAACTGTTCGGTAGAGCAAGCCACTCAGATGACTGGTTATCCTGCCTGACCGGTCCTTTAATGGTGTTCCGTCTGGCTGGCGGATGATTGCCAGAAACTGGTAAAGAGAGTTGTATGCATCGATGGCTACAGATTTTCCGCTCAGGCTCTTGAAATCAACCTTTGTTTTAGGTATCAACACTCTCAAATTTACACCCAAAGTTCTGCACCACCAGATACTGGTTGAAGACTGACCCGCGAAGAGGCTAGAGGGCGGTCTCAGCTTCGCTTGGTTAATTCAACTCTTCTTTTCCCTTTGGTGTGGGCTGACACATAGATTATTCCTCCAATTTCCATTCTCATCAGAGTTTTGTTCAGTTCGCTGAATCCTACGCCTTCATGAGTTCCCTTCACCAAATCGTACAACTCAACATCAGTCATTGGTCCCTTCCTTTCCAGAAACTCCTTTATCTGCGTATAGAGGGGATGAGATTTCCAAGTTTTCATCGCCATTTCTTTTAACTCCTGAAATATGTTACTACGCCACCGGCGTCGTGGGCTTCTTCAACTGTCGAACATGCTTCATGAATCCCTTGTACCAACTCTCCATGTTCGGCATTATAGAAGGTCCAATCTTTTCGATGGCTTTCTTGAAGTCACTGGCAGTAACTTCCTTGGCTTCAATGTCCATCCGCAGGGCATACAGTCCAGCCTCTCTACAAAACGCCTCGATGTCCGCTCCAGAATACTTCTTCGTTATGGTAACCAACTGGGTTAGATCCACATCTTTTGCCAGCGGCATGTTCTTTGTGTAGATTTTGAAGATTTCCATCCTACTCTCGTTGTCGGGTTCCGGAACGTAAATCAGGCGGTCAAACCTTCCCGGTCGAAGAATCGCAGGGTCAATTATGTCCGGTCTGTTTGTTGCAGCGATTATAACAACATCCTCCAAAGAGACAAGCCCATCCATCTCAGTTAATAGCTGGCTGATAACCCGCTCTGTAACTCCACTATCAGAGTAACCCATCCCTCTTCCAGGAACCAAAGACTCAAACTCGTCAAAGAATATCACAGACGGCGAAGCCATCCTCGCCTTCCTGAAAACCTCGCGAATAGCCTTCTCCGATTCGCCTACCCACTTAGAAAACACTTCCGGACCCTTTATGGTTATGAAGTTCGCCTCGCTTTCTGTAGCCACTCCCCTAGCAAGCAAGGTCTTTCCACACCCCGGAGGTCCATAAAGCAGAATACCCTTTGGGGGACGTATACCCATCCGAGTGAAAGTGTCTGGGTTCTTGAGGGGCCACTCCACAGCCTCTATGAGATCCTCTTTCACTTCCCCCAAACCGCCTATATCCGTCCATTTAACATTAGGCACTTCTATGTACACTTCTCTCATGGCTGTCGGCGTGATCTCCCGATAGGCGTTCAGGAAGTCTTCCATTCGAACCTCCATTTTCTCCAGAACACTGGGGGGGATACGCTCGTCCTCCAAATTTATTTCAGGCAAGTATCTGCGCAATGCTTTCATTGCAGTTTCACGACCCAGAGCGGACAAGTCTGCTCCTGTGTAACCGTGAGACATCTTGGCGAGCTTCTCCAAGTCAACATCTTCTTTCAGCGGCATTCCCCTGGTGTGAATCTGTATGATTTCGTATCGCCCTTTTTTGTCTGGTACGCCAATCTCGATTTCCCGGTCGAAACGTCCCGGTCGTCTCAAAGCTGGGTCAAGGGCTTCAGGTCTGTTTGTGGCGCCTATAACTATCAGATATCCTCTTCCCGAAAGTCCATCCATCAAAGCGAGAAGCTGAGCTACAACCCGTCTCTCCACCTCTCCAGTCACCTCTTCTCTTTTAGGCGCGATGGCGTCAAGCTCGTCGATGAAGACGATGCTGGGGGCGTTCTTCTGAGCCTGCTGGAACATCTCGCGGAGTCTGGCCTCTGACTCGCCGTAAAATTTGCTCATTATCTCTGGACCGTTTATTGAGTAAAAGTTAGCTTCTGATTCGTTTGCAACTGCCCGGGCTAGCAGGGTTTTTCCGCATCCAGGCGGACCATGTAACAGTACTCCTTTTGGGGGGTCTATTCCAAGCCTTTGGAAGAGTTCTGGGTGCCGTAGCGGCAGTTCAACCATTTCTCGAATCCGCTGTATTTCCTCGTGGAGTCCTCCTATGTCCTCGTAGGTGGTGCGGGGCAGACCCTTGGTTTCAGGAGCTGGTTCAGCTAGGATTTGGACGGTTGTGACGTGGCTGATTCTTACGATTCCGTGGGGACGGGATTTAGTTACTCTGAATGGTATGGCGTGGCCTAGCATCATGACGAGGGTGGTGTCTCCCTCCACGAAGGTTCTTTCCATAAGCCTGTTCTTCACGAAGTTTGTGAAGTCGTCATCTACGTTCAGTTTCATGTCTATGGGAGCCAGAACCACGGTTGAGGCGTTGGTTACATTTGCTGGGCGAATTACAACTAGTTCGTGCATTGCCACTCCCGCGTTTTTGCGGGTGAATCCGTCGATTCGGATGATTTCTCTGTTTTGGTCTTCAGAGTATGCTGGCCAAGCTATGGCAGCGGTGCTTCTTTTTCCAACAATTTCGATTACGTCGCCCGCTGAGATGCCTAATTTTTTCATGGTCTGCTGGTCGATTCGGGCGATTCCTCGGTAAACGTCACGCTGTCTAGCGTCTTCTACTCTAAGCTGGGCTTCGCTCATTTGCTTTCCTTCCTTTATGTGTGATCGTGAAGTTCCACGTTTTTCGAAGGATGCTATTCATATATAAGCTTTGACGAAACTAGAGCCTAGTTACTCCTAATGTCTGTATTTGACCGACTTCTTTAATGTCAGTCATTCGTTTTTCTGTTTCTTCCAAAATTCCGTCTTTTTCAGGTAGAACCATGTTAACTTTCAGTGCACAGAGACCGAAAGCTATGGGCTCTTCAGCGAAGCGTTGAATCGAAGCGATATCTGCTAGTTGCTTCTTGATTTTTTCTTTCAACACTTCAAGGTCTACTGTTGATTCTGACGGAAGAATCTTGTAAGCAATCACTATTTTTCCCATTGTTTTTTCTCCTAAAGTCTTGTCAACATATTTCTGTCACATTACGAAGGGGGTCACTGCACTTTTTGTAATGTGAACTAGCATGCTAGAAGAAAAGCTAACCTATTAACCTTACTATGCAGTGTTTTGAGACAACAACTTCAAAAAGTTCACTTACACAGGTGACACTTTCATTTTCTACTTTCCATTCTCTATCTTATTGGTGGTTTTTGGTTTCTGCTTTTTTCTTTTTATCTTTGAAATGTGGGCAAGCGTTTCCTTTAGGGTTCACCGTAATATGATAGAATTTGCAACGTCCATTCTCGAAGTTAGCGCATTCCTCATGTTTGTGTTTCATAAAATCGGTTGTCGGAAATTTACGCCGCAGTCGTTGCATGATTCTCTGTAGTGGATTCATTCTTGGCACCTTTCCATGTACTTGTGACTATAGCCAAACTCTTCAATATTTTGTTGGTCTTCTCTTGAGATTAAGTGGACGCTGGCTATTGCCGAACATCCAATAATCGCAAACAGCCAATTGTGTTGTGTGCGTGCCTTTGGGTTTTTCGAAATTTAGTGTGCAGATAGGTAGTCGTGTATTGATTTGGCTGCTTTCCTTCCCTCTCCTAATGCCTGAATAACTGTTGCTCCGCCACTTATGGCGTCGCCGCCAGCATAGACGCCTCCAATATTCTCCAAGTTCTCGTCAACCTCAATTATTCCCCGCGATGTGGTCTTCAACTCTGGCACAGTTCTCAGAAACAGCCGGTTAGGTTTTGTACCGATAGCCTCTACAACAGTGTCTAACTCCATGGTGAACTCGCTTCCCTCTATCTTCTCTGGCCTTGGTCTACCGCTTTTATCTGGTTCTCCAAGCTTCATTTTCACAAGTTCAATTCCCGTGACCCAGCCGTTTTCTTCCAGTATTTTCGTTGGGGCAACCAATTCCATGAAATGAATTCCCTCTTCCAGAGCGTGCCGCAGCTCTTCCTCTCTCGCTGGCGAATGCTCCTTGGTTCGTCTATAAATGATGTATACTTCAGCTCCGTTTCTTAGTGCGCTTCTGGCAGAATCCATTGCTACGTTGCCGGCGCCGATTACTCCCACCCGTTTCCCAACGAACAGAGGCGTATCATATTCTGGATTGTATGCTTTCATCAAATTTGTTCTGATCAGGAATTCGTTAGCTGAGTAGACTCCGTTGAGTTCTTCACCTTCTATGCCCACGAAGAAGGGAGCCCCCGCTCCTGTGCCAATGTAAATTGCGTCGTACTCGTCCCGTAATTCGTCGAATGACACGTTCTGGCCTATAATGTGGTTAAGCCTTATGTCCACTCCAATTTCTTTCAGATAAGAAAGCTCCTCATCCACAACTTTTTTGGGCAACCGGAACTCGGGGATTCCATACTGGAGAACTCCACCAGCCTTGTGAAGAGCCTCGAAAACGGTTACCTTATAACCATATTTCCTTAAGTCAACTGCGCAGCTGATACCGGTTGGACCTGAACCAATCACAGCAACTTTTTGGGCTTTCTCTTTGATTGCAAACTCTTCTCTGACTCCCTTTTTCCTCGCCCAGTCTCCGAGAAACGCTTCTAATTTGCCTATGTTTATGGGGTCTCCCGCTTTTCCCATGGTGCATGCTCCCTCACACTGGTTCTCTTGGGGGCAAACGCGTCCAGCGATGGCGGGAATAGGATTATCCTGTTTGATCTTCAAGAAGGCTTCCTTGAAGTTTCCTTTTGCCAGTTCTTTTATGAATGCGTTTACGTCTACGTTAACTGGGCAGTTTTTTGTGCATGGAGAATCTTTGCATTGGAGGCAGCGTTTTGCTTCATTGATTGCCTGTTCTTCGCTGTAGCCTAATGGAACCTCGTTGAATGTTTTTGTTCTCTTTTCAACGGAAAGCTCTGGCATTGGAACTCGATTTTTTATTAGCTTCACCATCTCTATCACCTCGTTTTATTGTAGTTTTCTAAGTCAGTTTCTTCCTCTTTTTTGAACATTTTCACCCTGTTCAGAAGCTCCTTGAAGTTTACCTTATGGGCGTCAAACATTGGACCGTCGATACAGGCTAACTTCATTTCTCCATCAATAAACACGCGGCACGATCCACACATTCCAGTCGCGTCAACCATAATGGGACGTAACGTGACCATCGCGGGCACATTATAGGCTTTAGTGAGGTCTGCCAGCAGTTCATACTCGCCAGTTCGCCCACCAGCAAAAACCATGTCAATCTTGCCTTGCTTCATCAGCTTTTCCAGAACGTCACGGTAATGACCTTTTACTCCGTAGGAGCCATCCTCAATCGTTATGTAGTATTCGTCGCTTACTCCTCTCAGCTCCTCTTCTAGGTACATCATCTCTTTTGAGGGGAAGGTCTGCATCGAGATAACATGGTTTCCATCCACCTGGCTTAGCGCCTTACATAGGGCATAATTTTCTGCGTGCCCACAAACCAGGTCCGAGCAGACTGCAACGTTGCCATACTTTTTGATCTCAACTGCGTTTCCCATAGGACCAATCACATTCTCGAAGTGGTCTCCCACTTTGCAGGTGTAAAGTTCAACGCTGGTTTTTCCCAGTTTCCTTATGAACATGGTGACGTTGCCGTTCTCAGCCTTTTGCACAGACATCGGTATTCTCTCTCCTTTCGCGTGGGTCATGAGAACCACAAATTGTCCAGGCTGAATTTTTTTGGCTACCATGGGTGCTTTTACCTCCATCAGGTAGTCCTTTGGGTTTAGGTCTTCCTTACGGATAATTTCATGTTTCATTTTTTTATTCGTCCCGTAAACGTCTTTTATGTAGAATTCGAAATATGAACATGGGCACATTAAAAAAGATTTTGCTGTATATACACGTAAAACGATAATCAGTCAGGTTATTGGTTATTTATACAAACTGTACCCAGAATAAAATCCAAAAACCATTCCTTCAATCCACCTCTTTCTGTCTATGTTCAGTTGTGGGCATGGTTAACGGGGAAAAGCTTAATTATACGCTGTGTAAAAAACTACACTGCGACACAAAAATTAATGCTGAAGGTGACCAAACATGGTTAACATAACAAAAAATGCCACAAACACCAAAATCATAGCAATAATGTCAATATTCACAGCCCTATACGCCGTACTCAGAATAATACCCACAATGCCGATGATAGGCGCCTCAGGAGCCTCATTCTCGCTATCGGACATCGTCGCCCCCCTCTACGGAATCATACTTGGACCATACATCGGCGGCTTAAGCGTAATAATCGGCTCATTCATAGCCTTTTTCGGAAAACCGCCAGTCTTCCTGGGTCTGGACTTCCTTCCAGCAACAGTAGCCGCAGTTTCGGTAGGTCTACTCATCAAACGAAAATGGATACCTGTAATCGCACTAAACATTGTTCTGCTTGTAGCCTTTCTCCTACACCCCAACACAAGCATCTTCATTAACATCCCCCTAAGCGACATAACGATTCCACTTCCATTCGCTTGGCTGCACATAGTGGCACTTGTAGTGCTTATTTCGCCTCTGGGGCGTAAAGCAGCCGAGTGGGGCAGCACGCTTACAGCAACAAAAGCTGCAACTGGAATAGCAATCCTGTTTTTCATCGGAACCATGATGCAGCATCTGACTGGAAACCTGCTTTTCGAAACAATAATGGCTCAACCTATCGGCGGAATAGCTGTTACAGCATACCCCGGCATATGGTCAGGCATATTCTTCGTATACCCCATAGAGCGGGCAGCCTTAGTTGTCTTTGGGACAATAATTGGCACACCACTAATAAGAATCCTCAAAACCACTCTGTTACCTGACGAAAACCCTGCAACGTAACTTCAAAAAATCTTTTCAGCCTTTAAACAGTTGGCTGTCCTGAATGTACTCTTTTCCTGTAACTAACGCAATCTCAGCCTTCGCCAGTTCACGCCCCAAGTAGGCGGCGTGGTCAAACCTTGTTATCAGGTTCATTTCCTCTATTTTAGAAAATATGTTCTCGGCAGTTTTGCCTTTTATTATCACGCTTGGTTTATCCTGTTGACTGCAGGGAATGTGAACTGCAACGATGGTTCCGTTATTGTGGTCTACAGCGATTTTGAAGAGCCCCTTTTCATCCATAACTTCGGGTTCAAGATTGTCGGTTGCCGAAATAACAGGTGCCTCTGCTTCTATCTCGCTGTTGTAGGGTTCTCCTCGCAGCCTCTTGTCTTTCAGCACAAGAAGGTTTAAACCAAGGTCTTTGGGAACAGAGCCCCTCTTTTTCGCCAAAAACATCATCTTAGACGCAGTAACCATTTCTTTGACAGTTCCTTTTGCCTTGGGGCTCTTCTCTGTCGCCAACAAGACACTCGCACCCACCTCAGACGATAAACAGGCAAGCACAGCGTTTACTCCCACAGAATCAGCGTCTATCAACTCCGTGAAGTTGCTGGCACCCAAAAACAAGGGAACATCAGGATTCCTTTCCGCAAACACACGAAAAGCAACAAAAGACCTTAGAACATTCGAGGGTTCAACAATCAAATCAGCTAAAACTCTGGTTATTCCCCGCTTTCTGGCTTTTCCGATAATCTCCTCCAGAAACCTCACTCGTTCTTTAACCTCTTTGGGGAAGTGTCCTTCTCGCTGATTTGTTGGAATAGCCACCACAGCCACGTCAGAGGCGAAAGACGCCATCTCTTCAACGTTTCCAGCATCCACACTCAGTATCAGATCAGCGCCAGCGGAAACAGCTTCTCTGGCTTCAACTGGATCAAGCGTGTCAATGCTAACAGGAACGTTCACGGCACCTTTAACGGCTTCAACAGCCCGTCTCGCATCATCGGGTCTAGATTCGCCTGCAATCATGCCAACATCGATAATTGCGGCTCCCAGCTTCACGTAACTCTTCGCCAACCGCCGAATTTCATCAGATGACATCAACGGAGCGTCAACGATTTCAGCCATAACCCGCATCGGAAAATCTTTGCCAAAAGCCAGCTCTTTGATAGCCATGTTGCCGGGATTCTGTAACAAAGTTTCCCAGTTTTTCTCCGCCAGCTCCAACTCTTGCAGCGCCTTTCGCTGAAGCTCCTCTCTAAGCAGGTCGCAGGCAGGTGTCACCGTTGAAAGCTTAACTTTTGCTAGAGAATCCAAAACTGTGGGCAGGTCAGCGGCGTATCTTGGACCCTTAAATGTTGAAATCCCCGTGGCATCTGCGATAACTGAGGCGTCGCCTCTGATTAGTCCCGGAACCAAAATAGCATCAACGCCGTGAATGCCCAGTTTTTGGAGCTGTTTTGCGATGTTTGGCATTTTCAGTAACGCGGCAACCTGAATAGGCAAAGCAAGAACCTCTGTTTCGACGCTGCTTTGTTGGGCATAACGTTTCACGATGTCTTCTGCGAGCAACCCTGTTACTAATAGTGCCTTCAACTTTTGACACCGCCCTTTGGTTTATAGCTTCTCGATTATGGCTTCTATTTGTTGCGGATGCTCCAGAACGGTCACGTTATTCATCAGCCGGAGCCTCTTAACATTCTGGACGTCAACGCTTCTAATCAGCAGCTTCTTCTTTTCCCCATACTTAACAGCGCCAAACGGGCAAGCGGTTACGCACAATCCGCAACCTTGACACAGCACCGAATCGATTCTTGGAACGCCATCCACAATTCGGAAGGCAGAATAAGAGCACACCTCCACAACAGGACACGGATCACATAACCTGCATTTTCTTCGGTCAACACGGTAAGGCAACGTAGTTTCAACGAAACCTTCCTTCTGGTCTGTGGGCACAACATAAACTGGGACCTCACCCTTCTGCGCTTGAGCCACAGCATTCGTCGCCAGAGTGTCAGCTATACCGCACACAATCTTGGCAACGGTGTTTCCGCTCGCAGGCGAAACAACGAGCGCCTGATACAGGTTCATGACTAATCGTCCTGCATGAGAAAAACCGGGTCCCTCTTTGTTTTCGGCTAAAATCTCCTGAAGGTAACCTCCCGGAGATATCTGCTCAAGCTTGCTCCAAAGCCCGTACATCTTCACCACCTGTTCCCCAGCTGAAGACAGGTAGGTTGTAACTGTAACCTTTTTGCTTCTGACCAGCTGGCTCATGACATCAAATGTTTCTTCCAAGAAGTGACCCGCCCCTGTTACTACCCAAGCGATCTGCACAGCCATGTTCACCATCTCCTCCGCAACGACCTCAAATTCAAACGTACTTTATGGTGGCTCCTCTGTTATTTGCGTTGGCAACGAAAACTTGTCCACCATCCATGCCTTGGAGGAATGCTTCAACCTCAGCTCGCAGTTCTTTTGCTTGTGTTTCACCTTGAACTAACCCGTAAACTACGGGTCCCCAAGAGCTCTGGCCTACGCCGTAGGCTCCACAAGTTTTCATGAAATCTATCGCCTCTTTGGCAGTTGAGCTGGAGAATGTTCCCCCCTGAACACCAGCAAAGTATCCGCCGATGACCACCTGAATCTGGGTTAAGGCATCCCCAAAGCTTTCGATGTCACGGTCTACCAGTGCAGGCAACAGTTTCATCATTGTTAACCGGCAGAGTCTGCCAACAACTTCAGCGGGCATCGGAGCCAACCGACCGAACGCATTCTTTTCCTCAGTCCTCGCTAAACCCTTTTTAACTTCTGGAACCGCCACAACAAACTTCCAGTCTTCAGGGAATGGCTGACGGAAAATCAATGGCGAAAAGCTTTCTGAGATAACGGAGTTGTTTTTCATCTTTTTTCCTCCATCAACAACAAATCCGCCCTGATCAAAAACTGCTGTGCCAACACCCGTTCTTTTCATTCTTCCCATTGCGAGGGAGAGCTCCTGAATTGAAGCCTCTACCTGAAACAGTTTTGCCAGGGCTGCAGCCACAGCCAAAGCTAACTGTGTGCCAGAGCCTAACCCCGAATGTTCAGGAATCGATTGTTCAACGTGGATGCTGACATCAGCGTTTATGTGGTAACTTTCAAGGAATCGTTTAGCAAGCGACGTTACCCGCTCAGTTTTTTCGCCTGTGACAGAAAAGCCCGCGGAAGTTTGAGCCTCAAGAATAACGTTTGGTCGATCTATAGCTACGCCTAAGCCTCCGAAGAAGCGTCCCATGTCGCTGTTCAGGTCTATTAGCCCAAAATGGAGCCGTGCCGGAGTTTTAACGTAAACTTTCACTTTCGTTCCTCCACAAATGGATTCTCTGAGTTAAATCAGCCATGATTTCAGAGTAACGCGAGTTAGGAGCTGTGCGCTGCACAACATCTTGGCAAACATCAACTAACTCTAAGAGTTTAATGGCTTGTTTTTGCTCTTGTTTATTGCCCCTCAAGAAAACCTTAATGCGGGTTGCATGTATGATTGCCTCGATGGTTGCGAACTGAGCTCGGCAATATACTTTAGGCAGCTTCTTTGAGGCTTTAACATGTCTAACGTTACACAAAAACTCGGCTCTTTCGGTGCTAAATGAGCCTGTTTCATCAACTATCACTTCGACAGTTGCATCTGCCGCCCGTAATCTTGGAGCGTCAACGGTCTCAGCTTTTTCAAACAAGTCAGAAGACAGTTTTCCATCAGGGTTTGTCTCTTTGAAGGCTGTCAGGTAAAACATTTCGGGGTTAGATGTCACGTTTGCCACTGCACATTTCTTTGTTTGAATGTTTTTGTAAGTTGAAGACGAAATGAAGGGTCTAATAATTACTTGTTCATTGCTCTCCATTACAATGCCCATGGGCGCAGCGTTCGGTTGCCCATCCGCATCGTAAGTGGAAACTATTGTCTCTCCGATTGATCCCTTGAGGAACCCCAAATCATCCAAGCTAGTCACAGGATCATCCCCGAACGATGTAACTCCAGAAATCCAGATTTGGTTATTGGCACCGTGCATATCAACTGAGTGTAACTTTTTTCACTCAATTAATAAGTGTTGAGGCAAACTCAACCGTCACCAACAAACAACTGTGCAATCAAAGAAAAGCTGGAAAAGCCTTGGCTGAAACCGTCTACAGATTGAACCGCAAATCTAGCCAGAACGAACATTCACTTCTTCAGTTCTTCTCGTCTGTCCACTACTTCCATTGTGCCCGGACCAGTGCCAAGCAACGTAACAGGCACTTTAAGCTGCTTTTCGATGTTCTCGACGAAAGCTTTGGCTTCCTTAGACAGCTCGTTATATGATGTGGCGCCCTTGCATTCAGGAAACAGCACATCAATCTTCGTAACCGTAACCTGCGTTGCCCCATTCAACATAACCGCCCTCTTCGCCAAATCAAAATCGAAGGGCGCTGCTCTTCGTCTTCTTCCAGTGTTTGTGGCGATTTCAGCCCATCCCCTACGTTCAGCCTCCTCCCACGGAAGCTCACCTGAAAGTGGTCCGCCTCCAACCCGCGTATTGTAAGCCTTGAATACGACAATAACGTCGTCAACGTTTGTCGGTCCAACGCCAACGTCTGAACATGCGGCAGCGGCGCACACATCCTTAGATGTGCAGTATGGGTATGTTCCATGGAACAGCGAAAGGTATGTTCCTTGGGTGCCTTCTATCAGAACATTTTTTCCTTCACAGATGGCAGTGTTCACCTCCAAGGGAACGTCCACCAGAAAGTCTTTGAGGTTCGGAAAGTCGCGCGCTAACTTTGCGACCCGCATCACTCGGTCAGAGTTGCAGGGACCTGACCCTGAGCCGGTAGACTTGATTTTTTTCGCCAAGTACCCCTTTTTGTCCGCTTCCATGTGTTTAGGTTCGATTATGGCGCATTGCGGGTCTACGCCCACTCTGCCTTGAGTTCCAGTATCCTGTATCTCTTTGAGAAAAATTTCTGGATTAACCAAAACTCCGGGTCCTATCAGAAGGCGGCAATCAGGATAAGTGAAGGCGCTGGGCAGCATCCTCAGCTTGTAGGTTTTTCCCTCAAAAACTACGGTGTGACCGGCGTTGGGACCCACCCCAGCCCTCGCCGTTACCGCAGTTTTGTCTTTCACTGCCAAGTAGGAGATCATTTTTCCTTTTCCGGTGTCTCCGAAGAATCCGCAAACTAGTACTGTGCAGGGCATAATTTTTCGCTCCAGCATGTTCAACGTGGACTGTGATTCTTAAGTTTTGTTGCAGTAATTGTTGATAACTGGGAGTTGAAAAGGAAAAACTGCTTCTTCTGTAGAGTGGTTGGGGTTGCCGGAAGATGTTTTTGTGAAAATTTAAATGTGAAGACAGATAAAGAGCTAAAAATGCCTCAGTTAAGGAGGGAACGAGCGGTTTAAAAAATCGGGTGGGGGTTGACAATTTTGGGTGTGCTTGAGGCTATTAAAGAAAGAAGAAGCGTCAGAGCCTATACCTGCGAAGAGGTTTCAGAAGAGGATGTTGAGCGGCTAATAGAGGCTGCTAGGTGGGCTCCGTCTGCAGGTAACATTCAGCCGTGGGCTTTCGTTGTGGTAAAAGAAGTGGAAACGAAGCGGAAGTTGTCATACGCTGCTCTAAACCAAACTTTCATCCAAAAAGCCTCGGTTGTTTTTGTCGTCTGCGCAGATGTAACTCGATCAAGCAGGGTTTACGGCAGCAGAGGAGAAAAGCTTTACAGCATACAAGACACGGCGGCTGCCACCGAAAACATTCTTTTGGCTGCTCAGGAGCTGGGATTGGCAACCTGTTGGGTGGGAGCGTTTCGGGAGAACGAAGTTGCGAAGGCTGTGAAGGCGCCAAGGAACCTGAGACCGGTAGCTATTGTTGCTGTGGGGTATCCTGCTGAAAGACCGGCGGCTCCGCAGAGGAGGTCTGTTAATGAGATT
>Ga0315550_1000235_pt1 | contig 33427 bp, 28 predicted proteins | sample SalMarSW160190MG_2_FD_203100 | JGI IMG/M metagenome (GOLD analysis project Ga0315550, IMG submission 203100) | Salt marsh sediment microbial communities from the Plum Island Ecosystem LTER, Massachusetts, United States - Salt Marsh Sediment SW1601-90 ...
GTTGGGATCCCATTGTCATACTGCCAGGGGCATCCTGGTTGGACCCCTTCCACATTTTCTCAAAAGGCTTCGATCAATGGTTAATACTCTCCCCAGAAGCGCTGGCGTGGCCTACGGTTGTGCTCGGTGCCGGCTTGTCGGGAGCGATATGGGGGATCTGGCTGCACAAACAATGGGGCTATGGAGCCGCGATTGTGATAAACGTGCTTTCGTTGATGTTTTTTGGACCGGCGACACTTTTCGTGCTCTGCAATCTGGCTTGCATCGCTGCACCCGCAACCCGTAGCTGGGTCCAGGAAGCAGAATCTCCCTATGAAGGGTGACTGGTCGCCTCTCCGCTTCATCAGCGAGAGGGTCGATGTTGAGCACGAGACCACCCCACTTTTAAGCAAGAAACCCACAGCGCCGAAAAGCATCCTCTGGAAAGGGCAGAATTACGAGGTTGAGGAAGTAATCTCCTCCTGGTTTGATTACTCGCGCAAGGGCAGGATGGCGCTGAATATGAGACCGGAGAACCTGGTGAAAGCGGTGCGCCGGGGATCGCGCGGAGTGGGCCGCTTTTACTTCCGGGTCCGTATCCGTGGGGGGCGTGTGTTCGACATTTACTACGACCGGGCGCCTAAGGACGCTGGTGACCACAAAGGGCATTGGTTCTTGTGGCGGGAGATGGAATCTACTTGATTCTATAAGAGAGTTTTTGCTTCTCCTCTAATTTTTGAATAAAGGGATGAATCAAAACGAACTCCCGTCTTCTGAGATGGCTTGGGAAGCAGTTTTGCTGGGTTGAGTCGGAACTTCAAACAAACCTGGATTACGATTTCTGTTTCCCCTCAACAATCGCTAAAAGGATCGCGGCGGCGAGCCCCAGACGGGGGTCGAAGTCTTGCTCATTTGGTAGAAAGTCGATCTCCATTTCGTAGCGGAAGAGATGGAACCGCTGCTGGAATGTTGCTGCCACACGGTCCCCGATGAGAACTTTATAGCTCTGTGGCAGCAGCGATCCTAGCAATATTCGGCGCAGAAAAGCCTTCATCGGGCTGTCTTCCTGGATGATACCTATCACCTGGTCATAGGGATCCAGCACCTCCCACGCATCACGCATCATCGACCGCCACCCTTTTCTGCGCAGCGCGCCGACTTTTTGTCCCGTCGTCTGATCGGTTACGTCGTAGGCAGCCGCAAAATCGATGATCTGCCGAGCTTGAACCCAGAGCACCTCGCGTGTTTTCGCCTCATCCTCGTAGACGCGAATATCCTCCCGCAGCTTGAACATCTTCTGCTCGGAATAAAGCGATAGCATACCGGAAGATGTATAAACGCGAACCCTGCCAGTCAGTGCAAAAACCTGCCGCTTCAGCAGATAGTTTCTATGAGCGAATATGGATAGCATCTAATACCTCCGTGAGGATCTCCTTTAATTGGCGCTCCGGATGTTGAAGGTATCAGCCTTCCTACGACTCCTCATTTGCTAGACGAAGAAGTTTAAATACTCTTGGCCCAACGTAGGCGACCCAGAATCCGACCCCACCGTAACGGACGTATCGAAAAATGTTGGCCGCAAGATCATCTCCGCTGGGGAAGATCATTTTGAAACCGAAATAGATCAGGACCACACCAACAAGGCCTACGAGATAACGAAGTAGCCTCTGCCACAACGGACCGCCGACGTGGAAACCGCCCCATTGGTAGAGTAGGGCAGCGCCGGCGCCGAGGCCAAAAAACACACCCGCGGTGGAGAAGAACCCATTGATGCTGAGGGGGTCGATCGCTTCGCTTCCGGGAGCAGCGGCTGCAGCTCCCGCGAACCACTCCACGGGGACCGGACGGCTGGCCGTAGCCTGGGATACAAGTAGACCTAAACAAATGAAGGCAATGCTGATCACAAAAGAGAGCAGGCTCTGCTTGCCCGCAGAAAGCCTTGAAAGCCACTTACTGATGGGCTTGTCAAAGATGAGAAAGGCTGCCAGCAGGACGCCGCCGATGAGCCAGCCAAGGAGCGTATCGGTTGGGTAATGGACTCCAAGATACGGGCGCGAGATCGAGATTACCAGAATCAGGGCGCCGAAGAAGAGGATTGCCAAGGTGCGACGGATCCAAGCAGCCAGACGTCCCCATACAGCTAATGCGGTTTGGGCGTGGCCGGAGGGCAGGCCGAAGGCTGTACCCGTGCTTAATGCCTTGACTTTCGGGTTGACCCAATATGGCCGCGGTGTCCCAAAGGCGAGCTTGAACAAGGAATTGACCCCGTTGCTGGTGAGGAGGATCAATCCAATTCGAACTCCCAGTCCAATGTCGACACACCACAGGAGCGCGGGTAGAACAAGCAAAAAGAACTCCTCATTACCTAAATAAGTGAAGAACTGCATGACAGGCGTAAGCCAGTCGCCCAGACTTTGCAACCAATAGATGATGGGGTATCCCCAATCGAGTATCGGAATCATGGTCGGCTCCTTTCTCAAGCATTGCGCTTGACGATCCGTGCGACGAAGGCTTCTGTTTCTCGGAACACATCCTCTCGTGCCGCGTCGCACGTGATGATGTGATTGCTGTTCTTGACATGAACCATTTGTTTCTCTGTCGAGCCGAGCGAGTCGTAGATATGCTGCATATCGGACGGCGGGATGAAATTGTCATCGAGAGAATGGATAAGGAGCGCTGGGGCTGTAACCTTGCTCAGTCTGGTGCGCATCTCTTTGGCCATAGCACTAAATTCGGGCACAGAACGCAGCGGATAGGCGTCGTATTGCACCCGGGATTTCGCAGCTTCCATGTCTACCCAGACAGGTGGACCCTTGCGAATGGCTGGGAGGAAAATGCTCAGCGCAGGCAGGATTGGAGAGAGCTGTTTCAAAAAAGGGATGGGGGGAAGCTGGTACGGCGTCGAAAGAGTGACGATTCCATCCGCTGGCAGCTCCGAGAGCATGATGAGGCTTAGACAACCGCCGGTGGAAAACCCTATCACCACGATTTGATCGCACCGTCCTCTCAATAAGTGGTATCCATCCTCTACAGAGGCGAGCCAATCTCGCCAGCGGGAGCGGGCCATGTCCTCCAGCCGGGTTCCATGACCGAATAAACGGACGCCGAGAACCGTATACCCTTGGGATGCCAGACGCGTTCCTAATTGCCGCATCTCCTGAGGGGTTGCCGTGAAGCCATGTGTGAGCAGACAGCCGACTTTGCCGCCAGGGAAGAAGAAGGTCTCAGCGCCATGCATAACCACGTTCATGGCGCATCTCCGGTCACACGGCGGACAAAATCGGTTATCGTTGAAAAAACCTTCCCTCGTTCGGCATCGCGCGGTAGATTGTGTCCACTGTTTTCCACCCAGATGAGGGTCTTATCCTGCGCCCCAAGCGCCGCATAAATTTGCTTTGCGTGGTCCGTGGGTACGGTCAAGTCGCCGGTGGAGTAAATCAACGATACAGGGCATTCGATATGCTCCAGGGATGCTCTCATTTCGGCGTTGATGTCGTAAACTTCGGAAATCCCTCTCAGCGGTTGGACGGGGTAGTGCAGGTTGAGCTTCTCCGCCTCTTCATCGCGCCAGCCAGACGGTTCCGATGGCGTACGAAAGCGCCAGACCTTGCTAAGTGGATGGAGTATGGGGCGCAGCCGCTGGACGAGCGGGGGGAGCTCCCAAGGTGTGGCCATGGCCACTGCACCGGCGAGGGGTGTTCGTGCGGCGAAGGTCAGGGTGAGTATTCCGCCCAAGGAGAGTCCGATAACGACCACCTGGGAACAGGCTCCATCGATCCAGTGATAGCCATCCTCGAGGTTTGCCATCCAATCTTGCCAACGTGCGCGGGTCAGGTCATCAGGATGGGTGGCGTGGCCGAACAACCGGATGCCGAGCGTCGTGAATCCCTGCTTGGCAAGGTGCGCTCCAAGCCAGCGCATCTCCTCCGGCGCGCCGGGAAAACCGTGGACGAGCAGGCAGCCCACATCGTTGCCCGGGTAAAAGAAAGGTTCGCCGCGATCGATGATCTTGTTCATTCGAGGATATGTAATTGGCGTGGTAGTGTACTCAAGCTCTCGGCGCCAGACTTTGTGATGACGACATCGTCCTCGATCCGCACACCGCCGCGATCCGGCAGATAAATTCCAGGCTCTACGGTGAAGGTCATACCCGGCTCCAGGGTAAGCTCCTCTCCGGAGCGGATGTTGGGGGGCTCGTGTGCTTCCAGTCCGATGCCGTGGCCAGTGCGGTGAAAGAAATACTCACCGAAACCAGCGGCCTCGATGACCTCGCGAGCGGCTTTATCGACCAGGCCACAAGGTGTCCCAGGGGAAGCCGCTTCTCTTCCGGAGTCATTGGCGAGGGAGACGATCTCGGCGATCTGCATAAACTCTGGATCGATCTCTCCGATGGCGAACGTGCGCGTGATGTCTGAAATATAGCCTTTGTGACGTGCGCCCCAGTCGAGGATGAGTAAGTCGCCGGTTTCTATTTGACGGTCTGTAGGCGTCGCATGAGGTAAGGCGCTGTTGGGACCGCTGGCGACGATGGGGTTAAAGGGCAGATCGGGTTCCGAGCCGGCTTTTAGCAATTGGATCGTTAACTCTGCTGCTAGTTCGCGCTCTGATACGCCGGAGTGTATCTGCGGGAGTGTCTGACGCAGGGCATGTTCGGCAATCCTTACGGCTTGGCGCATGGAATCAATCTCGACTTCATCCTTGTGGATGCGCAGCCCGCGTAGAAGGACTTCAGCGTTGGTGAAAGCCCAATCAGGGTTTGCATGTTCTAATAGCTGCATTTCAAAGGCCCGCATCCGCAAAGGCTCGATGGCAACTTTCGTTGAAAGCCCTTTCACTTTTTCCACGGCTCTTGAGAAAGCTGCTTCGCGCGAGGCGTCACTTTCGCCGTAGGTGATAATTTCGCATTCAAAGGAGGATGATTCTGCGCGCTCGCGCTCCAATTCCGGGACGACGAGCAGCGGCTTCCGGCGGGGTGAGAAGAAGCCCACAATCGGTCGTTCCATGAGGTGAAAGTCTAAACCGGATAGGTAGAAGAATGTTGGGCTTGGGATTAAGGCGAGCAGATCCACTCTTTGAGCTTCCATGCCCTCTTGGATTTGGGAGTATCGGTTAGTAGTCATAACACACCTCCACACGATAAGCGATTATAGGCATGCGTCGGTAGGAGATCAAACGCCGTCGTTGATGTTGTGGGTAGAAAGACAAACCACGCCCTAGCTTGATTCTGTTTGACCAGAATCATCCACTTCATCGCTCTCTTGCGTGATCATGGTAAGACGGTCACGAACGCTTGGAAAACACTCCTCTTCTGTAAAGACCGTGATTTTATCCCCACTCTGAAGGACCGTATTCCCATGCACAACATGTTGTTTCTTCCCACGCTGCACCGAGACGATCAGGCTGTCTTCCGGAAGGTCGATCTCCTTCACTCGTTTTCCAACGACGGTCGCGTCTTGAGGAATGACAATATGGACGAACATGGTGTCGTCGAGCTTGCCCAACTTAAGGATATCCGCCTTATATTGATGATGGGAGCGGTTCACCATAGCAACCTTGTAGGCACGAATGATATCGTTGCGTCGGATGACCCCTACGAGGCGACGAGAGTCTTTACCTTCCAATACCGGCAAGCGCCCTACATCGCGGACGCTAAGCCGCCGTAAAGCCTCCCATACCGGCTCTTCGGGGAATGCCACTAGTAAATCCTCCAAAGAAGCAATATCTGCCACAACTCGGTCTTCCATACCGGCTTGGTTCAAGGCTTTATCCAGGTCTTGAATTGTAACGACTCCGATCAGATTTCCTCCCGAGTCGATGACGGGGAAACCATGATGATGGGTCCGTTCAAAGGCTTCCGCTAACGAGGATAAGGGCATGCCCAACGGAACCGTATCTACATCTGTGGTCATGATTTCTTGGACCTGAACCCCCTGCATCACATCGATATCTCGACCTTGTTCAAGTTGAACACCTCGCCGACTGAGCTTGAGTGTGTAGATCGACTCCTTGTTCAAGATCCTCGCGATCAGGGTGCTCATTACCGTTGCCAGCATGAGCGGAAGGATAATGCGGTAGTCACCGGTCATTTCGAAGAGAATGAGTATCGCAGTTACTGGTGCATGCGCAGCGCCGCCGAAAAAGGCAGACATACCGACCAGGGCGTAAGCGCCCGCCGGGGCGGTGATTGCTGGAAACAGCAGGTTCACGACCTTACCGAATGTTGACCCCAGCATCGCGCCCATGAAAAGCGAAGGCGCGAATACACCACCCGACCCACCTGAGCCAAGCGTGAGGATTGTGGCGAGCATCTTACTCAAGAAAAGCCAGAAAGTGATCTGAACGGTCAGGTTATTCGAAAGTGAAGCAGTGATGGATCCATACCCCACGCCAAATATGTGGGGAATGCCGCCCGTCTTGAAGGTCAGGAACCCCACAACACCCAGCAGCGCACCCCCTAGAGCTGGTTTGAGATACTCGGGAAGATGAACCCTGTCCCAGAGATCTTCCGTTGCATAGAGTGAGCGGACGAAGATCACAGCCCCGATTGCAGCGATCGCACCGAGGATCATATAGAACACAAGCTCCCATGGGCTTACGAGGGTATATTCTGGAACGACAAAAGCCCGAAGGTCACCTTCGAAGAATTGGGCGACGACATCGGCCGTTACAGCTGAGATGACGACTGCGCCGAAGTAGGTTGTATGAAACTGCCCGAGGATGACTTCCAACGCGAAAAGAGATCCGGCTATTGGAGCATTGAAGGTGGCCGCGATTCCGCCGGCTGCACCGCATGCAACCAAATTCTTCACTCGCTCGTCTGAAAGCTTGAACAACTGCCCGACGGTTGAACCGATGGCAGAGCCGATTTGAGCAATCGGGCCTTCCCGACCCACTGAGCCCCCGGTGCCAATACAGATGCTGGATGCGAGCGCTTTGACAACAGCAACGCGCGGTCGAATGCGTCCGCCCCGCAGGGCAACAGCTTCCATCACTTCCGGCACACCATGCCCCTTAGCTTCGCGAGCGAAATAAAAAATTAGCAGGCCGACGATCAATCCACCGATTGCCGGGATCAGGATGTAATTAAAGGGAGCAATAGGCTCCATCAACCCGAAGATATTTTCAAGGGCAAAGGATTGGATCCATGCGATCAAGCGTCTGAAGATGACAGCGCCAAGGCCGGCGCCGATGCCGACGACAAGAGCTGTAAGGATGATCATCGCTGATTCGGGCAGATCGGTCTTATTCAGCCCTTGCGAAATTCGGCGGCTCCACTCAGTAAGCATCGAAGTTCGCTCTACTTTCACTGCGAGACTCGGTTCAGACATCAAACGCAACTCCTTCTGTTTCCAAGGACCTAAGAAAGAAAGATTATCAACCAAGATGCTCATTACGGGAAGGATTCGGGTAAAACGCGTCCGCGAGAGGATGAAGAATCCAATTAATCTCACCGGATTTATTGATAATGGCACTAAGACCTTCTCCAGCTCAATTAATCCATAAATCCTGTGGCCTAACCTACTTGATCTTTTTGATGAATGATGAGGGTGCGGGGTTTATAGGAAGGGTTGGAAGCATGGTCCCGGGTTTTGCTAGTTCTTTGTCACTCATCTTCTCAGAATGATGTCATCCCATTGTGATTAGGTTGGCCTATCCTGAGTTAGCATCACCCCCCCATTCCTCCAGGGCGGAGCAGTTTTATTGCCGCTCTTGAAAACTCGATCAATCCTTCATCCTGAAATTGATTTATAACCCTGCACACCACATGTTAGTCAAGGAGATCATTGCCGCTATTTAATCAAGTGCAAGACCCCGCTCAGTTAAGAGGGTAGTCTTCGTCGATGATGCGAAATTGCGTGCTGAAATGGGGGGCGAAACACCATCACTAATACGCTTCAGATATTGTCTTCAATCCCGCGGGATCAAGTAGTTTTATTGTCGCTCTTGAAAGTTCCACCAACCCGTCTTCCTGGAATTGATACATCACCCTGCACACCACTTGTGGGGTTGAGGAGATCATCGCCGCGATTTGGTCAAGTGTGAGATCCCGCTCAGCGAGAAGGTCATCTTCGCCGTGGAACCGATCCAGGATTAGCTGAGATAATCGGGCTGAAACAGGCTGGAAAGCCAATCCATAGATAATCTCTCGCGCATGGCGCATGATACCAATTAATCTACTATTAACTGCCCAGATCACCTCCGGGTTTCTTTGAATCACGGTGAGGATTTCATCCTTAGACCAAAGGCGAATTGAAATATCTCCGATCGCGTAGAGGGATGCGGGCATTGGTTTGCCGTCGAAAATGGAGTGAGCCCAGAAGTCCTCTCCTGGTTTAATTGTAAATAAGATTTTTTCTTTACCCGCAGGTGATGTAAGAGCCCAGCAAATCTCCCCGCGTTCTACGAAAAGGACCTTTGGCCAATCATCACCTTGATAGCAAAGATATTCTCCGTCTTGCAGTGTTCGTGAAATTGAGCTTTGGGCGAGGAATTCCAGGTCTTCTTTTTTTGCCTTGCTGAACACTTGATTCTTGGCCAATTCTGCAATAAGTGCTTCCATTTTCTCTCCCCAACCGTAATCTTAATGACCTGTTTGGAGCCAATGACGAGCGCTCAATTGTTCACTTAATGTCCTTCTGGACGACCTGACCTTAACCTTGGTTAAATCTATTTGCGAAATTTGTCCCTATACTAAGGTTATCCACATTGACAAATGTGTGCGTTCAAGCGAAGGGTTTTCTAGAACTCTCTTGCCCAACACCATTAAAAGGAGAAGAAAATGCAGCATCCGTCAGAAAAGGTTCGACTTACAGCTACCATCGTTCTGGTTATTTTTGCCTTCGTCACCATAATTGCAACCCCTTTGATTGTCAAGACAATCCTGCCGGAAATCATCGATGGCCAAATCGTAAAATATGAGAAGATGTCGACCTCCGATGATCCCGAACAAGTTAAGAAAGCACCACTGATCGTCGATACACCTTATCTGGTCAGTTTCTTTTATCCATTCTGGATGGCGCTGGCAATGTTCGGCGGCGTGACAGTCCTGGTAATCGCTAAGCCTTTTAATAGGGGCGAAGTCTGGGCAAAGGGGGCGGCACTGCTAGCTACTGCAATGCCATCAATTGCCGGAGCCTATATGCTCATTCCGTGGATTAACTTTGTTGGCTTCGATAAAGGTACGCCCTACCCGATTTTCATCGCTCTATTGGGATTGATTCCCTACTTCTGGATATTGCTCGCCGAAAAAGTTGACGGGAAGACCAAGCTGGCTTATTTCCTGGTATTCATGGCTCTGGGAATTGCCGCCGCTCACAGTTTCACCAATGGTCATGCATCCTTCCGTCTTCAGTGGATGATGCCGCAGCGTCCGTTATGGCCGCCAGGCACTTGGGCTCTCTGGCTCTCAACCCAGTTTATGTGGTTGGGGACAATTGCCTTGCTCTTGTCGATTTTCTTCACAGGCGTTCGCAAGAAGGCTGGTTTCTACCTGGGTTTGATCGGCGGGATAACGGTTGCGATAGCCAACTTCTGGACACACCTCGTGCGCGGCACCACCAGTGATTACATCGTGGGTGGGACTCTGGGTTTGGCTGTAATCGTGTTTCTGATGATCCCCGCGTTTAAGGAGCGACTGTACGACGCAGCTTAATTCGAATCATGAACAGGAGAGTAGTCTAACGTTCATCAATTTGGTGAAGGCTAAGAGAGAAGAACCAAAGGTGCTGCTTCCAGATAGGAAGCAGCACCTTGCTCGTATAGCTGGAACTTATCGCGCAGGTTGGAGATCCGTTGGTCTAAGCACTTCAAGCCTACCGTCGAGTTCCAAAGTAGAACACCCTGCGAGGGTAAGGATAGTTAGCTGTTCTCTAAGCGATGAGAAGTAACCTCGTAAAGGATCCCGGAGTGGGTCTCTATCAGCAGAGCCCGCCCATGTGAGGTGAAGCATAGCTTTGTTGATATCTGCTAATGGACATCAACCTCGAATTATCTCTCGCCGGATCAAGATACCTCACTTAGAGATCTGGCAGCCTGGCGTCTTATTTTCAGGATCCCTTTGGTATAGCAGATAGCCTTGTTCGAACTCCTGAGCAAACTGGTAGCACGAATCGCTGGCGGGGAGATCTTTTTGGATCACGTTTGTATCAATCAAAACATAATCAGGAGTGTAGACCCGGAGGGTGTGGAAGAGGGTTGCCTCGGGTCCTTCATTGACCCAGGGGAAAATCCCAGGTGTTACCAAGCCGAACAGGTCAACAATTTTCATGTCGGTGAAATAACCAAGATATCCGATCTCGCGAGTGGCCAGGCTTTGCTCCTTCGTTGCATGCTCGCTTAACCAATCCGAAGCCTGCTGATAAGGAACAAATCTATGATCGAAGGTGCTTCCTCGATATAGTTTCCAATCGTTGATCCAGAAGAATGCATGGATACATAAGAGACCGCCGGTGATGATACCAATAATAATCGGGGCGCGATTACCATCTTGCGTAGAGCGATCTTTCTTTAGAAAAATTGGTATCTGATCAATACTGCGGATGCCATACGCAACGATTATGACAAATCCAGGGATCAGTGGAACATAGTACCAGGGAAAAGAGCCCGCAAAAAAACTGGCTGCAAGCAGGTAGATGGCGCTCCAACACAGGATCAGGAAAAAACCCTCCTCGATAGATCTCTTTATAAAAAGGAATACAAACCCAACAAGGAAAACAAACAAGAAAAGATTGTAGTAGGCCGTTTCCCCTACGAAAGCAGTCCAGTAGACCGCACCACCCAGCAGGAAAGGTACCCTTATCGCAACTAATTTTGCGGATACGGATAATGGGATCAGTGCTTCAAATGTGATGACAGAGTAGATCAACCAACAGGCAACGATCGCGACAGTCGGGGTTATCCAGGTTTGAGGTTGACGCCTCTCAAGATAGGCGTGAACAACGAGGATGAGGGCAAACAACACTGTTTCGTAGCGGACAAGGATGAGCAAACCCAAGAGTATTGCGGTTAAGAACCACTTCCGCTTGGTATAGGTGAAAACAGTTATGATGATCAAACAGACGAGAAAGTGACTTTCCATACCCACCGAATAACGAAGGAGGGGATGGGTTATGTATAACAAGGAGGTTGCGACAGAGATTGCCTTCCCCTCCGGTCTTCCAATTTCAAATAAAAATCCTGCACCAATCCAAAGGCTCAAGAAGTTGATGATCTTGCTTATTTGGACTACCGACAGGTGAGTTAGATAAGAGAAGAAGGCTAAGAGCGCGGTGTATAGAGGTGTAGTTGTGCCGAGAACCGGTTCTCCTTTATTGTAAACAAACCCAGCTCCTGTTGAGAGATTACGAGCGTACCGGTACGTGATGTATGCATCATCCTGGATAAAATTCGAATAGACAAAGGAAAAGGTAAGAGCCAGAAGACCTAAGGTCAGCCAGACAATAACGCGATTCTTCGAAGCCATGATTAAGATTCAACAGCATATCTCTGGCATTGTAAAGCGAATCCCCTTTGGGGCAGCCGGGATTGCACGGTGAAGTTTGCTGACACGGGTGCTGCCTTATCTCTGCTGATGACAGGATTCCCGGCATCCGTTTGACGTTTGCATGTCTTCTGCGGCGCCCGCGTTCCGTGAAGCGCCCTCACCCGTCAAGGGCTCCGGCAAGTGGCGGTGTGACCAGGTCAAGGTTTGAGAGCGATGATGACCAAAACTTTCCCGTCCGCGCGAAGGGAGACATCCATAACTTGGAAATCATGAAATTCCATTCGCAACTCTTCTTCAGAGAATATATGATGTGGCAATCCTGCCTCTGATCCCGTCAACGGAACGACTGTACCGGGCTCGATCTCGATAAATTCCCCGTCATCTTTTCTCGCGGAGACCGAAATAAACGCCACCCCTCTCGATGAAAGGACTCTCCAGATTTCCCGTATTGCCAGTCGAACAGCGGCTATGCGGGCATGATGGATCACCTGAGTCGAGAACACCCCCGAAAAACTCCCCTCGCGAAAAGGCAAAGGGTGCCGAAAATCTGATTGCACGATGTGACACTCCCGTCCTTGCTCGCGAAGCCATTCCTTGGTCAAACCTAAGCCGGTGGGAGAGATATCAAGACCGAAGGTCTTGAAGTTTTCCATAGAGAGATGGACTGTATGCCTCCCGCTGCCGCAACCCAAATCTAAAATCTCAGAGCAGCCATGCTCGATGTATAAATCCACGACTTCATGAAATCGAGGGAATGGTTCTGGAAATACTCGACCGTTTTTCTTATATATTTGCTCCCAGGGATGTTCTTCTTTGCTCATGATATTTAGCACGAATTGATTGATAGAAGGAGCGGAATGCGTGCGGCTTCTGTAGCCGGTTTAAGTGCCTATACTTCCCACAGCCGCATCATTTCTCAGTTCATCCAAAAGCTGCATCACAGCGTTCACCCTGTCCGTTGGCACAAACAGATGATCGTGATAAAAAGCTGAGATGGTATTCACACTGATCCCTGCACCAGCGATTTTAGTTGTAATGGCCGCGAGAAACCCGACCGCTTCCAAGCCCGAATGGATCTTGAGGGTTATCATTCGCGAGATAAACTCATAGTCCAAACCCTCATCGTCAGCGAACCTTCTTTCTACTATTAGGGTAATCCCCTCCGCTTCGCGAAGGTATCCGATTGGATGAATACGCAGTTGTTCAAACACTTTGGGCGAGACGGAACAAAACACGAACTCCCCCTCGAGAAGGTCTGGCTGCATATTCACAAGAAGGCTCTGAAGATTTGTTTCGCCGGACATAAGCACTATCCAATAAATTGTTTCGATTTATGCGATGGATTTCAAGACATCGTTCGGGTCCAATATAAACTTGACGTTGTCGATTAAACCCTTCCATCGCTGACTAATTGAGCAAAAAGCTCAAAAGATCGATTAAAAGTTCTCTCTACATCATCGGGGAAACAACAAGCTGGCAATTCTCTCATGCGTAGATGGTAGCTGATGCATTCACAGCAAATGCCTTTTCTGGAGCATGGCTTGTAGGTGCAATTACAATTCGTCAAGTTCTTTTCTTGGTTGCATTCCATATCATCTCCTTACACATCTGTGGTCTGCCGCCTCATCCTGGGATTGACGGACAGTACATCCGCTTCTCTCACAATGACAGGCTCTCGGTCAATGTTATTCCCTCGCCTTTGCACGGCCCACTTACAATGACAGGTTTCTGGCCAATATCATTCTGAGGCACATCGTGCCGAAGAATCTCGTTCATGACCAGAAGAACCCTTCGGTTCAAAGAACGAGATGCTTCACTTCGTTCAGCATGACAAGTTCACGCATAATGTCATTCCCTTGCCGCTTAACGGCTCACTCACAATAAACCATCGGTTCGTAGCCGGTTGACCAAGCCCACTGTCGACGCACTCCGATCCATGGTGTAAATGTGCAGCCCGGGAACACCCGCTTGAAGTAGTTCCGCACATTGGCGATATGCAAACTCAATGCCAAATGCGATAAGGGCATCCTTGTCACCCTCCTCTATCGAAGCAAGCCCTTTATGTACATCCTCTGTAATTGTCGCTCCACACATGCCCGCCAGCATCTCCATCATCTTAACGCTGTAGATGGGCATGATTCCGGGCAGGATAGGAACCTCAATGCCAATGCCCCGGCATCGTTCGACGAAGTCGAAGAAGTATGCAGTGTCATAGAAGTAGTTGGTGATAATGTACTCGCCTCCTTGATCCACTTTATGCTTTAAGTATTCCAGATCCTTCTTTCTATCTGGCGCATCGATATGCCCCTCGGGGTACGCAGCGACCCCGACACAGAAAGAAAAGCGTTGCCGGATGAAGGCGACCAGGTCCGAGGCATACGGCAGGCTGTCAGGATGTGGCTCGAACACCTCATCTTGAGGGGCGTCTCCACGCACAGCTAGGATGCTCTCAATCCCTATTGCCTGATAGCTGTCCAGAACAGAAACGAGGTCTTCCGGCCCCAACCCAAAGCAGGCAAAATATGCGAGGACGTCCAGCCCTTTCTCGTGTTTTAGTTTCTGAATGAGTTGAAAAGAACCCTCCCGCGTGGATCCTCCGGCTCCAAACGTCACAGAAACGAAATCAGGATTCAGCGCAGTCAATTCATCGATTGTTTTCTCCAAGGTTTCCGCCGCCTTTTCGGATCTGGCCGGGAATAGTTCGAAGGAGATTGTCGGTCTTTGGTCCGATTTCCAAAGGTCGGTCACTTTCATCGTCAGTTTTCCTCCAGGCTAATTCGAGTATTGAATAAAACAATAAAATGTACAAATGTCGCGCCAATCTTGGGCATGAAATCGATCATGATCGTCGCACTTACTTCAGCATAGCAATTCAGATCTTCATTCACAACTATGATCCCGATCTTCCGAGTGACAACGCCGCGAGGAGTCCGAGTAGTTACTGAATGGATTTGCTTGGAAGGGTTTGTCTTGACAGTGAATCCGCCTCTCAAGTACAATCCAAACACCTAAGAAGGGCCTGTAGCGCAGTTGGGAGCGCGCATCAATCGCACTGATGAGGTCGCGGGTTCGAATCCCGCCAGGTCCACTCGAGCTTGGGCCCATGGCGCAGCTGGGAGCGCGCCTCAATGGCATTGAGGAGGTCGTGGGTTCGAATCCCACTGGGTCCACCTGACAATTCAATATCCAGCCATGGCAGGAGTAGTAAGCCAACCGTCAGCGAGTCGGGAACGGTGAGAGCCCGGCACAGCGCCCACGGTGCGCTGCAGCTGAAAAAGTGCGAAGGCTGAACTCGCCTGTCGTCCTGCTTAAGGACAGGCTCCCTCGGTGAAGCGAGTAGTCGGGGGCGGGTTTCGCCCGTTACAGCGATGAAGTGGCTCAGCATCCGCTGAGCAAACAGGGTGGTACCACGGAGACCCCTTCGTCCCTGTATGGGCGAGGGGTATTTTGTTTAACTTCTTGGGTATAGGTGGGTGTGACAGGTGACAACAGTCGAGCTGACGAAGTGCTTTGAGATCATTTCTTCCATTAGCAGGGGTTGATATCCTTGCGGAGGTGTTGTGATGAGTGGAGCAGATAAGAGGGAGAAAACCCGATCGAACGCTCCCAAGAGCGATCGCTACCAACCGGCTGAAATCGAGCCGCGCTGGCAGGCTCGCTGGGAGGCCGATCAACTCTATAAAGCGGAGATCGATCCCGCGCGCCAAAAATTCTACTTCCTGACCATGCTGCCCTACACTTCCGGTGATATACACTTCGGACACTGGTACCCTATGGCTCCTTCAGATGCCCGCGCTCGCTACCTGCGCATGCGCGGCTTTAACGTCATGTTCCCGATTGGCTTCGATGCCTTCGGTCTTCCGGCGGAGAACGCAGCCATCAAACGCAGCATCCACCCCAAGACTTGGACGTACAAGAATATCGACAACATGAGGCGCCAACTGCGCACCATGGGAACGATGTTCGACTGGGATCGTGAAGCCATTACAGCGGACCCTGAGTATTATAGGTGGACGCAAGGCTTCTTCATTCAGTTGTTCAACCATGGACTGGCGTATAAGAAGATGTCACCGGTGGATTGGTGCCCGCAGTGCAACACCACCCTTGCTCGGGAACAGGTATGGGGGGAAGACCGGCATTGTGAACGCTGCAAGACGCCTGTGATCAAGAAGGATTTGGATCAATGGTTTTTCCGAATCACTCGCTACGCTGACGAGCTGCTGGACTTCTCGTCGATCGACTGGCCTGAGCGTGTGCGCACGCTGCAGACGAATTGGATTGGAAGGAGCGAAGGAGCATCTGTTGTCTTTAAATCAGAGCAGGATGACCCCATCGAGGTCTTTACCACCCGCCCGGACACTCTCTGGGGCGCTACCTTCATGGTGCTGGCGCCGGAACATCCTTTGGTGGAGAAACTGACTACGCCGGAAAATCGCGAAGCGGTCCACGAGTATATCCATCAGGCGGCGCGCCAATCGGACATTCAACGCGAGGCTGAAGATAAAGACAAGACTGGCATATTTATCGGCGCCTATGCGGTTAACCCAGTCAATGAAGCGCGCATACCTATTTGGATCGCCGACTACGTTTTGATGACCTATGGCACCGGGGCGATCATGGCCGTCCCTGCACACGACGAGCGCGATTTCGCCTTCGCGACGAAGTACGACTTACCCATCCCGGTTGTCATCGCCCCCCCCGACTGGGATGAAGGACCTCTGGAGGCTGCCTATACGGGTTCAGGGCAGATGGTAAATTCGGGCAGGTTCGACGGAACACCCGTTCCGGAGGAAATGGGCAAGGTGACTCGCTGGCTGGAGGAGAAGGGGACTGGCAAGGGCGCGGTCATCTACCGTCTGCGCGACTGGTTGATCTCCCGCCAGCGTTACTGGGGGGCACCCATCCCCATTGTCTATTGTCCTGAGCATGGCCAGGTTCCGGTCCCTGAGGATCAATTGCCTGTGCTGCTCCCGGATGAAGTGGAATGGCTGCCCACGGGAGAGAGCCCTCTGAAACTGCACCCGACATGGAAGAACACGACCTGCCCGCTCTGCGGCAAGGCTGCCGAGCGCGACACAGATACGATGGATACATTCATGTGCTCGTCGTGGTACCAGTATCGCTACCTGAGTCCCAAATATGCAGATGGCCCTTGGGACGAGGAGGAGTTTGCCTATTGGATGCCAGTAGATTGCTATACGGGCGGGATCGAACACGCCACCATGCATCTGATTTACACGCGTTTCTTCACGAAAGCGCTGCGGGATATGGGAATCTTGCCATTTGATGAGCCAATGCTCCAGTTGCGGAATCAGGGGACTATACTGGGCGAAGACGGCGAAAAGATGTCGAAGAGCCGTGGCAATGTCATCGCCCCCGATGTGCTGGTGAAGCAGTATGGCGCCGACACATTGCGAGCATATCTGATGTTCGCCTACCGTTGGAATGTCGGCGGTCAATGGAGCAGCCAGGGAATTGAGGGAATCGTACGCTGGGTGCATCGGGTGTGGAATCTGGCGGTCGATACTCCGGTTGCTCGCAGCTCAGGCGATGCCGATGAAGGTGAGCGCAACCTCATGCGCGTATCACACCAAACCATCAAGCGCGTATCCGATGACTTTGAGACCTTTGATTTCAATACAATCATCTCGACCTTGATGGAAATGACAAACGCTTTACAGGAGCACAGCGAGAAACTGGGAGGGACGTCCGTTTGGAATGAAGCGTTGACAACGTTGTTGCTCTTGATGGCGCCGGTGACGCCTCACATCACTGAGGAGCTCTGGGCCCACCTGGGGAAGCCGTACTCGATACACAAACAACCCTGGCCTGAGTACGACCCGGAACTGGCGAAGGAAGAGCAGATAACCCTGATCGTCCAGGTGAACGGAAAGTTGCGCGATCGGATCATGGTAGATGCAGGAATCAGCGAAGAAGATGCCAGGACCGCGTCGCTGGCCAGCGAAGCCGCGCAGCGTTTTATGGAAGGCAAGGAACCCAAAGAAGTTATCGTCGTCCCTGGACGTCTGGTGAATATTGTCGTCTAGTCGCTGTGAAAAGCCGGGTGCTTAGCAAGACGAAGCCATTAGATCGATGCTATTTGAATAGTGCCATATCTTGAGAAAAAGTCTGGGGCGCTATTGCGCCTCAGACTTTTTTGACCGAGGCTTTATTGAAGCGTACAATCCCGAGAGACCCTTTGATTTACGGATGGAGGCTGTAGATGTCATCACGAGAGCGTAAAGTTGTTGTCGCCGATGGAGCGCCGAAGGCCATCGGACCTTACTCGGTTGCGATCCGGACCGAGAATTTAGTATTCGCCTCCGGTACGATTGGTGTGGATCCCGCAACCGGCGAATTTGCAGCGGGTGGTGTTGAAGGTCAGACACGCCAAGCCTTGAAGAATCTCGGTGAGGTACTTAAGGCTGGCGGTTCATCGCTCGAACTAGTCGTGAAAACGACGGTTTTTATGCAGAATATGTCCGAGTTTGCGCTGATGAACGCGGTATACGCGGAGTTCTTCCCGAATGAATCACCGGCCCGTTCAACCATTGAGGTTGCAGCGCTGCCGAAAGGCGCGGCTGTAGAGATCGAAGCGATCGCACTGGTCGACTAGAAAGCGCCTGATTAGGGCTGGATTAGAGCCCCGCAGGGATGTGTGACGGCGCAGGGTTCTGTATGGCCGGGTGAAGCATGAAGTAAATAATCCGCTTTGCTGATTGCGCAGTGTCAACTACAAACAGCGGTGAAGTGTAGTGGATGAAGCAGAGAGGGCACAATGGCGGGCGAACTCATTCTTGTTGTCGATGACGAGGCGAATATCCTAGATCTTGCCCGGCTCTACCTGGAGCGGGAGGGTTATCGCGTCGAGGAGGCAATGGATGGGCAGCAAGCGCTGGAAAAGATCGATTCGCTTGAACCAGCGCTGGTGATTTTAGACATCATGTTGCCTGAAGTCGATGGTTTTGAGGTCTGCCGGCGGGTCCGCGCCGAGAGTGATGTACCAATTATCATGTTAACCGCCCGCGATGATGACGTCGATAAAATCGTCGGACTTGAGCTAGGAGCAGACGATTATTTGACCAAGCCCTTCAACCCGCGTGAGTTAGTTGCCCGGGCGAAAGCTATTCTGCGGAGAGCGGAGCGCGCACCGCGGCGGGATGACAGCCCAATTCACATCGGTGACCTGACGATCGACCCCGCGCGCCGGGAGGTCAACGTTGATGGTCAGGTGGTTGAAACGCGGATGAAGGAATTCGATTTGTTGCTCACTCTAGTGGAGCATAAGGGGATCGTTTTGAGTCGTGAACAGCTATTAAACTTGGTTTGGGGCTACGATTTCTATGGTCAGACGCGCACCGTGGATGTCCATGTTGCCCACTTGCGAAAGCGGATTGCGGGGAGCAACCAGGTTCGGATCGATACGGTGACGGGTGTAGGCTATAAACTGGTAAATTGAGGTTTCCGTGTTCCGTTCGCTGCAATCCCGATTGTTCTTGACCTATCTCCTGGTTGCAGGACTGGTACTGCTCTTCGTTGCAGTCAGCCTGCTATTCTTATTGCTAAGAAGTCCTTCTGGAGACCAACGTGTGTATCTCAACTTGGAACGGAGTCTTCCAATAATCGTCCGCGGACAAGGGAGGCTTCTCCTGGAGTTGGAGGGAGAGGAGTTAACCTCTACGATCGAGCGCTTGGATCAGATATCGAGCGCGCGCATCATCATCGTCAACCCACAGAGCGAAGTTTTGGCCGATAGTCGCCCAACGGAGCGCCCGATTCCCGATGATGTGCTCCAGCAGAGCGGCGAGGGCCAAGAGATCGTACGGGGAAGTTTCGGTGCGCCGGGTGATGGGGTTTGGCTCTATATCTCCCATTCGTTGATTCAGCGCTTCCGAATCATCCTTGCCTCGCCGCGCCCGACATTGCTGAACCTCCGTCTATGGTGGGATAGCGTCTTGCGCCCCATCCTTCAGGCTGCAGGGATTGCATTATTCCTATCGATCTTCTTATCATGGCTGATGTCGCGTTGGGTTGCTGCACCGTTAGACCGGATGGCTGAGGTCTCCCGGGCTGTGGCTGCAGGTGATTACGAACAACGCTTGCAGCCGGGCGGTCCGGAGGAAGTACGGGGTCTTGCGCTCACTTTTAACGAAATGGTCGCACGCGTCCAAGCAGGGCGTAAAGCGCAGCGAGATTTTGTCGCTAACGTCTCCCATGAACTCAAAACACCGCTAACATCTATTCAGGGTTTTGCGCAAGCGATCCTCGATGGCACCGCGCAAGACCAGGAATCGCAGCAACACGCAGCGCAGGTCGTCTATGACGAAGCCCAGCGATTACAGCGGCTGGTGGAAGATCTGCTCGAACTGGCGCGCATGGATACTGGGCAGATCGACTTTCACCAGGATCGTGTTGAAATCACGATGCTTCTTTCAGCAGTGGTTGAGCGGTTGAGCGTGAAAGCCGCCGAGGCGGGCGTGAATGTTATCAATAAGGTCGGTCAATTGCCTACCTTGATCGGGGACGGTGATCGACTGGCGCAGGTATTCATGAACCTAATCGACAACGCCATTAAACACACACCGGAAGGTGGACAGGTATCCCTGTGGGGGGAGTATGCGGAGGGATGGATTTCCATCCATGTCGAGGATTCCGGGTCTGGCATCCCGGAGGACGAACTTTCACGCATCTTCGAGCGCTTCTATCAACTGGATAAGGCTCGCCCGGGGGGTATGGATCGCGGCGTGGGACTTGGTCTGGCTATTACCCGCGAGATTGTACGCAGTCATCAGGGACGGATGGTCGCCCAGAGCGAACTAGGGATGGGGAGCCGCTTTACTGTTCAACTGCCAGTGGTTCGGGCAGACGACACCACGCTGGCTGTTGACCGGGGATAGGCTTTAAATCGCTGACGGAGAAAGTTTCTCTTAAACATCTCTAACCCCCCCGCAAGTTCATGCGCTGGGCTGTCGAAATAGATACATACATCGTAGGAGCCAACCCATGTATCGGCCCACCGCCCTCACGCATCGAACCACACCTTACCCTAATGCAGATTCAAAACCTTCAGGAGTTTTAACCCACGAACCCGGAACCAAAGCTTTCTGACTCCATAAAAAAAGAGAAGTCTAATACAGCGCCTGGACCGGTTAGCCAAAGGATTTTGAGTTTTCAGCGTGATTACGACGCGGGATGAATTTAACCAACAAATCGTAGCGTTGACAATAGTAGGCACACGCGCGTATGTCAACTTTCTACAATATTTAGCGGGGAATCTATGATGAACGCTCCGCCTAGCAGTACCATCGTTTGTACAAGCCGCGTATGTTTTTCCGATATAATGCTGAAAATTCTGCATCAGGAGGGTATTGATGGGTTCGAATAGCAGTTCAAACGTAAAGTGGTTTGTTATCGCCCTGGTTGTCATCATGGGGGCGTGTCTTGTTTGTGCGGTGACGACTTTTCTGATTATCCGTTGGGGCGTGATGCAGGTAGAGCAAGCGGACTTTCAAGATTATGTCCCCGAAGAAAGTGAGCCGACCCGTATGCCCCTGATCTCCCCTTCCGAGGAGCCTGAGGATATCGATCTCTCTTTTTTAACTCTCGAGCAGCTGGCATCTACGATCGTGCCCATCAACGAGCCCATCGAACTCGCGGAGCGCCTGCGCGGTCTGAAGGATGTCCCCCGGATCCTGGCTGAGGATGCCGAGCCTATTCCGGCCGGATCCGTCGATACTTTCTGGGTAAGTAATGCCGACACGATCGAAAACTTCGAAGTTCAAGCCGAGATGGTGTATGCAAGCGATCATGTTTACTTCTGGGTGGAACAGGGTGTGGCCTTTGACCCAGATGACGTGAAAGCCCTGGTGGATGATTTCGAGGAGGGGGCCTATCCTACGAATCGGTCCTTCTTTGGGAGTGAGTGGTCACCCGGCGTTGATGGCGATATTCATCTCTATATCCTCTACGCAACAAACCTCGGTGACTCTGTGGTGGGTTATTATTCTTCGGCCGATGAACTCTCCCCGCTTGCGCATAAATACTCCAATGGGCATGAGATGTTCTACTTGAGCGTAGACAATACGGAGCTCTGGGTCGATTACACCTATGGCGCTCTCGCCCACGAGTTCCAACACATGATCCACTGGAACCTAGATCGGAACGAAGAATCCTGGTTGAACGAAGGGTTCTCTGAATTGGCTGCACACTTAAACGGCTTTGATGTAGGCGGTTGGGACTACGTCTTCGCCAGTGAGCCCGATCTCGCGCTCACCTACTGGCCTTCGGACAATAGCGGGATACATTACGGGCAAGCCTTCCTTTTTGTAACGTACTTCCTTGACCGCTTCGGCTCACAGGCGACACAGGCGGTCGTGGCTGATCCGAAGAACGGTCTCGATTCTATCGATCGAACATTGGGCACCATGGGTATTGTCGACAATCAAACAGGTGCGCCAATCACTGCCGATGAAGTCCACCGCGATTGGGCTATCGCCATGCTGGAAAATGATCCTTCTATCTCTGACGGTCGTTATGCCTTCCATTCCTATGTCGCACCGCAGGTGGGTTTCAGCGACCAATTATTTACCTGCCCGACTGGACCGCAGGAGCGGCAGGTAAACCAGTATGGGATCGATTACATACAGATCGAGTGCGAGGGCACGTATTTGCTCTCATTTGATGGCGCCTCTGTCGTGCCGGTGCTTCCGGGAGAGGCGCATTCTGGCGACTTCACCTTCTGGTCAAACCGGGGTGATACGTCGGACATGACCTTGACGCGCTCATTTGATTTCAGGCAGGTCGAGGGACCAGTAGATGCTAGCTACTGGGTATGGTATGACATCGAGGAGGGGTGGGATTACCTCTACATCGAGGTGTCCCCAGATGGCGGGGATACATGGCAGATCCTTGAGACACCCTCCGGTACGGCTGAGGACCTCTCGGGAAATTCCTTTGGTTGGGCGTACACAGGGTATAGCGGCGGTGGGGAAGAACCTCGATGGATTCAGGAGACGGTTGATCTCTCTGAATTTGCCGGGCAGGAGATCCTCCTGCGATTCGAGTACATCACGGATATGGCAGTGAATGGGGATGGACTGCTTCTCGATGATCTTTCGATCGAGGCGATTGACTATTTTGAAGATTTCGAGACGGATGAAGGCGGCTGGCAGGTGGCGGGTTTCGTGCGCCTTTATAATCGCTTACCGCAGACCTACCGGGTAGTACTCGTTGAGCAGGGGCGTGAGATAGAAGTCCGTGAACTCACCTTAGATGAAAATAACCATACTGAAATTGAGGTCACATTCGATAAGGATACTCGGGACGCGGTTCTCATCGTGACGGCAACGACACGGCATACATGGCAGCCGGCGGCATACATCGTTGAATTAAAGTGACCTTGGCTAAGGCCCTGCTCCAAACGTGGTGACGCCGGCTTTAATTTGATTCTCTGGTCACATCCGTATTGGAAGCTGCACTAGCCAGTAAAGAAAATAGAACCGGGCATAGCAGAAGCTATGTCCGGTAATGCTCGAACGATATTCAAAACTTGGACGAAACTCTAAACCGCTTTCTTAGGCTCGCGCAGCTTCTCGAGCTCTGTCTCCAATTGGGTTAGACGAGCCGTATATGCACTCTGGATCTCATCGCGGAAGGCTTCGGATCGTTCGCGGATCTGCTGTCGAAGCTTTTCTCCCGATTCAGGGGCAAGCAGTATGGCGGTGACGGATCCAACAAGCGCACCGCACACGGCTCCGACAATAAAGGTGGAAAAACGGCGCATAGGGAACCTCCTGATCTCAGACAGATTATCGCGCAGTTCTTGCCATTGACCAAGGCCTGCCCCTTAATGTCATTGCGAACCCATTCGGCTTCGCTCCCCATTCCCTTCGGTCGGGGACTTCGCAGGCTAAACTCCGCGAAAAAAATCTCATCCTTATCTTGCGCGGAGATTGCCACGTCACTTCGTTCCTCCCAATGACAAGTACGGGAAGGGCTCTGCAGCACCAAATGTCATTTCGAGCGAAGCGAAGCAATCCCTCGTTTCTTGATGGGAGATTGCCACGTCGCCCTATCGGGCTCCTCGCAATGACAAAATCGGGAAGGGTCTCCACGATTTAATGTCCTTTCGAGTGAGCCGCGCAGCGGCGACCGAGATATTCTTGGGATGGTTCTTGAAAAGGCTCCTTCTCTGAAGTAAATATCCAATAATATTGACCCAGCATCGTCAACATGCGATATACTCCTCTGCAATTAAGCGCCAAAACCCATGACAATGTAGAGAGTTACAATAAAAACCAAAATGAAGTGGAGGAATAATGGTCACTATCTCGATTGAATATTGCGCAGCTTGACACTATACAGACCGGGCCATCGGTGCGATGGCAGAACTATTAAACCCGTATGAATTTAAAATCGACTCCATAAGGCTCATCCCTGCGGATGGGGGAAAATTTGAGGTCAACGTCGACGATAAGCTGGTGTATTCCAAGCTCAACACAGGCAGGCATGTAGAGCAGGGTGAGCTTTCAAGGCTTGTTGGAGAGGTGCTCTAGGAAATGGATCGGCATCCCTTCATCAGAGTTGATCTGGCCGCTGCACTCGACCTTGCAGGAGAAATGGATAAGTGAAAGCTGTCCTTCAGCGCGTTCGATGTGGTCGAGTCTCAGTCGGGGGCGAGACGATTGCAGCGATCGAGCGCGGCCTGGTCATCCTGATCGGCGTCGGATCAGCCGATACTGCGAGTGAAGCGGAGTGGTTAGCGGAGAAGTGCGCCGTCCTGCGTGTTTTTGAAGATGAGCAAGGCAAAACGAATCTATCCGTACAAGATGTGGGCGGTGAAGTGCTTGTAGTGTCGCAGTTCACCCTTTACGCTGACACGCATAAAGGTCGCCGTCCCAGCTATATCAATGCCGCCCCTCCGGAGATTGCCCAACCGCTTGTCGATCATTTCGTCGATCACCTGCGAGGCTTGGGCGTACCCGTTCAGACAGGGGTCTTCGGCGCTCATATGCTCGTTGAGATCGAGAATGATGGTCCGGTAACGATCATTCTTGAGCGTGACCACCAAGCATAAGGGAGGGTTTATAACGTTTGGACCTTGGGAGTGCATCCAAAGCGCGCGGCAACAATTCTTTTGTTCCTTGGTTAGCAGCCGCATCGAACCTTCCCCACATTTCTCGCACACATAATTTGGAATCGCCGTCAATGAGGCAGGTCCATGTCAGCTTGTTGTCCGTGGGCGATAATCCCGCATGGTACAATCAGCGCGGATCAAATACTAATTGGTCTTGATTAATGGTTTATTTCTTAAAGGAGGAATAAATGAACGTCGCAACATTGCTTTCGGCTCTTGCTACAATAGCTTGGGTCGCAGCTTTAGCCGTAATAGTGCTTGCAGTAACACGCGCTGCTCGCGGGCAGCGTTTCCGGGCGGCGGGCGGCATCGTCATAGGCATAATCGTGCTTGCCCTGATCCTAACAACTATCAGTGCGGGCCTGGTTTTCATCCAGCCCACCGATAGAGGAGTTGTGATTACGGTCGGTGAAGGTGGTGTACGGCCGGAGGCGCTTCAACCTGGCTTAAATTGGGTTGTGCCTTTCCTTGAGAACGTCATCCCGTACCCCATATCTCGCCAGACTTACACGATGTCCATTGCGCCGGAGGAAGGTGCAATCCGGGGCGACGACTCGGTTGAGGCGAGAACATCAGACGGTCAGATCGTCAGAGTAGACGCTTCCGTGATCTTCTCAATCAATCCGGCACAAGTGGTTGAGGCGCATATAAAATGGAAGGGTGAATATATAGACAACCTGGTCCGAACTGTCTCGCGCGGGGTGATACGTGATGCGGTTTCCCAGTTTGGGGTTCAAGAGGTCGTCACAACAGAGCGATTCGCCTTGCTGGATTCGATACAGACTGAATTGGATGCAGCTTTCGATGAGGGTTCATTAATCTTGCATGATTTTGTGCTGCGGAACATCGCCTTCTCCGATGAGTATGCTGCATCCGTTGAGCAGAAGCAGATCGCCGAGCAGTTGGCACAACAAGCAGCCCTAATCGTCCAGCAGCGTGCGCAGGAGGCCGAGCAGGCCCGGCAAGTTGCAGAGGGTCAGGCTGATGCGGCGGTGATCGAGGCAGAAGGTCGGGCAAAAGCGCGAGTCATCGAAGCCTCAGCTGAGAAAGAAGCGCTCGATCTCATCGCTTCTGCTCTGAGGGGAAACCCCGATTTGCTGACGTTTGAATACATACAGAAATTGTCACCGGGAATCCAGGTGATGCTGATCCCGGCGGATAATCCCTTCCTACTGCCGCTACCAGAATTAGAGGGAGGGTTGACGCCTTAAAGGCATGTAATTGGTAGTCTTACACCCCCAACTCCTTTCTATTGAGGAATTGGGGGTGGTTTTATTTCCGGGGATATTGGTATCGAGAGGGTTGTGTGTTTGCAGATCAACACAGTCGTGCTGCCAGGAGCGGCACGAGCATCTCCTCGTTTGATAAGCCGCCGTGCCGTCCGATAAGTGGATTCTCCTTTTCTGCCCACCACATGTAGGAATCCCCGTGGGTGAGGACGGTGAGATCTCCAAGGCGGTCGGGTGCGGCGGGGGCAGGGGGGCCAGGGCCAAATAAGCCGGCTTTGAGTGCATAGTCCGAGGGGAGGGTTGTAAAAGATCCCGGCCAGGTCTTCTGTATGTATTCATGGACGGCTTCGTTTTGGCCGGGACGTAGGTAAAGGTATGCGAGGCGATTTTCCCCGGTGGGGAGGATGTGAAGCCGCTGGGTGAGATCAGGGTGATTGCGCAGTTCGAAATGGGGGTCCTTGTGGGTGGTGATCTGTCCGTGGTCGGCGAAGAGCAGGAGCAGGGTCTTCGCACCGACATCAGGACTCACCTGGCGTACGAAATCTTCCATCATCGAGGAAGTGAAACCGGCAAAGTCGGCCTGCGCTTGTTCAGAATCCGGCCCATGGCGGTGGGAAAGCCCATCTACCCCGCCGTAATAAACCCAGATATAGCGTTTCTTGCTCATTGGCTGATCGGCGAGCCTGCGCACGCCGATCCAGAGATCCGCAATGCTGCCGAATGAATGAAGTTGGACATCGCTGTAATGCATCCGCGAGAGGCCGGATCCACTGATGCTGTAATGGATGAAGGCGTGCGCTTCGACATCCGCGTGCGCCAGATGCGGTCCTAGGGTCGGGACGGGCAGGAAGCTCTCCGGATCCAGACCCGCCGAGTAGAGAAGACCTGGGCGGCCGGCAAATGCGCTCGGCGAGTGGTTGATCATATTCGCGACCAGACCGTACTCTTTTAGAAAGATCTCATACCCCAGGATGCCGTGCTCGGCAGGGCTGCGACCGGTCCACAAAGTGGTCGTTGCTGCGCTCGTGGTCGAGGGGACGATAGAAGTAAGCGCGCCGAGAAAGCCATCATCGACCAGCGGTTGAAGGAATTTAGCACGACCCTTGAGCCAACGGAGAAAGCGGTGCAGGGCGACCGCATCCACCAGGACGGCCACGACTTGCTCAACCCCCTGCGCAAGCTCATCCAGTTCGGGGATTTCCAGACCCGGGTGGGGAAGATCCGGAGCACCGAACCATTTACACACACTGCCCGGGATGTTGAGGATGGAGAGGCCATCATATGCGGGATGCTGTGCGTCCTCCCCCAGGTCGATTCCCGGCAAACGATGGGCACGAAGCTTCTGAAGGAGTGCGTTTGTGAGATCAGGCATGGGCTTTATCTCGCAGATAAGTATAGATGATATTCACTGGTCGAGTACTATACATTGACCTATAATTCTACCCAACATTGTAATTATGCCCCTGAGGAGGATCATTGCAGCATACGGAAGGCTCGGTCGAACGAACTCAGCGGGAAGCTCCCCCCAGCGGAGGGTTGCAGAAATTACTCTCCGGACGTCGCGGCCGTCGGTTGCGAGAGTACCTGACCGGGTACTTAATGATCCTACCCTCCTTGGTGCTCATCTTCACATTCGGTCTTTTCCCCGTTGGCTTCGCACTCTATGTCAGTTTACATAAGTGGAAAATCACGCAAGGTCCATTTGTTGGGCTTAAGAATTATGCAAGCGCCGTCGATGCCCTGGCATACGTGTTGTTCTTTGGTGTGGCAGTCGGCTTGGCTTATCTAACGATACGCGCCGCACGCGAGGTACTGGACAAGGCGCGGGAACATGCTGAGCAACTGTGGATTCATCTTTTACTGGGCAGCTTATATGCTGCATCTGTTATCTTATTCCTAAGGTATATTGTGGTTCTGGCACCCGAAGTGCTTGGGATTGCCGACAAAGTGAAACGTTTAGAACGCACTCGAGAATTATTCATGCAGTTGATGGGGGAGGCGCTGCGCGCCGAGAGCGTTTGGCCCGCTTTTCTGCAATGGATTACGATTTTAACGCTGGCGTTGTTGCTGACATTTATCCTATGGCGACGTATCGCCTCCCTGCGCAGGAATTTCTATCTCGCGCAGATTTCCTTGGCTTTGACATCTGCCACGGGGGCGATCATCACCGCCTGGTTTACATGGACTGAGATGCAAAAAGCCGTCACTGACGCATGGGAAGCCGGCTCGGAAGCGCCCATCGGTGTCCAGGTCATCAGTATCGCGGCTGGTGTCATCCTCCTGGGTATAGCGTGGAAATTGTGGACCAGTGCTATTTCCCATACGTCTGATTGGGTTTTTCTATTCCGCGGCCTCGCTGCGCTATTCTTGATTATTGGCGCCTGGCTGCTGATCGGGCAGGTGCCAGCCGTCATCGAAGCCGGGGATAAAGATCTATGGCAGGGTCTGCAAGTGACCGTTTTCTACTCCTTAGGTACGGTCCCCTTCCAATTAAGTATTTCCTTGGTCTTGGCTTACCTACTGTTCCAGAAAGTGCGCGGCAAGGAATTTTTCCGTGTGGTGTATTTCTTGCCGTACGTTACCCCTGCGGTTGCGAGCGCGGTCGTCTTCAATCTGATCTTTGGACCACGCGCCTCTTCACCGATCAACGCCATCATCACATTTTTCGGCGGAGAGCACCAGAAGTGGTTGATGGAAGCGAATGGAGTATTCACGATTCTGGGTAGGACCCTTGGCATTGATTTGCCGACGTGGGCTGGAGGTCCAAGCCTGGCGTTGGTTGTGATCATACTCTACTCCATCTGGACCTATGTTGGCTATGACACGGTCATTTATCTTGCCGGGTTGGGCAATATATCCAATGAGATCAATGAATCTGCAGCCATTGATGGAGCAAACCGCTGGCAGATTTTTCGCCACATCACCCTGCCTTTGCTCTCGCCAACAACCTATTTCCTTTCCTTGATCGCAGTTATTGGCACCTTCAAAGCCTTCAACCACATCTATGTTTTGAGAGACCCCATGGCGCTTGGAACGGTGGATACGTTCAGCGTCGTCATCTTCGATGAATTCTTTACCAAGACCCGTTTCGGTCACGCATCTGCGATGGCTTTCGTTTTGTTCGCCATCATCCTGGCCCTAACCTATGTGAACAACAAGGTTCAGGGATCGCGAGTGTTTTATGGATAACAGTACCGTAAAAACCCCGGGTCGACGGTATCTCTTCTCTCGACGTCTTGGTCGAGTGTTTATCTACGCTATACTCTTTCTGGGGGCTTTCATATCTATCGTTCCCTTTGTGTGGATGATGTCAGCCTCGCTGATGACGAGGAACGAAGCTTTAAGCAGCCAATTGATCACCAAACAGCCGTTGCTAGAGCGCTTCACCTACCCTGACGGGGAATTGGAGAAGCTCCTCAGCGAGAAGATCCCCGATTTTGTCAAAGAGACTGACGCTCTGGGCGTACACGAGCTGAAAATGACGGCTCGCGAATATGCCGACCAATCCGAGATCTATTGGGTTGCTGGCGGCTCAGTCTATCGTGGAGGGTTGATCAATTACATCTTCGCCTGGAGTGAGGGTAATTTCTCCGAGTTCCTTGTAAACTCTGTGCAGATTACCTTCATCACACTGGCTGGAGAATTGGTCTTTAGCATACTGGCGGCTTACGCCTTCGCCCGCATTATCTTCCCGGGGAGAAATTTGATCTTCGGTATTTTATTAAGCAGCATGATGATCCCGGGAATGGTGACGATGATCCCCAACTTCCTCAGCATAACTTGGTTCGAACGAATTGGACCATTGAAATGGTTCGATAACTGGCCTGCATTGACGATCCCCTTCATGGGCAGCGTGTTTGCCATTTTTCTATTACGCCAGTTCTTCGCTCAGATACCCAACGACCTGTTCGACGCCGCCCAAATTGATGGCGCCAGCCATTGGCAATTCCTCTGGCGCGTCGTGCTGCCGCTTTCAAAAGCTCCAATCCTGGTCCTAACCGTCCTTTCCTTCATCGGTTCCTGGAACGCGCTCGCCTGGCCTCTCCTCGTGACGAAAACACCCGATTGGCGTCCAATCGCCGTTGGTCTTTATTATTTTGTGGATGCGGAAGCTGGTTCATGGCTCAATTTCCAGATGGCTGGAGCTGTAGTTACGATCATCCCGATCTTGATCCTTTACTTCCTCACCCAGAGGCAATTCACCGAGAGTATTAGCCGCACAGGCTTGAAAGGCTGAGGGAAACCATCAACCATTGCTGCGAACGTTTCGTAAAAAGGAGGTGGTGTTAATCGGAGATGTGATTAGTGGACAAGCCCAAAACCACTTACAATAGAAGTGGTTTTATCTAACACAACCTGAGGAGGAAGAAAGATGTCTAAGAAAGTAATTGGTGTTTTACTGCTGACATTGTTGGCACTTACGCCGGTACTGACAGCATGCGCGCCGGCAGCAACGGAAGCACCCCCGCCTGAACCCACGGAGGCGCCGGCGCCGACAGCAGTGCCTGAACCAACCGAGCCACCGGTACCAACCGGACCGCTTGGGGTAACCGCTGAGGATTTAGAAGGTGTCGAAGTTGAGTTCTGGCACGTCTGGTCGCGGAGCGTTGGCGAGGCCGTCGAGGCCATGGCGGCGGATTTCTCCGCCACCAATGAGTACGGCATTACGGTAACGCCGATCAATCAGACTGGCTACAGCGAGCAGTTCACCGCCATGAACGCCGCCATCAACACGGGTGATCTGCCGGATGTCGTGGTTGGCTACAACAACCAGTACTTATCCTGGGATGCGGCCGGTGATGTCATCGAAGATCTAATGCCGTACGTCGATAACCCAAGTTTCGGGTTCACCGCGGAAGAGCTCGCCGACTTTTATCCCGCGATCTGGGCTTCTGACACTGTCGGTGACGAGCAACTGGGAATCCCCGCCCAGCGCTCCGGCCAGTATTACTTCTACAACTACACCTGGGCGCAGGAATTGGGTTTCGACAGCCCACCGACGACACCCGCGGAATTCAAAGAACAGGCCTGCGCATCAGCTGCAGCGAACAATGCCGATGACGACCCGGCCAATGACGGCACAGGCGGCGTCTTCTTCAAGGCGGAGGCATCAACGATCGTGGGATGGGTCTGGGCTTTCGGTGGTGAGATCGAGATCCCTGGAGTGGGGTATAGCGTAGACACCCCAGAGATGCTCGCATCGACCACTTACTGGCTCGACCTTCTCACAGAAGGATGCGCATGGACTCCTGAAGCTGCATATCCGAATCCTGAGTTTGCTGCTCGCCTGGGCTTATTCTTCGGCAGCAGCATCGCTGGTCTTCCTTACCAGGCAAACGACTTTGCAGATGCCGGCAACGATGACGTTTGGGGTCCGATACCCCTGCCCACGGTAGATGGAACACCGGTCGTCGATATTTACGGTCCATCCTTCGCCATGGTCTCCTCAACACCAGAGGAGCAGTTGGCGAGTTGGCTCTTCATGAAATGGTTCACAGAGCCCGAAAACCAGGCGAAATGGATCGAGGCGAGCGCCTATTACCCGACGCGTGCGTCGGCGTTGGATTTCCTGGGCGACTACTCGGAGAGCAACACGAAGTGGGCGGACTCGCTCGCTTATCTCCCGTATGGCAAAGTCGAGCCGCGCTTTGAATCCTACCAATCCGTACGCTACGCTCTGCAGGATGCGATCGCTCAGATCGCTCAGGAGGGCTTCACTGCGGATCAGATCCCGGGATTGCTGGCGGAATTGCAGGCGGAGGTTGACGAACTGCACGCCGAAACCCTGGAGTAAAGATATCTCCGATCGAAGATGTAAGGGTGATTTCGCACTTCCCTTACTCTTGACGTAGCACTCGGGCCGCGCATCGCGCGGTCCGAGTTTTTAAACTACGAGATGTATGGTTTCCCTATCTAGTAGGGAGGCAAGTACACGGCAAGCTATATCCTTGCCGCCAAAGTTGGACAAACCTTGTTAGAATTAGTTTCTCCCGGCTATACTTTTGACAACGAGCGATTCTTGAGGAAGGTCTTAGCCGTGATCACCGCCGACCGCGAAGTGAGAAGCACTTGCCCGTACTGCGGAGTGGGTTGCCAGATTACGCTTCATGTCAAATCGGACACGATTTATAAGGTCAGCGCCCCTTTCGATGCCGCGCCGAATTATGGCATGTTGTGTGTGAAGGGGCGATTTGGCACGGACTTCACAACGCATCCAGCTCGCCTAAAGCGACCGCTGATACGTGTAAACACGGATGAACCACGAAGCGTCGAGTCAATATGGCGGGAGGCAAGTTGGGAGGAAGCCTTAGATCTCGTTGCCGACAGACTCACAGGGATCGTTAACCAGTTCGGGGGAGACAGCATCGCCACATTCGCTTGTGCGAAAGCAACCAATGAAGATAACTACATCATGCAGAAATGGGTTCGCGCTGTGCTGAGAACGAACAACATCGACCATTGCGCTCGGCTTTGTCATGCAGGTAGTGTGACCGGCTTGCAGCTTGCCATCGGCTCGAGCGCCATGAGCAATTCGATCGCTGAAATGGAACACCTGGACACCTTCATCGTCACAGGTTCCAATACAACGGAGACCCATCCAGTTATCAGCAATTTCCTTAAACGAGCCGTACGCCAAAACGGGGCGAAGCTTATCGTGATTGACCCGCGTAAAATTGAAATGACGGACTTTGCTGCGCTCTGGTTGCGGCAGCGGCCCGGAACGGATGTCGCGCTATGGCAAGCTATGGCGCATGTTGTCGTCAAGGAAGAACTCTACGACAAAGAGTTTATTGAGGGACGGACGGAGGGATTTGCAGCGTATACTCCCTCACTCGAGTCATTCACACCGGAGTGGGCGGAAGAGGTTACGGGTGTTCCCGCAGAGGATATCCGCACAGCAGCGCGCATGTATGCATCTGCCGGAACTGCAGCGGTGTATTGGGGGATGGGGATCAGCCAAAGCACGCACGGAACCGATAATACGCTCGCGGTGACAAATCTGGCTTTGATGTGTGGTCATCTGGGTCGTTCAGGCACCGGTCTGAATCCGCTTCGTGGTCAAAACAACGTTCAAGGTTGCTCCGATAGCGGAGGCTTGCCTAATGTCTTTACAGCGTATCAGCGTGTCGATGATCCTGAGATCAGCGCACGTTTTGCCCGAGCGTGGAATCGGGAAACGCTGAGCACAACCCCAGGTATGACAGTCACCGAACTCGTCGATGGGGCGCTTTCCGGGGAGATTCGCGCTTTCTATATCATGGGTGAAGATCCGCTCATGTCGGAACCCAATTTGAACCACGCACGGAACGCAATTGAACAATTAGATTTTATCGTCTGTCAGGACATTTTCCCCAACACCACAACCAGGATGGCGGATGTGATTCTACCCTCCTGCTCCTTTGCGGAGAAAGATGGGACTTTTACAAACTCAGACCGCAGGGTGCAGAGGATCCGTGCATCCATTACCCCTATCGGCGAGAGCCGAACGGATTGGTCGATCCTATGCGATCTAGCGCAGCGGATGGAAACGCGCTTGGGTATCGCTGCGAGCGCGGAATGGGAATATGGGAATCCTTCCGAGATATGGGAAGAGATGAGAGA
>Ga0315550_1000238_pt1 | contig 33370 bp, 42 predicted proteins | sample SalMarSW160190MG_2_FD_203100 | JGI IMG/M metagenome (GOLD analysis project Ga0315550, IMG submission 203100) | Salt marsh sediment microbial communities from the Plum Island Ecosystem LTER, Massachusetts, United States - Salt Marsh Sediment SW1601-90 ...
AAATTTTTGTATATTCATCTAATTTTTTTTCTTTTTCATATAGCAGAGGATGTTTTCCCATGCTTGCAATCATCCCTTCAATTCTTGTCAAGCCAATGCAATCAACACCAGATTTTGCAGCTCTTTCAGCAAATTCAGGCAAATCAACAATAACTTTTATCTTGATTTTTTCTGTAGCAACTACTGGTTTTATTTCTGCTTGTGTTGTTTCTGCAATTTCTCCTTCATAAATTTTACCATAATTTCCATCTACAGTAACAACCATGCCCTCTTTTAATTTTTCAGTTGAATTCCCAGTTCCAACAACACACGGAATTCCCATTTCTCTACTTACTATTGATGCATGACTTGTCATTCCCCCCTCATCTGTAACAATTGCAACAGATTTTTCCATACTAACAACCATATCTGGATTAGTCATGGTAGTAACAAGAACATCACCTTTTTTGATTTTAGGAAGGTCTTTCATTGAGCAAATTATTTTTACATGGCCAACACCGATTCCTGGGCTTGCACTTAGTCCTTGGACTAGAACATTTCCAGATAATTCTCCTGATTTTTCTTTTGCTTTTAAAGTTGTGATTGGTCTGGATTGAACAATATAAATTTTCTCATCCTCCATTGCAAATTCAATATCTTGTGGTTTTTTATAATGGTCCTCAAGTTTTATTGCAATGTCTGCGATTTCTAAAATTTGGCCTTTAGTTAACACCTGGCTTATGCTTCTGTCAGGATTTAACTTAACTGTCTCATTTGAGCCAGAACTTGTCTTGACAATTGCGATTTTTTTGTCTGCAGTTTGAATACTTTTAACTTGCAAATCTCTTGAAGCAACATAATGGTCTGGGCGTATTTTTCCAGAGACAATCCCTTCTCCTAACCCATAAACAGCTTCAAGAACAATATCATTTTCTAATGTCATTGGATTTCTAGAAAAAACAACTCCTGATTTTTCAGAATCAACCATTTTTTGGATAACTACTGCTAATAATGTCTGGTCTTCAGTAAATCCCTGTTTTTTCCTATAATAAATCGCCCTTGCGGTATAAAGAGAAGAAAAGCATTTTTTCACATGATTTATTAATTTTTTATCTCCTTTAATGTTTAAGAAACTTTCTTGCTGCCCTGCAAAACTTGCTTCTGCTAAATCTTCTGTAGTTGCAGAGCTTCTCACTGAAACAAAAATAGGTTCTTGTGCATGTTTTAAAATATTGAGTGCATCTTGGGAAATTCCTTTGGTCTCAATTTTTTCTGAACTTAAAATATGATAAGCTTCAATTATTTCTTCTTCAAGATCTTTGGGTATATCTTTTTCTTCAATCAACTTTCTAATTTCTTTTGAAGCATTTTGTAAAGCTTCTGTATCTTCCATTTCCACAGAGCCGATGATTTCACTAATTTTATCTTTTAATTTATTTTCTTTAATAAAATATTCAAAACTTTGTGCAGTTATAACAAATCCAGGGGGAACCGGAAATTTATTATTATACATTTCACCTAAACTTGCTCCTTTACCTCCAACAATCGGAACATCTTTGTTTGACAATTCAGAAAACCATTTAATATATTTTTCAGAATAGTTTATAGTTTCTTTTTCATCTGAATTTTTTCCTAGATTTTCATCATTATTAAGTTTTTCATTAGCATCTTCAGGAGAATTTACAAAACTTTCCGCATCCATTTGTTTTTTTGCATCTTCAGCAATGCTCAGCCCCTTTTTCTTAACCATCTTAACAGAAAAATTAGTTAATATTTAAACTTTATGGGATTTGAGAATAAGAAATAAGTAAGTTTTTACTTCTTTTTTTTGATTTCAACAACAACTTTTGTCTTACAAGGAAGTTTTGGAATCATTTTTTTAAAAAAGATTCTTATTTGGGGTATATGTTCCTCGTTTGTAAAATATGCACTAAAAATCGGTTTCCCTTTTTTAACAATTGCTGCCCTTCCATCAGGACTTCCAAAACTTTTTCTCATCCCAGTCTGGACTCTTTCACCTTTGCTTGAACCAGAATAAACTCTATTATTTCTTAAAATATTATGCGGATAGCAATGGCATTTTAAAAAAAAGTCTTTTTGCATTAATTTTGTAAAATCTTTGTTTAAACCTTGTCTTACAGCTTCTAGTGCAAGGTCTCTTATTTGAATATTTTCCCTAGTAGAAACTGTTATCTTAATAGGATATTCTCCTGCTTCAAATTTTTTAATATTCCCCATATTAAATTTAACAATTTTTTGAGGAGGAACAGTCTTAATATAGCTTTTTTGCTGTCTCTTAGACCTTCTGGTATTAACAATCGGTTTCTTTTTTGAATATGCTAGTGCTTTTCTTTTTACAGCCATTTTATTTTTTGTTTTTTAGTATATTTTTATTTTTTATTAGTTTACTCTTCTATCCAATTAATTTATTTTTATTATTTTATTTTATTATTTTTACTTTTGTTAATTTATATTGCTTATTTTTAGTATATTTTTATTAATTATTTATTATATTGCTTATTTTTATCTTATTTCTCAGAAACATCAACTTCTGTGTTTCTTGCTTGCCCTGGCAATCCTTTTTCAAAAATTGCTCTTACAAGCCCCCTATTTCCGTGAGCAGAACTTATTTTTCCTTTAATTTTTTTTCCACTAGGTGAAGTCCATTCAACTTGTTTTCCAACAAATTTTTCTGCATCCTGCCTTGATTTTGCTTTTACATCTATAATATAATGTTTTTCATGAATTCTTTTTAATCCTCGTCTAAATTGAATAACTTTGCCTTTCATCTTAAATCTAAGTTTTCGTTAACCTTTTTTGAAAAGGTTACTTTCATAAATTAGCTAGAAAAAATGAGTTTTTAAAGGTTTTTGATTATTTTGATTATTTTGATTATTGTGTAAGTAGTAATTATTCTAACTAAAAAATTATTTCTTCTTTCTTAGTCTAGCCCAATATAGAGTCTTGCACTTAGGCAGCTTAGAAGAGGTTAGAAGTAGTATCTTAAGGCGAATCTCTAATTTTGTTACTTCCTCAAAATAATAACAAAAAGAAAGGTTTAAAAAGGCAAGGGAATATAAAATAATATTGAGATGGCAGAAAAACAATATGAAATAATTAAAGTAAAACATAAATTTCCAGTGAGAGATTTAATAAAACTTCCTAATGGAAAAATTGCATCTTTAGATGCTTTTGGACCAAATTATTTTACTGAAAATATTAAAGAAATGAACAAGTCTTATTCTCATCCTGTGACTGGAGAAAAAATTAGCTTTAAAGAGCCAACTACTACTGAATCTATATTAACAGCAGGTTATGATTTTAAAAACAGGGCAAAACCTAATATTTTTAACCCAAGATGGCTTCAGGCAGGAAGAATTGTAAGAACCTCTCAAGGAGTTTTTGTAAATCCACCAAAAGATGATAAAGGAAATCCAATGATTGATGAAAAAATCCTTAAATCTTATTTAAATAATGCAAAACCAATAAAAGTTAGAAAAGGAAAAATTTATATTGTTTCTGATTCAGAAAATCTGATAGATTTTGGTTTTGCAGAATATGATTCATTTAAAACAGGTGTCCAAGACTGTGATACTTTTGCAGGAGGAGGCTTAGCAAGGGCTTTAGAGCATACGCCAGAGAAAGTAGCAGAACAGCTTAGAGCAATTGCATATCCTGAGTTTTATAAAAAAGGAGTTAATGTATATGGTTTTGGCAGTGTTAAGGAACCAGTATTAAAAGTTGCTAGTCTTGACTCTGGCAGGGGCCTAGTTAGGAGCAGGCTGGATGTCAATGGCTACGATTGGGTCGACGTCAACGGCTATGCTTTTGGGGTGTTGAAATAGTGGCAAAGCCACGCGCAAAAATTTTTGCAAGGATTTATTAATTATTAATTTTATTCTTATTTGTCTTAGTTTAGCTTTATGCTATGCTAGGGCCACATGCCTTTTGCTTATGCCTAAAAAGGTATTAAATGCAAATGCGACATTAAGTACTTACAATTAAGGAAATATGAAGCATTGGTGATTTTACTTTAAGGCAAAAGGCTACATAGCTGGTTGCTAGTCTTAACTCCAACAGGAACCTAGATAGGAACAGGCTGGATGTCAATGGCAACAATTGGAACGACAACAACAACGGCTATGCTTTTGGAATGGCTCTAGCATCTAAGATATTAAAATGTCCAAAACTTATAAAAACCTTTATGCAAAAATTTATTCTTTTGATAATTTAGTTCTTGCTTGGAGAAAAGCAAGAAAAGGCAAGACAAAGAAAAAGTATGTTATGGAGTTTGAGACAAATCTAAAAGAGAATTTGCTTAAATTGAATAATGAACTAAAACAGAAGACTTACAAGCCAATTCAATTAAAAACTTTTATTTTAAGGGACCCAAAAACCCGTAAGATAAGCAAATCTGCATTTAAGGATAGGATTGTCCATCATGCGATTATTCAAGTAATTGAGCCGATTTTTGATAAAACATTTATTTATGACTCTTGTGCAAACAGAAAAGAAAAGGGAAACTTATTTGCATTAAAGAGGTTTGAAATGTTTGTCAGAAAAGTTTCTGAAAATGGGAAGAGAAAAGGAATCTTTAACACTAATCAAATAAAAGGGTATTGCTTTAAGGCAGATATAAAACATTATTTTGAAGAAGTTAATCACAATATTCTGATTTGTATCATTGAAAATAAGATTTCTGATAAGAAAGTTATATGGTTAGTTAAAGAAGTTTTAAAAAATGGGGGGGGGGCGAAGCGAGTCTGGAATGCCCCTAGGCAATTTAACCTCTCAATTTTTCGCAAATGTTTATTTGAATGAGCTGGATTATTTTATTAAACATGAATTAAAGGCAAAATATTATATTAGATACGTGGACGACTTTATTATTTTGCATAATTCTAAATTACAACTTGAAATCTGGAAAAGACAGATTGATAAATTTTTAAGAGAAACATTAAAACTTGAGCTTCATCCGCATAAATCAAGAATAATCCCTCTTTCAAAAGGAATTGATTTTGTTGGGTTTAGGAGTTATTGGCATTTTAAGTTGTTAAGAAAAAGAAATGTCTGTAAAATTTTTGCAAAAGTTAAAAAGTATAAATTAGGGAAGATTTCCAAGGAAAAAATACTTGAAATCTTTCAGGGCTGGAATGCTTATGCAAAATGGGCAAATACTCTTAAGCTTAGAAGAAGGGTTGTTGAGGATATTTATTTATCTAGTGCCATTAATGCAACAATACACTGATTATTCATCCAGCATTTCATCTGGAACAGTTCCTGGAAAGAACACATCTTCTTCTGGAATAGGGTCTGGTGTAAACATATTAGCTTCTATTTCAAAAATTAATTTTTCAATAGTTTTTAATTCCCCTAAATGGAGGTCATTTTCAGCTTCAGCTTCTTTAAAATCAGAAGCACTTTTATAATTTTTTCCGTCTCTAGTTTCAATAATTATAGCATTATCATAAGGAGTTTCAACAGATGCTTTGCGGATATAAGTTCTAGGATCATTAGAATTAATACAAACTTTTTTATTTTTTATATGTTTTTTATCTTTTTTCTTTTCTTGTTCAGAAACTAATGACATTACAGTAAAAAGATTTTTTTCTTGTTCATAAATTAATAATTTAATCCTTTCTAATTCTCTCACATGGTGATGATTTTCCCTTTCAATTTCCTTAAATTTAGAAGCACTTTCATAATATCCTTTACATCTAACTTTAATATCTATCTTATCATTATAAGGAGCCATAACAAATACATGAACAATATAAGTTTCTTTATTATTAGAATGGATACTAATTCTTCTGCCCTTTACATTTGCAATAAAATTAGGCTGGTCTTTTTTTGATTTTCTTTTCATAATAAATAGTTAAAATTTAATTTAAGAAAATCACAAATTTATATCAAAATTACCTAATTCTTTTTTAAGAAGTTTCATAATCTTATTATCAATCTTGATTCTATGCCCTTTATGTTTGCTTAATACATCATTAAATTCATTAAGATTAGATTCTTCAACTTTATCACTTATTTTTTTGATTTTCTTTCCTTGGACTAAAAAAGCAGGTTTTGTTAAAAAAAGCTCTGCTTGCTTATCTTTGTGAGTAATAATAACTTTTGTTTTTTCTAATAACCCCAAATCCTTTCTTTGAGCATATTCAACTAAAGCTTCAATTAAATAAACACAATCTCTCCTCATGTGTTCAAAAGCTTCAATTTCAGGGATTTTCTTTGCACCATACTTTTTCTTAGTATCTACTAATTGCTTTAATGTATGAATGTATTTTGGATTAACTTTTGCCTTATTGACTAATTCTTTTTCAAAATCTGAAATTAAAGCAGATTCAGATTTGTTTCCAAATAAAGATTTTATTAATTTGAAAACATTGGAATAAATTTCTTCAAAATTTTTCTTTTGCATTCTTTTTTCAATTTCTTTTCTTAATTCCTTAAGTCTTTTTAAATAAGCTTCAGAATCTTTTAACAGCTTATCAATTTCTTTTCCAGTTATTTCTTTTATTTTTTGATGCTCATACCCTTTATAATATTTAATTAGAACAGTTTCCAATGTTTCCCAATATTTTTTTTCTAATAATTTTTCTTTATCAACAAAAATTCTTTTCATCTCTCTTACTGTTTCCTGAATTGTTGTTGGAGGCAGCCCATATAACATTAAAATAGCCTGGCTTGGATATATAACCCCCCAATAAATATCACTCATAACAATATCAAGAAATTTCCTTTTAACAATATCTCCTGTCTTGTCTCCCATAGACATGAACATATCAATTGATTCAGGAGTTGGCTTGATTTTACCCATTTTTAAAAGAAGTTTCCAAGGTAAAAATCCTCCCCGGTCATATAATGGAACACCATCTCTTAAAAAAGTGTAGAAAACAGGATTAGCATCTTTAACACCTTCCCAAAACTCTGTTAATAAATAAACCTGAACATTTAACTCATTTCTAACCCCTGCAAGTTCTCCTGCTTGAATAATATAACTGTAAATTATATTTCTTAATTTTTCTTTTAATTCTAAGCGAGGCATCCTTTTAACATCAGTATCATCAATAATAATATAAGTGTCAACATCACTAGATTTAATAGTATCTCCCCTTACTAAGCTTCCGCCAATAATATAAGAATAAACATATCTTTCAAATTTCTTTAAAACAAGACCTTTATGAATTTGCGCAACTCTTAGAGCAGCTAAAATTCCTTTATCATGCAATGGAAAGCCCATGCCAATTGCTTCAATAACATCATACTTGCTGTCCATACAAATTTCCCATAAATCTTTTTCTAAGAACAAATTAAGCCAGATATTTTGTTTTGATTCTTTTACTAACTTTATTATTTCTACTTTAACTTCATTATATTCTTTTTCTTTATCATCTGGCAGTATAACAGCAAGATGCATTGGTTTTTTCTCTTTTTCTTTTTCTGTTAATTCATTTTCATCATCAAATATTTCAGCAGCTTGAGGAGGAATTATACAAATCGCATTTATAAACTTATATTTAGCTAAAATGCTTTTTTTAAGAGAATCTATTTTTTCACGGATTTTTTGCATTTCTTTTTCATCTTTTGGAGAAGGCTGGTTAGGAAGATTTCCAGGAATATTAGGGTTTTGATATTTTTTATCATCTAATGTTATTTCGGCGTCTTCAGCAGATGTTTCAGTATCCTTAGACTTATTCTTCTCTTCAGCCATGTTCAAAATAAAATTGCAGTGTATTTAAAGCTTATTATTACTTTTAGTTAGTAAAATTAAAATATTTCATTAAAAAAATTATTTACTTTTTCTTCTATATTATCTCTGACTTTTCTGATATCACTAACATTGCTTCCTTTAGGGTCTTCAATATTCCAGTAAATTGTTTTATTAGAATATAAAATATAAGTTGGGCATAAAATTCCTCTGCGTAATACTATAATTTTATCAGCATCTTCAGCCATTTTTGGGGTTAATTGTGTAGAACGATGATGCTTCATATCAATATCTTTTTCTTTCATGCTCTGCCAAATTAAAATAGGAGATATTTCTCCCTGGTTTCTAACATCAATTCCTGCACTTCTAGCTTCATGATTTGGATAATATTTTCTAAAAAAATATTCTGCCATCGGGCTTCTGCCCAGATTATGGTAGCACACAAATAAAAATCTCATTTAAGATAAATAACCAATAACTTTTTAATAATTTATATAATAGAAATGGACCCACCCGGAATCGAACCGGGGATCTTCTCGGTGTAAACGAGACGTCGTAACCACTAGACTATAGGTCCTAATATATGAAAACTAAGAAAATCTATATTTTTAAGTTTAATGTTTTCAACCAAAATGAGGTTTAATATAATTATCAAATAAAATTTTTGACCAATTTTCAACTATAACTTTTTCAGGTTTATCTTTTGTCTTTTCCTCTAATTTAATTTTTTCTTCTAATTCACTAAGACTCATTAATCTTCCTTCAGATGCTTCTTGAATTTTGCCATTTTCTGATTCTTGTTTTTTTGGAACTACTACATTAGCATTAGTTTGGACTAAATATATAAGTCCAAAATGAACTTTTCCAACATCATTTTCTTCATCATTAATATATCCAACATGATGTATTGTTGGTCTTTCAAAGCTATCACAAAAATCAACTTCTTCTCCAAGTTCTCTTTCCATAGCTTTTTCTAATAAATCTTGTGTTGTAAATGGAATAATAGACTCATCAGGCTTAGAATCTTTTCCTTCTTCAATATGTCCCCCAACCCCAAAGGACCAGTTTTCTCTTAGTCTTCCTTCAGAATAATCTTCACGTTTTTTAGATCTTTTAAAACCATAAAATCTATTTAAATGATTTCTAATAACTGCATAAGGAATTATTTGTTGAAAATTAGAATCATTTTCAATATCTCCTCTTCTAAACCAGTTATAATTATGAGATATTGCAGCAATAAAACTCACATCTTTTGAACTCATGAATCCTTGAAAAAGATCTTTTTGTTTGAGCAAAATTAGCTCTCTTCTTGGAACTGCTAAAATCATTTGATTATCTGTATCTTCTGCCATAAATAAACCTGAAATTAAAGCATATATAAAATTATGTGAGATAGAAAATATTAAATTAAAATCCTGCAAGAACAGTTACCACAGGCTCATAAGGATTTTCACTTGTTTTAATTCCTTCATCATAAACTCTATCAGCTATTTTTTGAATATAATTTTTAGGTTTAAGTTTTCTTTTAACTATTACATGTTCTATTCTTTTAACTAATTCAATTGCCATTTTAATTAGTTTATAATAATGTTTAAAAATTTAATGCTTTCTATTGTAATAATCAATAAAAACTATTTGCTTCTACAATTAATATGTATCTTAATAAGGACTTAGTACAGAAATTACATGATGAAGGAATAATTAATAAAAAATATCCTTTATGGTGGGAAATTGGGTTTGAAGGAAGAAGAGTGTATAGTGAAGAAGAATTTGACAGGGGCCTTGATACTATTGCATATAATGTAAAATGGAAAAAAACACCCCATGTATGGGATAATGAACTTCCTGAACCAGTACCAACAAGTTATAGGGTTTGGGTAGAAGATGAAGTTCCAATTTTAGTAAGAAATATTAAAATAAGTGGGAAACTAGAAATTCCATTTTTCATTACTGTTAATCCAATGTCACACAAGAGGGGTTGGAGTCATTTACAATCTGATATTGAATTTGGGATGCCCTTATCAAGTTATAGGTCTCCTCATATAAGAGGCATTGCACTAGAACAAGATAAAGATTTCTTTTTTTGGTATCCTTTGTTTCCTATTGTCTTAGAAAAAAGAAATATCTATTCTACACAAGTTTTTAGCTTTGAGAATCTGGGAATGAAGTGCATAGCTTCTCCAGTGAACTATTGGAAATTTTATAGAAATCTAGTTGAAAGTTCGTGGAGTCGTGGAAGAAGAGCTCAAAAAAGTGCTGAAATATTTGATTGTGAGGATAAAGGCTATGAAGTTGCACCAGATTTTGAGTTAGATATTACAAAAAAACAAATGATAATTTATCCTGTAAAGATTTTCAAAAAAAAGTTAGCTATTCCAATAATCCTTGGAACTATTCCTGGAACAAGAAAATTAGGCATTCTTGGAACAGGAAAAATTCTTGCAGAAAGAGCTTATTATTGGGAATTAGATGTGGAAAAACAAAGACAAGTAAGAGACCAATTAGAAAAAAAATTAGATGTAAAAATAGCAATAAATAAATCTGTAAACATTAATAATGTTTAAAAAAATAGGTTGTCTATAAGTTTATGCCGGAATTAGATCTTTTTCTTCACTTAGTAAAGAAGATTTGGTCAAGCTCCAATCTAACTTCATTAAAGTCTTAACAAATACATTGTCAAGATTTAGCTGATAGTAATCAGACTTCCCAAGCTTTCTTGTTTTTTTAATAATTCCTTTTTCTATAAAATTATCAAAAAACAATTTAATAGAATTATAACTAACATTACTTCCTCTAGCAATTTCAGTCATAGGAAAATCAAAAAAGTGATTTTCAATTAGAAAATCAATAACTCTCAACTGAGGAGTATCTCCAAGACATTCAAGGAAAAAAGATTTATCTTCTTTGTTTTTCATATCTAATTAATACCACCTTTCAAGATTTTGAAAGTATTTCCACACATCCTCTTTTTTGCAGAATAAAAATAGCTGTAACACACTTTTTTTCATATTATGTAACACACACACAACTTTATAAATGTTTCTGTATTGCATTAATTATTTCTTTTAATGCACTAATTATTTCATATTAGAAACATTTAAATATATCAAAAACATGTCAATTTTAATAAAATGGCAGAGTCCAAAGAAGAGGTAGCTATGCTCCTTTTTAAATTATCAAGAAGTAAAGCTAATTGGGGTGCTAAATATGACAGGCTAGAGCATTTCAAAAGATTTCAAAACATAAAACAAATAGTTAAAGAATATAGTAACAAAGGTTGGATATTAGTAAAAAATAAACCCCATTACATAGGAATATCATTAAACCCAAAATTTAAAAAAGAAATATTAAAATTTATTGAAGAAAATCTGCCTGCGTTTAATTAGCTTATAATAATGTTTAAAAATATCATTCTTTTATTAAAATCAAGTCTAAATAGGCTTGAGGTGGTTAATAAGGGAAGAAAGTGTAAACCCTTATTATGCGTGGGTAGTATAGTGGTTAGTATACATCGTTGCCAACGATGGGACCCGGGTTCGATTCCCGGTCCGCGCATATTTACTTAAAATAATCTTTTATAAAATACTTGCCTTGAATTTCTTGGTTAGCTTTTTGAATTTTATCATCAACAGCTTTTCTTGATCTTTCTATATTTCCTGAAAAAACAAAACCAGGAATATCATTTATATGTTTTTGCCTAATTTGTTTTGCATCTGCATTAACATATAATCCTGATCCTGATAATGCAGAAATTATTGTAATAGCAGCCGCAGTTGCAAGTGCCATTCTTTTAGGCCTATTTAATGCAAATCTTGTTGGTTTGATAACTTTATCATAAAGTCTTTCTCCAAAATGATTATTTCCCTTTTCTAAGACAGATTCAAATTGCTTTCTTACTTTTCCATACGCTTTTTTTGGCATAGATTTTAATTTTGCTAAAAATCTTCTTTTACTATCTGTAAGCAAGATTCTTCCATTAGAAACCAATGAAGAATAAGGTTCTATTTTTAATCCATTATCAGGAACAAGTTCTAAACCTAATTCACTATATTGAAATAATGGATATTTTCCAATCCTGTATTTTCTATGAATATTTTTTGCAACAACATCATATGCTTTTTCTTTTTCATGACCAAATTTTGTCCCAGGAACAGAAAGTATTAATGCAATTTCTTTTAATGCATAATTCGCCAAATCTCCTGATTTTGCTCTTTGCTTTAATCTTTTTGGTATAATAGAATCAACTGCTTGTTTTATCTCTAAATCATTTTGATAAGCTGTTCTAATTTGATTAAATATAGTTTCTTGTTTTTGTCCCCAAACATTATTAAACCTTAATATTTTTACATTGTTTAATTTATTAGCTTTGCATATCCTCTCTAGGTTCTTTGCTTTTTTTCTTCCTTTTCTTAAAGCTAGTTTTCTAGCTTTTATCTCATCTAAACCATTTAAAGCAATATAGTTAGAAACTTGCATATCATCAGCTACAATAATTACATGTTCATCAGCAGTTTTTGCTGATTCTTGTAAATAAGCTAACAAATGAACTGATAATGGTTCCTCTTTTTGATTAGGATTAGAGGAAACACCAATTCCTTGCCAACTTAATCTTGGCTTTTCCATGCATATTATAAGTGTTTTTTCTTTATAAATCTTTCTATTTGTTACTACTATAGAGTTATATTAAACCACTATAAATCAGAAATCCTAGCATGTTTATTAAGCACATGTCATAAGATTTATATAATCTATTTTATATTATTTATTATGGAAAGAAAAAAGAGGAAATCAAAATCAGATAATGTAGGGGGTCTTGTTTTTGTTGGTGCTTTAATGATAGGCATTGGTCTTGGGATCTTTTACGGGAACCCTGCAGTAGGAACATTGGTTGGGCTTGGTGTAGGTTTCATACTTTTTGGATTGGTTAAGGCTTTTATGAAAAAATAATTAAGTCTGCGTAATTAGTTGACTTTATTTTTTCATTTAAACAGCTATTCTTCTATAAATATTAGGTAAAGCTTCTGGAACAGACTCAGCATTATCTATTTCCCTGTACATGCAATGATCTGCTAAAGATCTTATTCCCTCACCAATATTTTTTCCAAATGCAACAACAACAGGAATACAACCAGCATATTTTGATTCTATAATTGCTTTTTTTGTATCTTGTATTGCATAATCTCCTTCATAACCAAAATCATGAGGAAGACCTTCCATTAAATAAAAAAGAAATCTTGTTTTTTCTGATTGCTGAGATAAAAGATGAGTTGCATGTCTTAATCCTGCGCCATCCCTGTTTTGTTGAAGAGGCTTCATAGAACCAATTGCATTTTTAGTATTAGAATCATAAGGATGATCAAAATCTTTTATTAAATAAAAATTCACATTTTTTTCAGTTTCTCCTGAAAAAGTAGCTAATGCAAAATTATCCCCCATAGCATCAAGAGCTTCAGAAAAATAAATGTTAGATTTTTTTATAATATCAATTAATTTTAAGCCAGGATTTTCAAGATCTAGAAATTTTCTTAGAGACCCACTATTTTCTGATAAAATCATTGAAGCAACAGACCTCTGGTTTCTGAATTTTTTAGTGTATAATTTTTCTGAAGGAGTTATTCCAGCAGCAATCTCAGTAGCAGCTTTGACCCACAAATCATAATCAAGCTCTCCTGAAAGCTGTTTTTTCATTTTTACAAACTCTTCTGGCCTTAAAACTTCAAAAATATCTCTTATTTTTTTGATTGTTATATGATCTTCTTGTATTGTCTTACTAACATAATCATTTTCAGAAACCCCTGGATAAGGGGTTTGGACTACTTGAACAAAACCTATTTTATATTTATTAGATTCAGAATCCCATTCATTATATCTAAATCTATTTCCTGCTATAATTTCTTTGCTAGGCCTTGCTATTAAATAAGAAGGAACTTTTACTTTTTCTCCCTCATCTGCAAAGACAGGCTCAACTTCCATATCAATAATCGTCTCTAGGGGTGCTTCTCTAGATAAATCAACTATCTTATCTAATTTTTCATAAATTCTTTTTACAGAGCCCATAGTTTCTTCTGGTTTAGAATCTTTTTTTCTTAAAATCTGGATTTCAGGAGAAACAACAGACTCTAAGTTTCCTAATGCAGAAAAATCTTTTTCATCTTCTTGGCAAATATAGTTTCTTATTTCAGATAAGACAAAAGATTTCTTTTTACCATCCCCTATCTTTACTTTACAATTATTTTTAAATGTTATAAGATCTTTTCTTAACCCAGGAAATTCTTCTTTTAGTTTTGAATCTAAACGTGCAAATTCCATAACCTCAAAAAGACTTTTTGCAAACTCTGGATTTTTAAAAGAGTTAAAAAAGTCTTGAATATTGTTACTATAAGTTCCGAACATGATTGCTCCAGTTTGATAAGAAGCAAGAGCTTTGTAGATTTCAAAATTTTCTTTATTATTTTTACTAGCATTAATAACTTGGGGGAAGAAAAAAGTATCTTCATTAAAAGAACAACTTAATTCAGAGGATTGAGATGATTCTATATTTATATCTCTTCCAGATAATGCTTGTACATAAGATAATAATCTGCCATGTATTTTAGAAAGTGGCAAACCTCCTGCTGCCTCATCTACTTCTGATGCAAAATAATTATGTTTATCTTCAAAAAATGCTACAATTTCACTTTGGTTGTTGCTTGAATTCATAGCTTTTTTAACAAGCCTTCCGATTCCCTCACCTAATATATTTATATTTTCTTTTGAAAACCTAGAATAACTAAGTAACAAATCCGCCCTTGTAGTTCTTCCAGGATCAAGATTAGATTCTAATAATTTTTTTGCTCCATCTAAAACTCTTGGCCTATGCAATTTTGGGATTTCTTTCATATCACCTGCGAATTTGTCAAAAAAAGATTTAGAAGAATAATTCTGTTTTTCTTCTTTTTCATATAATCTTACTAATAGGTCATGCATCTCTGATAATAATGGTCTTAAAAATTCAGAAACCCTGTTTTGAACAGAATCTAAAACAATTCCTTCAAGGTCTAAGTATGCAAATTCCCCTTTCTTATTTGCTTTTTTTCTAATTTTAGTCATTTCATCTAAACTATATTCAATTAAATTTCTATCTGAAGTTTCTAAAAATTTTGCAAAAGAATTTATGAATGAATATAATTCTGGCTCTCTTCCTCGTGCAAGGGGCATAGAAGCTTTGTGTTTATTATAAATAATTCTTAATGCTGCATTCCATTCTTCTACACCAATCTTTCCTAATAATCTTGGAACTAAAGGAAGAAGATGTGGGCTATACATTCTTAAAGTTTTTGTAATTAGTGTGCCTTCTCGCTCTTCTTTGATATCTTCTATTTTCTCTTTCATCTTGTTTCCCGAAAGTATTCATAATTTAGTATTTTAGTTATAAAAGGACCGGCTCTCTTCGGAGCTTTACGAATAGATTTAGTAATAATTCCAACTAATTTGTCTAAATATAATCTGCAAGAATCATTTACAAAGTTTAATCTATCTCCTCTCTTTAAATTTCTCATAGAACTTTGCAATAAAACTACGGCTGTTGATCTTGAAGGCACATCTAAAGAAACAAGATCTCCTATACTCTTATAACATTTTTCTTGTACATCTTCAACTCTTGAAAATTCATTAGTTCTGTCATAATAATCTTTAAATAATTCACAAGCAAAACGAGTGTAAATAGGTTTTTCATTACTTGATATATTTAATCCAGCTATATATTTTACAACTTCAAGATAAGAAGGGATTAAATAAACTTTTTCAATTCCTTTTTTAGGAGATTGTAATTTAAAGATAGCAATACCACCTTTAAGAACCTGCATCATAAGAGTGCTATCTTTTTCAGCAACTTCTCTTGCTATCCCTATTGTGTTTTCTAAATCTTTTGTTGGGTCTTTAGTAGAAGATTGTGCTATTTTATAAAGAAGAAGAGCAGAGTCTCTTCTAGAAGCTTCTGTGTGGTTATCTAAAGACAATAATTGATAAATCTCAAAATCTAATTGCGGACGTTTTTCTATTCTAATTTTTTTCCTTGTATCTTCTATCTTAGTTCTTGAATCAAAATCTATTTTTTTTAAATTTTCAAAATAAGCTCTAGTTGTTTTTTCATCTAAATTTTGGTTTCTAGCTAAACTAAAGAAAAAGTTTTCAAGTCCATGGAGAGTCTTTTTTTCAGCAATCAATTTTAATACATGGTCTTGAGAAGGATGAGTTTCTGCTAAACAAGCATTAGATATCCTTAAATATCTTGTTAATCCTAAACTTTTTGAAAAAGCAGTTCGCTTTGGATCCTCTAAATGATCTAAACTTTTTATCCATAAATCCACTGTTTTTATAGGTAAAGGAAACCAACTAATTTCTTCATATTTTTTAACTTTTTTTGGAGCAATTTCTAAAAATCTAGCAAGAAGATTTAAACCAGCCCCAATATTACTTTTATGAGATGATAATTCACTAATTTTATGAACTCCATTTACTAATAATTCCCTTCCTTCATGATTTTTTGTTTTACATAAATGTTTATAACAAGAAAGATAACTTTTGAAAAAATTAACTTTTTCAAGATTAACCCCTCTTTCAACATATGTGTCATAACTTGTAAAAGTAGAAAATACTTTATCTTTATCTGTAGAAACTATTCCAGCATTTGATATCAAGCTTTCTAATTTTTTTGAATTTTTCATTGTTAAGAGATTTTAAGAGCATTTTATTATTTAGGAAAATAATTTTGGATAATATCTCCTAACCCCTGTCTTATGTCTTTGTAAACATCTAAATCATCTGTGATTGGATTTAAGATTGCAATTTCACAAGCCCTCATTGGAGGCCTCCCTTCTTTAATTAATTTAGCTGCATTAATTAAAAGCCTCGTACTTGCTCCTTCATCAAGCCCTTTTCCCTTAAGATTTCTAATCTTCCTTCCAATTTTCACTAATCCTGTAGCTATTTTTTCATCAGCTCTTGATTCATGCATAACAATCTTTGTTTCTAATGCTTCTGGAGGATAGTCAAAATTTAGTGCAGCAAAACGCTGTTTTGTACTTTGTTTTAAGTCTTTAGTTTTTCTTTGATAACCTGGATTATAGGATATAACTAATGCAAAACTATCAGGAACCTCAAAAACTTTTCCTAAATCTTCAACAATTAAAATTCTTCTATGGTCTGATAAAGGATGAATAATAACAATTGAATCATTTCTAGCTTCAACTACTTCATCTAAATATAAGATACCCCCTCTTTGAGCAGCTATTAAGGCAGGACCTTCTTCAAATTTCCCGCTTGTTAAGTATCTTCCTTTTAAATTAATTGCATCTAAATCTTCATGACAAGGAACAGTAACAAGAGGAATTGGATTCTGTTTGTTACTAATTCTCCCATTATTTATATCATAAGTCATTTTTTCAACAAATCTGCTTTTTCCACAACCAGTAGGCCCTTTTAATGTTATTGGGATTTTTTGATTATAAGCAGCTAGAAAATCTTCTGTTTCTCCGTTTATGTCTAAGTAGTAAGGCTCGTCTTCTGGCCTGTATTCTGCTATTTCAAATTCTTCAAATTTTTTTCTAGAACCCATTTTTAATATGCTTAAGCAGATTCCCTAAGCTTTTTAGGGCAAAAAGGAAGCATAGGTTGTCCATCTAAAACCCTGTTATGCATTAATTGCATTATTACTTGGTTATTTAAATCTGCCACTTCTTCTTGTAATTGTGAAATGGTTTGTTCATATCTGCCAGTTCCTTCAGTAGCACTTAAATAAGAAAGTGTAGTTGGAATATCTAATTGAATTGCCTGGTCTTTTTCAATAAAAATCCTTCTTAAAGACACTAGCTCTGAATCTGTTTTATAATTCCATATTCTATCACCAATCTTTATAGGGTTTGATATAACATAATCAGGAAGAATTACAGGCTGAGCATATGAAAGGTCTCTTCTAGTTGATGCATGCTGATTTCTTAATCTTTCATCTTTCCAAATCCATCTTTTCATACCAGATTTGTTTATGCCTGTAACCATGTCACTAATTGTATTAGCAGGCATAAAATGACTAAGTTCACACTGTCCAGAATTAACTCTTTCTTCAATTGCAATGTCTCCAGGTCTGTCTGGCATTTTAAATTATAAGTAATCTATTTATTTATAGCTTTGTTACTACTGAGTAGTTTATAAACCTTTTGGTTTTATAAACTCTCCGAGTTCCCACAGAAACATCTAATCTCAATTAAATTTAAAAAATAAAATAAAAAAATAAAAAAATTATTCTTCAGGTTCAGTTGCTAAAAAAGCCCACCAAGGCTTTTTTGCCCTAATAACTTCTCCTGTTTCTGCACTTACTTGTGCTTGAACCTGCATTTTTGTTTTTATTAATCCTAAGAACTTTGATTGCTTTTTGATTTTTACTTCATAAGCAGCTTTTACTTCTTCTCTTTTGCCAACTTCTTTTAGTTCAATAGAACAGTTATTTTCACTAGAACATACTTTTAATCTAAGTCTTTCTAAGGCTTTCTCACTTGCAGTGTCAGGCATAACCTTGATTTCTGCATTTCTTCCATTAGAAAGCTTAACCATTAGTTTTGTCTTGTTCTGAACTTGCTGTTGGGTCATGTTCATTTTTGTTTTTGCTTCAGCATTCCCAACTTTAAGTTTTATTTCATTATTTACTTGAGTTTGTATTTGCATCTGCTTCCCATCACTATTAACATAGTTTCCACTTCTGACTTGGTTGGTCTCTTTGATTGTGTTCTGGAGTTCTGTATCATTTGCTTTGTTTTGAGTTCCAGTATTTACATTATCTTGATTGCCAGATTTATTTGCAGAGCCATTCATTTCTGCTAAAACAAAACTAACAAAACTGATCAGCAGTATTCCGGTGACAATTAATATCAATATTTTTTTCATTTTCATACCTCCTTTCACTGACATTTACAACAGTTTTCACTGTAAACTTTATTTTTAGCATAACTTAATATTTGAAGAACCTTACAAAACCTATAATCAATTATTCTATAAAATACTTTTTTCCCATCTTTTCTTGATTTTAAAATTCCTGCTTTAGTAAGTTTAGCTAATTGAGTAGATGTTGTTGATTGAGTCCTTTTAACATGAGGAAAAATCTCACAAACACACTTTTCACCATTTAATAAAAATTCAAGTATCTTAAGCCTAGTTGGATCATTCATGGCATTAAGCAAATTAATAATCCTTTCCATAACATATTGATGGTTATCAATATTTAAAAAACTTTCCCAACCAGAAAAAATCATAAAAACTATTAACAAACCACTAAGTTTTTATATTATCTTTTTTTAATATATTTAGAAAAAAGAGTGGAAAATGGATGAGAAAAAAATAAAAAAAATATTAGCAATTATTTTTTTAGTATGTTTAGCACTTTTACTTGTTTATCTTTTATGGCCTTTTATGAATGCTTTTTTTGGAGCACTAATTTTATTCTTTTTATTTAGACCAATACAAAAGTTTTTTGTTAAAAAATTAAAATGGAATAAAAGAGTGGCTGCCCTTGTAACAATAATTATTTCCCTGTTAATAATTATAATCCCATTGTATTTCTTAATAAATTCTGTTTTTAGTGAAATAAGTGGGCTTATTGAAACAGGATCTTTAATTCCAGAAAATCTTGGAACCTTTTTAGATCAATATAATTTAAAAGGCTATGCAGGGGAAATAACTATTTATATTAAAGAAATTGTTCTTGATCAAGTTAAAGCAGTTCCAATGATGCTTATAAACATGGTGATATTATATTTTGTATTATATTACTTACTGATTTCTTATGATGAAATAGATGATAAAATAGTTGAAATAATTCCTTTTGGAAAGGAAAATTCATTAAAATTATTAAATGAATTTAAAAATATGACTTATTCTGGGGTTATCACTGCAGGACTTATTGCTGTTCTTCAAGGTTCTTTAATTGCAATAGGATTTTTATTTTTTGGATTAGAAGGTGCTGCTTTATGGGGGATAGTCGGGGCCTTAGCTTCATTTATACCTTTTTTAGGTACTTCAATTGTATGGATTCCAGTAGTAATACTTCAATTTATTCAAGGAAATTATTTTGTGGCAATAGGATTTCTTGCTTGGGGAATTTTCTTAGGAAATATAGATAATGTAATACGCCCTGGTTTGCAGCAAAAAATTGGAAGAATCCACCCCTTAATAACTTTAATAGGGATTTTTATTGGTATTCCTTTATTTGGTATTTTGGGTCTTATAGTAGGTCCATTATTACTTTCTTACTTTTTATTAACTGTTAAGATGTTTAAGGAAGAATATTTAAAATAAATTAATAAACAGAGATAATTTAAAAATGAAAATGAAACAATCAATAAAATATGTATTAATTATAAATTCTATTTTATTAATATTAGCAATACTAATAATCTCCTTGGTCTTTTTTTATAATTATAAAAATAGTTTAATAGAATCCTCTCAAATAAGTTCTTCAGGAGACTTATTAGGGGGAGGGATTAAAGGAGGATTTCTTTATTATTTTATTTTTACATTAGTAATTATATTTTTTTATATTTTCCCATTATTTGTTGCTATAATGTCAGGATTATATCAATTAAAAAACCCGAATTTGACAGGATTTTTTAAAAGTTTACTTATCCCGCTTTCATATGCTACACTAACTTTTGTATTATTAGCAATTTTTTGGGTCTTAAACTCTCCAGGATACAATGCAGGAGAAAATACTGTAGCATTATCGGTTATGATTCAATTAATTGCAACCTTATTATTAGTAATGATAGTTAATTCTATAATTCTTTTTATTATTAGGAAAATGAAAAAAGATGTTGTAATCGGAGTAAAGGAATTTATTCAAAATAAATCTAAAGAAAATATCATTAAAAAAGTCAACTAACTTCTTTAATTCTATATTTTGAATTTAACCAAAGAAGCAAACCAATTAAAAATAAGGTTCCAAATAAAGGCATAGCAAATCTAAAACTAGAATTTTCAATTCCTCTTGTTCCTTCTGGATAATACATTACAGCTAGCCAAACTGGAACAAAAATTATTGCTAGTGCAATAACAGAAACAATCATTATTATTTTTCCATTGTATCTTTGTTTTTGTTTTTTGCTTTTTTTATTTTTTGAAAGATATGCTAAAAGGCTTCCTGCTAAAAACCACGCTGCTGCTCCAAGAACCCATGAAAAAATAAATGCCATAACCCTTGTAAATCCTATTGTATGGCTATAAAAGAAAAAAATAAAAATCATCCAAGCAATATTTAACAAGCCAAATAAAGGGTATTCATATAAAAAAGGTTTTTTTAAAAAAAATCCAATTAAATAAGAAATCAATCCCATTACAGAAAGTGCAATAAAAACATACACAGAGCCAAGACCCCATTTAACAAATTCAGACTCTTTTTCCATCTTTTTCTGTATTTTAATTAGTAATTAAATGTTTTTAAATTAACCGATTGAATTCCTTTAGTTCATCTAATTCATTAAAGTATATCCCTTAGATTAATAATGCTTATATATTAATAAGAAATTTAAATTTCATGGAAGACCAGCCGATTTTGATATTAGCAGATCCTAATGGGAATTCATGGGACTTTGCACATAAGGTTTACCAAAAATTAAACAGCAATCCAAATAGGGATAAAAAATATCAGCTTGGAAAAGTTGAAATAAAAAAATTTAATGATGGAGAGATTTTTGTTAAGATTTTAGAAAATGTGAGAAAAAGAATCTGTTTTTTTATTCATGATTCTTTGATGCTGCCTCAAGACTGGCTAGTTTCCCTTGCTCTTGTTAATGATACTTTAATGAGAAGCTCTGCAGGAATAATTAATAATGTTCTTCCTTATATGAAATACACAAGACAAGACAGGATGGTTGATCCTAGGACTCCAATAAGTGTAGGAGTTGTTGCAGATTTAATAAATGTAAGAGCAGAAAGGGTTATAACAACTGACTTGCATAATCCTGCTTCTGCAAGCGCATATAAAATTCCTTTTGATAATTTAAAAGCATACCCTGTAATTATTGATTATTTAAAAGAAAATTATTCAGAGTTTTTGCAAGATGCAGTAATAATTGCTCCAGATGCAGGAACAGCTCCAAGAGCAGAAAGTTACTCAAAAAGACTTAATTTAAGGATGGCAATTACCCACAAAAAAAGAGAAAGAGCAGGAGTTACTGGAGAAATGACAATAATAGGAGAGGTTGAAGGAAAAAATTGCCTTATTGTTGATGACATGATTGACACAGGAGGAACCTTGTGCAAAGCTGCGCAGGTTTTAAAAGAAAAAGGAGCTGCAAGAATCTGGGCATGTGCAACACATGGGGTTTTAAGCATAGATGCAGTAGAAAAATTAAATAATTCTTGTTTTGAAAAAATAATTTTAGCAGATTCTATCCCTAGAAAAAACAATGGTAAGATTGAAATAGTAAGCCTTGCAAACTTGTTTGCAGAAGCTATTTACAGGATAACTCACGGATATTCTGTTAGTGAGTTGTTTAAGTAAAAATTAATTAAAAAAATCAATCAAAAATAGACTCTTCATCATCAAGTCCCTCAACAAAAAAACTTATTCTAATCTTTATATACCACCTTTTTCTGCGTAAAATTTTTCTAGTAGTCATTGTTTCTGCTTTTGTTCTATTAAATATATTTGCCCAATCTAATCTTCCATTATCTTCCACATAATAACTTTCAAGGGTTCTATTATTTCTAACTAGTAAATTATCCCCTGGTTTGATTTTTTCATGATTAAATGCGGTAATATAAGTTTTATAGCTTCTCTCAGAAGCAGAATTCCCATTAATCAATACCCGGCATATTTAGCCCAGCCCCGCTTCCTCTAGGAGACTTACTTGATTTTGAAGCAAGAACATCATCTATTCTTAAAATCATAACCGCAACTTCTGTTGCAGAGCTTATTGCCTGAGTTTTAATTTTTGTAGGTTCAATTATTCCTTCTCTTAAAACATCTTGAATCTTATTATTAAAAATATTAATTCCTGCATTTTTTTCTCCATTATCATGTCTTGATTTTAATTCAGTTAAGATATCAATGGGGTCTAATCCTGCGTTTTCTGCTAATGTTGATGGAATAAATTCCAGAGCATTTGCAAATTCTTGGACAGCCAATTGTTCTCTTCCTGAAAGCGAGTTTGCAAATTCCTTAATTTTTTTACTTAATTCCATTTCAATTGCACCGGCGCCAGGAACAATTTTCTTGTTTTTAATAACAGTATAAACATCACCCAATCCATCTTCCAAAGCTCTTTTCATTTCTTTCATAACATGCTCGCTTCCACCATGAATTAAAATAGTAAGTGCTCTTGGGTTTTCACATCCACGAATATAAGTCATTCCTTCTTCTCCTTGCTTAACTTCTTCAACAAGTTCTGCCCTTCCTAATTCACTTTCAGAAAGTTCATTTAAATTACTAATAATCTTCCCACCAGTAGCACGAGAAAGATTTTCCATATCTGATTTAGCAATCCTTCTGCAGGCGTAAATATTATTTTTAGCAAGGTAATATTGAACAGTATCATCAATTCCTTTTTGGCAAAAAATAACATTAGCTCCTGAAAATTTTATTTTTTCAACAATCTGTTTTAAAAGTTGCTCTTCTCTATTTACAAATTCTTGCAATTGGTCTGGGCTGGTAATTGAGATTTTTGCTTCTGATTCAGGACTTTTTAATTCAAGGGCCTCAGAAATTAAAGCAATTTTTGCATTTTTAACTTTTTGCGGCATATCAATATTAGCTCTTTCTTTATCAATAACAATTCCTTTTATTAGTTCAGTATCTTCAATACTATGGCTTTTATTTGTTTCAATTTTAATATTGTCTAAACTAAATTTTCCATCGCCAGTATCAATCTGTTTTACTGACTCAACAATTATATCTGAAAATCTTTCTTTAACACTTTCTGCACCTTTTCCAGTCATGGCAGTCATTGCAATATATTTTAAAATATCTTTTCTTCCCTCTGCATCCATAGACAATTCATTTAAGAATTCTTTTGCTTTTTTACATGCTAAAGTATAGCCTTTAGTAATGATTGTTGGATGAACTTTCATATCTAATAATTTTTCTGCGTTTTCTAATAATTTTCCAGCAAGCATAGCAGCTGTTGTTGTTCCATCCCCGACCTCACTTTCTTGAGTTTTTGCAATCTCCACCATCATTTTTGCTGCAGGATGCTCAATCTCCATTTCTTCCAAAATTGTAACTCCATCATTTGTAATAGTAATGTCCCCTATTGAATCAACAAGCATTTTATCCATACCCTTTGGCCCTAATGTAGTTTTAATAGCATCACTAACTAATTTAGCTGCAAGAATATTATTTCTCTGAGCATCTTTCCCCATAGTCCTTTCAACATTTTCAGGTAAAATATAAATTGGTTGTTTATCTGACATTTTACAAATAGTTATGGCTTTTAGAGATTAATTTGGTTTTTAAAGTTTTAAATAAACCAACCTATATACTTTAAAATATATATTGGTTAAGAAATATCATTTAAAAAATCTATTCCTAATCAGTTTCATGAAAAAACTCATCCCAGCCCTCTTAACTCTTTTATTATTCATAGGAGGAATTGATTGTTATCTTACTTGGGATAGAGGTAAAAAAATAAAAAAAATAGAAAATCAAATAGTTACGGTTGAAGGATCTGCAAGTAATTTAGAAAAAAAAGTAGAAACTCTTGAAGATGAACGAAATATGTTAAAACGAGCATATGATACCTTGTTGAAAAATAAACTTCATGATGAGGGCTATACAGAATTTATAAGGACTATTACAGATAAAATTTATTTTTACCTTGAACAATTAGCACTTTATAAGATAGAGCTAGAATTAGGGAAAGAAGCAGCTTTAAAACTTGAAGCAGGATATTGGAAAGATAAACATGACTCTTTAAAAGAAGACAGAGGCCTTGCATGGAAAGCTTTAGATAAGTATCAACAAGATCGCTCAGAAAGTAATAAAATGTTAATAGGATTAGCAAAAGCATTCATAAAATTATCTATGAATTCTGGAATAACAGGAATCTTAACTAAGAAAACATATGAATTGGGGCTATTGCCTGATGAAAACAAGGTTTTTTTACACGGAGATTTATCAGATATAGGTTCTAGAGACTACAAATTATTTACAGATTATAACTCTGGATTAGAAGAGGAAATGGAGAAACAAGGAAGGCTTGCATTTTTATGTGACCATAGTGGGGATGGGATTCCTGATTTAGTTTATAGAAGTTCTGAGCAAACTTCAGATGGAGAATATGTTTGGAAAATAAGGCAGGGAAGAGCTGATGGATATTTTACACAAGCAGTTCCACTAGAAAAAGCACTTACAAATAATAACTAAAGCCCCAAAGTTTTTGCAACTTCATAATTGTAAATTCAATTTATAAACTAAAACTTCTTTATAAAACCATGAAATTAGAATCAAAAATTGGTGTGAAAGTTGGAGACATAATGACTAGAGACCCTGTAACCGCAAGTCCAGATATTTCCTTGCAAAAAGCTGTTAAATTAATGACAAAAAAAAGAGTTGGAAGTTTATTATTAACTGAAAATGAAGAATTAAAAGGAATTTTAACAGAAAGAGACATAATGTGGGCATTAAGTAAAAAAACAATTAAAGATTTAAGAGAAGTAAGGGCCGGGGACATTTGCACAAGAAAAATAACAACAATCCGCCCTTCTGCAGATTTGTCAGATGCAATTGCCTTAATGAGAAAAAAGAAATTCAGAAGATTGCCTGTGGTAGTTAAAAAAAGAGTTATTGGTTATCTCACTCTTAAAGATATTTTAAGAATACAACCAGAGTTATTTGAAATTGCAAAAGAACATCATGCAATTACAGAAATAAGAGAAGAAGAAGATAAACTAAAAAGAAAAAAAGCAAGAGAAGAATTTGAAGAAGGAATCTGCGACAGCTGCGGAAATATGGATATTTTATATATTGAAGATGGTCAGCGAATATGTGATGATTGCAGGGAATCTATGTGATGATTCTATGTAATCTATGCCATTTTAATTCTATGAGATTTTTTATAATAATCTTTAAATATTATTTGAAAATGTCTTTATAATGGCACCTCCAGAAAAAAAGCCAAAGAAAGTCTAAAAGAGACTTATTTGATTTCTGTATCCTCAGAAGACAAATTCAGAACATTAAGAGTGTTAGGGTTGCCTAATGTATTTACTAAATTAGAGCAAATAAAATTTGAATCTGAAAATAGTTGGAATATTTCTCTTTCTCCTTATGTAAATGAACAATTATATCTTGGACAAAGGCCAGGAAAATTAGGATATATAGCTTCTAATAAGCTCAAAAAAACTTTCAGAGAGAAGGGACTGGTTTTAGTATTATTCAGATTAAATAAAATTCTTTAATAAAAATTCTCAACCGAACCATTTCTCAAAACATTTAAATAAGAGTTTTCTGTTAATATTATAATAAAAGAGAGCAAAAATTATCAAAAAATAATCAAATATGGCAGAAAAGGACAAGGTATTCAGCGGGAAAATTAAGCAGGCAGGAATTTTTGATTTTAAAGAATTTTATAGTTTTACTTATGATTGGTTAAGTGATGCAGATTATGATGTAAAAGAAAAAACTTACAGTGAAAAAGTTGTTGCAGATGCAAAAGATATTGATATTGTTTGGGAAGCTAGCAGAAAAATTTCAGATTATTTTAAGTTTACTCTTAAATTACAATGGAGAATTTTAGGCATGAAAAAAGTCAAGGTGAAAAGAGAAACTAGAGAAGTTGATATGAATTCAGGAGTTGTTGAAATCAAATTTTCTGCTGTTTTAGTAAAAGATTATGAGCACAAATGGGAAGACAGGCCTGTTTTTAAGTTTTTAAGAGGGATATATGATAGGTATATTATAAAAAGCAGAATAAGCGATTATGAAGACAAATTAATGGAAGAATTAGATGAATTAATTGCTCAATGCAAATCTTTCTTAGCTATTGAAGCTAAACATAGCTAATTACACATTAATCACATAGCTAATTACCATAATTAAATACCATCCTAAAACATATAAAAATCCACAAATATCTTTATATATCATATTTTTATAAAAATTATATGAAAAAAGTGAATATATTAATCTTATTTATAGTATTTGTTTGTGTATTAGTTTTATCTGCAAACTCAATATCTGCAGAACTAGATGTTAGTTCTAAACCTATTTCAGACAATATAATTATTGGGATAGATGAACCAGCAGTTTTTGAACTTAATTTAAGAAATTTAGGAGATACAGATAAATTTGAAATATATTCTCTTGTAGATGTGGATTTATCTTCAATAGAGCCGTTTATAATACCTTCTGGGGCATCAAAAACCATAACATTAGAAGTTACACCAAGAGAATCTTTATTAATGAGGAGAGGATTTGTTACATTTAAATACAAGGTTAAAGATTCTAAGAATAATGTTCAAGAAGAAACTCTTACTATTAATATCTTAGAACTTGGAGACGGAGCTTTTTCTGTTGCTCCTGAACCTATCAATCCAAAATCAGAATTTATAACAATAGTTTTTGAAAACAAAGCAAAAAGAGATTTTCTTGATTTAAAAATTAAAATGACTTCTGCTTTTTTTGATTATGAATCTGAGCTCCCTATAAAATCTCTTGAAACAAAAGAAATAGAAATCCCATTAAATAAGGAGAAATTAAAAACACTTAATGCAGGCTCTTTCTTGTTTAACACACAAATTGAAACTGAAGGAAATAGGGCAGAAATAGAAAAAATGATTAAGTTTTTAGAGCAGGAAGGAATTGATTCTTCAAGTTCAGAAGAAGGTATTTTGATTAGAAGAGAAGAATATATAAGAAAGAATATAGGAAATATAAGAAAGACTATAACAATAAATTCTGAAAAAAACATAATATCAAATTGGTTTACAACTTATAGTATTGAGCCAACTAAAGTAGAGACAATTGGTATTAAAAAACATTTAACATGGGAAAAAGACTTAATCCCTAATGAGGAATTTAAATTAATAATCAGAACAAATTGGTTTTATCCTATTGTTTTGATAATATTAGTTGTTGTTATTTTAATATTAATTAAAAGAGCAGCAGAAAAAAATCTGATTTTAAAGAAGAATGTATCTTTTGTAAGAACAAAAGGAGGAGAATTTGCACTAAAAGTAAGAATAAAACTTAAATCTAAAAAATTCTTAGAAAGAATTAATGTAATTGATAAACTGCCTCCTTTAGTAAATCTTTATAAGAGATTTGGGGCTATTGAGCCAAGCAAAATAGACATGAACAACAGGAGATTAGAATGGAACATAGAGTCTTTAAATAAAGGAGAAGAAAGGATTTTTAGTTATATAATTTACTCAAAAATAGGAGTAGTTGGGAGATTTGAATTGCCTTCTGCAAGAGCAATTTATGAAAAAGAAGGCAAAGTAAGTGAAGTAACTTCAAACAGAAGTTTTTTTATTAATGAGCCTGCTAAGTAATTTACGTGTTAAATAGTTTTATCACTTAACATATTTTTATACAAACCGCTACCATATTCTGTTAAACTAATATGATCTTCATCACTGATTTCAATTAAACCAAGGTGAACAGCTGTTTTATAAGTTTCCTCAGAATAATTTCCTTTTGGCACTTTTTCTTTTGGCAATCCTGCTCCATTATTATCTCCAATTACCTTAACTAAACCAAAAACCCTTCTGAGATTCTCTCTTTCTATTACTGCCATTTCTTTTAAAAAAAGAAAATATGTATTAATAAAGATTTTTATACTGCAAAATAATTTGTTAATAACTCTTAATAATCTCCTAATAATTTGTTAATGTAGGAGCCAGGGACATATGTCCCAGGCTAAATAGAAAATTAGTTCTCATCTAAAATTCTAATTTTCTTATGAAAAAAGAAGAGATTAGAAAAGAATATTTTAAGCTAAGAATTAAAGGGCATACAAATAATCAATGCAGAATAATCCTAAAAGCAAAATATGATTATGAAGTTACTAGAAGAACTCTCAGAAGATGGACTAAAAGATTAGAAGAATCTAATTGGAACTTAAGAGATGTTTCAAGAAGACCTAAAACAATTCATAAAATAATAACCTCTGAGATTGAAAATAAGATTATTAGTTTAAGAAATAAAACTGGTTGGTGTGCAGAAAAAATAGAAAGTTTTGTTGAAATAGGGCATACATCAATCAACAAAATTTTACAGAAGAATAAGCTAACTAATCAAAGCACCAGAAAGAAAAAAAGATTAAAATATATTCGCTGGCAGAGAAAACATCCTAATTCTCTTTGGCAAATGGATGTTTCAGACCAAAAGATTAAAGATAAATATTGTTTTGCTGTGATTGATGACTGCTCAAGATATTGTTTAGGATTATTTGATTTAAATAGAGTCACAACTTCTGTTGTGACGCAAATATTAGATGAACTCGGAAGAGTTCATGGATATCCAAGAGAAATTTTAACTGATAAGGGTAATGTATTTGGGTTGAGGAGTAAGCATAGCAAGTTTGATAGATGGTGCAGAAGAAGAGGAATTAAACATATTAGAACAGCTATTCATAGCCCTACAACAACAGGAAAGATTGAAAGATTCTTTAAGACATTAGCAAGTGAGCTAAGCTTCTGCAAATGCCCAGAAGATTTTAGAATGAGATATAATCACTCAAGACCACATACAAGTTTAGGAAAAAAGAGCCCTGCAAGTGTTTATTTTGCGTTTCATAAGTTGTTTTAGGGGTAGGACATATGTGTGTGGATGACACATTAGCAATTTGTTAATAAAGTTTAAATATGATAAATTTCTCCTAAATACAACCCCTAATACAACCCTTGGTCGTATAACGGTTTATTACAGGCGGCTGTAGACCGCTTAATGCAAGTTCGACTCTTGCCCAAGGGATTTGAATCATCGGCCAAGAGTCGATGATTTATAATTTTTGTTAGGTAATATGTTGATTGAGAACAATGCACTGATATTTGTTCGACCGAAATATTCACTTCAGACAATATTAGATAAAACTACTGAAGTGTATGTTGAGCCTTGGTAAGGGGGATTTTTTAGTAAGATTTTTATAATATCAATTATTAAATTCTTCATGGGATTATTTGATGTTCCAAAAATGAAGCCCTTGAGACTTTCAAAAATGAGGATAAAGAGAAAAGGGGAGAGAACTCTAACTCAGAGCGATAAGAAGAAAGTTAAAAAGAAAAAAGGGAATAAATGCCAAAGATGTAGAAAAGCATTTTCTCAAAACTTGTTAGTAGTTCATCATAGAAAAGCAGTTGCAGGGTATAAATCAAAAGGATTAGAGCTTCCTCAATATGAAATGTATACCAAAAGAAAGAAAAAGGCACATTATGACAGAGAGAAAAATTTAATGGTTTTGTGCCCCACTTGTCATAAGAAAGTTCATAATGAAGAAAGTGATAAGGATAAAATAAAGAAAAAGAAAGCTAAGAAGAGAAATTCTGGATTAAATATACCACGATTTAGAATTTAAAATGGGAATAAAATGTTTTTTTGGCTTCCATAAATGGATTAAATATATGGGCTATGAAAATTATGGTGGTGGTAAGTTTATGCAAAGGTTTATCTGTAATAGATGCAAGAAAATTAAGAAGGTTATAAGATGACAGAAATTTAGAGGCTTATGGAAAATAAAATGGATAAATGGTTTGAAAATAAAGATAAAAAATATAAAATAAGACATAAGGGGCCTGATTTAAATAATTACAAACCAGAAATAGAGAAGAAACCTAAGGATATGATGGGTTTAATTTGGGCAGTGATATGGTTTTCATTAGGGGTTTTCTTGCTTATTTTAGCTCTAAAAGGTTTTGAGGTTGTTTTTTTCGTTTTCCCTATGCCTTTTTGGTTTACTTGGACGAGTTTGAAAAGGTGGTTAGGGAGAGGATAAAAAATAAAATGAATTGGGATTATATTGCAGGTTTTTTTGATGGAGAAGGTAATATTCATATAAACAAAGTAAAAAACGCCCCAGTAACTTTTGCAATTCTTATTAGAATCTACAGTAGCCAAGTTGAAATATTAAACGAGATTAAATATTTTATTGGGTTTGGTGCAATATACCAAAAGAAATCAAATGGAATTTATGAATTAACATTTACTAAAAAAAATCAGGTAAAAGAATTTTTAGAAAATATTAAGGATAAACTAATTATAAAAAAATCTCAGGTTAATTTTTTACTAGAAAATTATAATTTTAATATTGGTTTTTCCAATTCTATTTTTGATATTGATAAATTTAGAAGTTTTATAACTAGAAAAAATGTTGAAAATTTCAGAAAATTACATACAAAACAAACTTAAGCAAATGATTAATTTTAAAAAACGCCTTCAAAGGAATTGAATATTTTATTATCTTGCGATTTGCTATTTGTTTATAATAGCTTTAATAAGCTTAAAATTCACTAATCCAGAAATTTATCAAGTTGATGCTTGGGGGGTGGAGATTAAGAAATTAAAATGATAATATTTGGAAAAGTATTTAAAGGTTTAATTGGTAGCCAATTTTATTAAGATGAAATATAAATTTTTGGAAAGTTTAACGTTTTGGTGGATTGTTAGTTTTGTATTAATGCTTTTGGCCACAATTGGTTTAAAAATTAATTGGGATAAACAAGATTGGATATTTATATTTCTTTTTGTTGGATTTATAGTTTTAAATGTAAAATTGAATAAATTACTCTCAAAAAATAAAAAGAGTTAAGCGATTCTACACACAAACAAACACTTTTATTCTGTTCTCACCCAAAGGATTTTTTCTTATTCTATAAAATCAAAATTTATTAATCTTTTAAGCGTCTTAAATTCATCTTCCCACAATCATCCTTCCACTTACATCCGCAACAAATACCAGACTTTGCTGACCATTCAGATGTTCCATAACAGCCTTTTAGTAAGTTCCGTTGTTTTAATTCGCTTTTCTCTATTTCAGTCTTAACCATGGAATATAGTATATCTGATACTATATATAGTCTTATATACTAAAAATTCAAGCAAATTTTAGATAATTGTTTGTAAATTATCTTGTTGGGCACACATTAATTCTTTCCCAAACTTTTTCTAATCCCCATCCTTGCGGGTAAAAAATACTGTTGAGACAAAAAATGCAATAGGTATAAAATAAAAATACCAATGTTTAAGTGAGCTTTTAATGCTAAAATCTATTCTTTCTCCTAAAGGCATGGTTTCCCATGCTGCTTTAACAACCCCTGCTTCAGGATTAACAGCAAATTCAAAATAAGTAGATAACATAGGAGCAACAATTAATCCTAAAAATCCAAAAATAATAAGGGTATAAAATAAGTTCTTTCTTATCCTTTGATATTTCCTTTTTTCAAGAGACTCTTCTACATGTTCCTCATAAATCTCTCTTATATCCATAGGAATATCTTCTTTCCTTTTTATCCCTATTTCCTCTTCTCTAATTTCCTCTTTAGTCTTTTTTTTTGTTACAGGTTTTTTTATAGGAGAAGCAGTCTTTTTTATAGGGGCAGGCTTCTCTATAGCAGGGAGCATATCTTTCTCTTTTGGAGCAGATTTATTTACAGGCTTGCTTATAGCTGGGAGAGGTTCTTCAGATCCTTCATTTATTTCAACTCTTTTTTTCATTATTTTATTATGATTTTGCCTAATTTAAATGTTACTATATTCTTTATCTTAGTCAGTAGAGTTTTTAGACTCTTTTAAAAGTTTTTTAATATTAACCACTTTTTTAAATCTCTTTTTGCGATTATGTATGTACCAAAAAACAACTCCCATAGACCAGATAAATGAAATTATAAGAATAAAGAAAAGATCGTAAAACCTCTCTCGAGTTTCTCCAACAGCACTTCCTGTTATGCTTGCTACCAAGACTAGTGAAGTAAAAAAGCTTGCACAACAAATTATCCCTGAAATTATTATAAATTTCTCAAAAATTTTTACATTATCCATGTTTTTACTAATAATCTTAGTTTAATAAGTTTTTTTAAATGTAAACAAGATTTGTTACCCCTTCTTTGAGTGAATTTTTTTAAAAAGATTTAAAAAGCAAAGAAAATACTTCTTTTTAACTAAATTAATTAGTTTTTAAATATGACTAAAAAAAAGAAAACTACAAAAAAAGCTCCTGCAGAAGAAGAAGCTCCTGTAGAAGAAGCTGAACCTGCAGAAGAAGAAGCTCCTGTAGAAGAAGCTGAACCTGCAGAAGAAGAAGCTCCTGCAGAAGAAGCTCCTGCAGAAGAAGTTGAACCTGCAGAAGAAGAAGCTCCTGTAGAAGAAGCTGAACCTGCAGAAGAAGAAGCTCCTGCAGAAGAAGCTCCTGCAGAAGAAGCTGAACCTGCAGAAGAAGAAGCTCCTGCAGAAGAAGCTGAACCTGCAGAAGAAGAAGCTCCTGCAGAAGAAGCTGAACCTGCAGAAGAAGAAGCTCCTGCTGAAGAAGCTGAACCTGAAGAATAAATTTTTATTTTTTTATTTTAACTTTTTATTTAATTTATTCAAAAAATACTGAAACTTAATAAAAAGAAGATATTTTTAGATTTTATAATACAACTTTAGCAACATTGTTTTCTTTATCAATCTCTTTTATAGAATTTTTTTTATCAATTACAAATCTCATTTCTTTAGAA
>Ga0315550_1000239_pt1 | contig 33369 bp, 34 predicted proteins | sample SalMarSW160190MG_2_FD_203100 | JGI IMG/M metagenome (GOLD analysis project Ga0315550, IMG submission 203100) | Salt marsh sediment microbial communities from the Plum Island Ecosystem LTER, Massachusetts, United States - Salt Marsh Sediment SW1601-90 ...
CCCGCTAAAAGCGGCCAGCCTCGGCCGACGCCTGTTCCGTCAAAAGGCCTTCCGTCTGAGTGTTCGCCGTACCCGTCTTGATTGTAACGGTGCCAAACGGGTCCAGTTTTCGTCTCGGTTTTAAGGAGCGCGTCGATGACTTTGACGGTGTTCACTATCCGCAGGTCCTTGGCGGCTCTTAGTCCGAAACGCACCAACGCCAAAGCGTCAGGGCTGACAATCTGGGAAACGGGCGCATTCCGGTCAGCGGGCGGGCGGTTTTTTATGGGAACAAAACCCTTAAGCGGTGAAGCGGCGTCTGCGACTTCAAGCGGGGCTATGCGCACGTAGTATCCTTCTACGCCAACCTGTTTTGAAAGGGTCGTATCTGTGACGTACGTCCACCGTTCGATGTTGCTGTTCCAGATGTCGGCTGTTTGACGCATAAACGTGGCCGCGTGCCCTTCTCCTTCAGCTTCAGCGAAGTCAGCGGCTGCTAGAAGCGCGGCGACCTCTGCGGCAAGAGTGAAAGGCGAGAATCCTCCGTCTTCTTCCCACCGGTCCTCCTGCGTAACTGGTCCGTTGCGTAAGAGGAATTCTGCGGCTCTGCGAACCAGCGGCCACGGGTTTAACCCGCTCAGCTTGCCCATGCGCCGTAGGGCGTCGGCGAGAAGAATAGGGAAGGCAGTTTCATCCATCTGCACGCCTCCCCAGTAGGGTCTGCTGTCCAGCCACATGTTTTGCGGCCAGTGCCCGTCTGACTCTTGCGTGCACATAAGGTACATGAGGGTTTGCCTTGCACCTGCGGAGTCTCCTGCCGCTAACAATGCGCCAGCCGCCTCGACTAAGTCGCGAGGCCAAACGATATGGTAGCCTCCGAGGTCGCCGTCTCCTCTGTCGAAGCCCCAGGGGATGGAGAGGCTGGCGATTATGCCTCCGGGAAACCGTTTTGCCTCATGTATCTTAAGCACGGCTGTGCTTACGCGGTAATAATCAACTTCGGGGTTGCCGGTGTCTCCGAGGTTTAGGAACCGCGACTGAACGGTTTTCCACGCGTCTATGTAACCGCTCAGTGTTTCGTAGAAATCCTGTAGCAGCGCGCCGCGGGCTCTCTGTCCCGCCTCTGCCCAGTTTCTCCCAAAAGCCAGGGCTAAAACAAAGTCGCCGCCGCAGGCTGCAAGGTCTATTTGCCCTGTTAACGCGATGTTGCCGTCTTCAGCCTTTGGGTAGAACCACGTCATTTTCTTGTGTTTACTTATGTCCTGCCAACCGTCGGTGAAGCCGACGTACCCGCAGCTCATGGCTTTAAACGGCGTGGAACACGCAAGAGCCAGGGCTGTGCCGTTTCTGCTGGCGAAAAGCATGGGGGTTCCCTTGTATGTGCCTATCCATCCATTGTTGCCGTAGCCGCGGTTGCCTATGTGCGGCGCTAGAAGCGCGTACAAGCCGTAATCCGTTAGCTTGCCCTTGAGCGGTTCAAACCGCACCTTCTGCACAAGCACGTCGCGTCTGGGGTCGGTGACCACGGTCTTGCTTATGCGGTACCGCAAGTGCTTACACGTGTTGCTGAGACGGAAAAATGGCACGTCCTTGTGAGGCTGTGCGATTTCGTGGTGGCAGTCTCTTTTTTCCTCAGAAAAAAACTTGGCGCCGTCAGCTACTAGGAAGCCGAGGTCTCGGGTGTTGGCTTGGTCCAGATTGGGGTGGTAGACTTCGTTTATTATGCCGTGTGATATGGTGAACCAGATGCGGCTTTGGTGGCTGATGGCGGTGCCTATGCCGCTTTTGGCGCTTGAGGTCCATCTGGCTGGCATGCCTGGATGTCCTGATGTGTTAGGATTTGTTTTTGTCATTTCGTTTTCTTCCCATTTCACGTGGATGCAATCCCTTTCGCCAGTGGTCTTCTATTTCTTCTAAAGTTTTTCCTTTGGTTTCTGGAACAATGAGAAAAGCGAAGACCCAAGCTCCAACGCCCACTGCAGCATACAGCCAGAATGTTCCTGATTGCCCGAGAACCTGCACGAGCGTGAGGAAGGTCAAGGCGATTATGAGGTTGGAACCCCAGTTTGCCTCACTCGCTATGCTCATGGCTAACCCGCGAACCCTGAGCGGATAAATCTCGGAGATCAAAAGCCAAAACACGGGACCTAGGCCGATGGCGAAAGATGCAACGTAAAGCATCAGCCCGACCACTGCCAAGTCGCCTATTGAGCTGAGCAGGGTGGGTAGGAAGAAGACTGCGCCTAAGAGTGTTAGGCTGAAGGTCATTCCTGCCAAGCCTATAAGCAGCAGCGGTCTGCGTCCCACGCGGTCCAATAAGGCAATCGCCACGATGGTAAATATCACGTTTACGACTCCGACGGCAACGGTTGCCAGAATGGCGGATGAGGCCGATGTGATTCCTGCGGATTGGAAAATCGTTGGAGCATAATAAATTACAGTGTTTATTCCTGTTACTTGTTGAAAGATAGCCAAGCTAATGCCGATTGTTAACGCTGGCTTAACCATTGGATTAAAAAGCTCAGCTCTTCCGCCACGCTGCTTCTTAAGCCCGTCCTGAATCTCCTTCACTTCACCCTCAACATCGTCCTTGCCTCGGATGCGCTTCAAGACTTTTCGAGCGTTGTCCGGCTCGTTGTGGTTGACCAGCCACCTAGGCGTATCAGGTAACGGAAGCATGCCTACACCGAGGATTATGGCTGGAATGGCTGCGAAGCCAAGCATGTAGCGCCACCCTTGAAAGGCTGATAAGGAGAAATCCACCAGATACGAGACCACGATTCCGATGGTTATCGCGAGTTGGTTCAGGGACACTAGGGACCCTCGCATTTGAGGCGGAGACATCTCCGAAATGTACAACGGTGTGACTTCTGAGGCGATTCCGATGGCTATTCCCACGGCTATTCTGCCTAAAATCAGCAGGGTTACATCAGGAACCGTGGCGGTGCCTATGGCGCCAAGAGCGAAGATTACGGCGGCGGCGATGATGACTTTGCGACGGCCAAAATGGTCTGATACGTCGCCTCCGATGGCGGCGCCGATTACTGCGCCTATTAGCACTGCGCTTACTACTAAGCCTACGGTGAAATCTGATAATGCAAAGTCTTGTCTGATGAATAGTATGGCGCCGGAGATTACGCCGGTGTCGTAGCCGAAAAGCATGCCTCCGAGGGCGGAAAGCGCGGCAACAACGTAAACGATGCGTGGATTACCTTCGGTAGAATGAGGTTGAGACAAAATTAGCAAAAACCTCCGCTTCAAGGTAGTTAGGCGGAACGCGGCATATATGCGTTTCTAGCTGGCTGCTCTGGGTTTTCTTTATACGACTTAAGGGCAGTGTTGCCTTGGCTACTCCAGTGTGCCTACCAGCTTTACTCTTTCTAAGACTTCTTCTCTGTGGGGCGCAATTTCCAGTTCTTCAGTGATGTCTTTTCCGGCTTCGTGTAGTCCCATGTGTTCGCCGTCACGCCATAAGTCACTGCCTGAGGCGTCATAGACTTTGCCCTGGTAAGCGATGTAAACGGGTTTGCCGTTTTTCCCATTATACTCTTCAAGCTCTTCAGCTGTAAACTTTTGGAGTTCTGTCAACCCAGTCACCGTTAACCCTCTACAAGGGCAGAAGAGTTTTAAAACATTTAGGAAACGGGCAGTAGTTTAAGCAAGTTTGCTTAGCTTAGAATAGCTGAAGATCCGTAAGCGGCGCATATGTTGATTCCGCCCGTGTTCGTTCGCACGTACGCAAGAAAGTTGCTGCCCGCGGGGTAGTTATTGGATTGAAGGGGCGTCTGGTTTCCTGAAAATTTCTGAACATCAACAGTTATTCTTCCAATGTCCGTGTGGGACTCGATTCTGCCGCCGACATCGTTATCGATTTCCATGGATAAATTAACGCCGCCCGTTGTGGTTCGAGCGTTAACAGTTACATTTCCCGAAAGGATCTGGGTCGCCGCCAAATCCACGTTTACTAAGCCAGTTGTTGACCTGAGGTTAACTGAGACATTGCCTGAGACATCCGCGTTGTTCATGTCAAACTGAACGGTTCCAGTTGTGCTCGTGAGTGAGATAGAATTAGCGACAACCACACTTTTTGCCAGGCTGACATCCACGCTGCCTGTTGTCGTCTCTAAATCTATATTTTGCAAGGTCGTTTTCGCGTCAGCGTTCATCACGATGTTGCCCACGCTTGAGCGAACATTCAAGCTCAAGTTTACTGACGGATCGACATACAAATCGCAGTTCACGTTCAAACCGTACGATATAGGCCATCTCGAAACTCGAGAGACACTTGCGATAACCACTTCCGAGTTATTCGCAGTTTGATGGTTGAAAGTAACGTTTACCGCGCTTTCTGGGTTATCAAGTATGCCCACGTTGCCGTCTGCAGTTACATTCAACATGACCATGCTGTTGGGCAGATTCTTGAATGAAATGTTCACGTTAGCCACATCAACTTGCAAATCCACAAGCACCTTATCCACGCTCCCCTTCGGGACTTGGTCTGTTTGGTTGAAGGTAACAGGGTAAAAGGGCAAGAAAAGCAGGGCGCTTATAATTATCGCCGTGAGCAGAACGGCTATTAGAATAATCACAGGTAATAGATAGGTAGGTCTCCGTCTTTTTGGCGCTGCATGCCTCACTGTAGTGGTTACTGGAACCACTGGTGTGCCACAGATATGACAGAATTTTGCGTCCTCGTCCAATTTGGCTCCGCATTTACGGCAGTAAGTCATACCGCACAGAACCTCATTTCAGGGTTATGCGGTTTTTGAATTTAAAGTTTGCCAAAAGGCGAAAAAGGAAATATACTTCTTACGGCTTATTTGCACAACGAGGACCCTGTTATGCCCTATTGCAAGAAATGTGGAAATGAGCTTCCTGAAGGAGCGCAATTTTGTCCTGTTTGCGGAACCCCTGTGACGATGGAAGCGGCACCGGCACCCGTAACGGCAGCGCCATCCCAGACGTCTGGACTCAAATTGGCGCTTTGGGGGGAACGTTTCCTTGCGTGGCTGATAGATGTAGTCATCATAGGCGTCGTGGTGGGCATACTTGGGCTTTTCAGTTTGCTTGCAGGCGTGACCTGGTGGTCCGGCTGGCCAGGCTGGCTCCCCTTTTTCAACTTCAATCTGGGCGGAGTTTTGTACTTCCTTTACTGGATGTTCATGGAGGGATCTTACGGGCAATCGTTTGGGAAGATGATTATGCGAATAAAAATTACCCGCTTGGACGGTAGTCAAATTGGAATGGGACATGCAGCTTTGGAAAGCGTGGGAAAAGCGTTTCTGCTTCCGTTGGATTGCCTGTTAGGCTGGCTTATTTATCCAAAAAGGAGACAGAGAATTTTCAACTACATCTCGGAAACAATAGTGATAAAAGAAACCTGACAGCCCTCCACCAGCGTCGTGGACATGGTTTTCGCATAAAATGAACATTAAGAGACGTTCTTAGCTATTCTGCCTTTGGTGTAGGGCACAAATTCCCTGATCTGCTCAATTGATGTCTTTTCAACTTTTTCACGTTGCTCCTTGGGCAGCTTCAACGTTAAGGCTTGAAGAATTTGGTTCAGGAATTTTTTGCCTGCCACATCCCCTGGGACTAAGGTGACGTACGCTTTTGTTTGTGCCTTCACGGCTTCTATGGGTCCGCCTATGAACCGCACTTTCTCACCGCCAACCACGCCGACCGCCACCTGAAGTGGCACACCGCGTATCCAGTTTCGTTTGCCATTTACGGCAAAGGCGCCGCGGGGCACATATTCGCCTGAAGGCCCGCTTTTGCGTAACTGTTCAGGTTTCACCCAGAAAACGTCAGCTGAACCGACGCCTTCCCGCCAGCCTCTGGAAAAAGCAGCCGCGAATTCGCCCGCTTCACGCAGCACTTGTTCGCTGGGAGTTTTGCCTTCGGTTTTGACGACGACGAAGGGGGCGCCCGTGATGTCGGCGTGAAAAACCGGGTCTTCAGGCGCCGCGTGTTTCTTGACGAGAACTTCGTTGCTGACTGCGTCTTTGCCTGCGACCACCAAGAAACCGTCGGAAGATGTGAACCAGCGGAACTTTTCGTACCATTCCTTGCGTTTCACTTTGCGCTTCACAAGTTCTTTCATGACTTCCACGGGCTTGGCTTTAGCGGCTTCCGCCTCGTGCATTTTCCGTTCAGCTGCACTTAGCTTTTTGCGGGAGTCTTCCAAGGCTGTTAACGCACCAGCCGATTTCTGCTTAGCTTTCTTTCCGCGCTCGTAGTATTCGGCAGCGTTTTCAAACAATGTCCTACGCAGGTTCAAGCTGAAACGCAAGTCATCTACGCAAACGTTAACCAAAAGGTTCCGCTTGTCAAAAGATTCAACAAACGCGGTGCCTGGTGCTCCAGAATCTTTAGCAGCTATGACTTCTGAAATGAGGGTGTTCCAGTCTTTTTCCGCCCTTTTTGCCGCGGTGAACCTGTTAAGAAGCATTTGGAACTCGCTGGAGTGCGCATAGATAACGTCGCCCATGCACCTGTTGCGTTCAGCCTTAGCTTCATCCTCGCGCAAAGCTTTTTCCTGCTCAGCAATTACCCGCTTAAGCCTTTCAGCCTCCTGCGTAATCTTGTCAACTTCAACGCTGGCAACCGCTTTCTCCGCGGCTGTGGCTCTCAAGTACAGCTCATCCACCGCTTCGTTAAAGCTTTTGTAAGGCTGAGACCGCAAAGCGTCGTAACGTTTAAGCTTGAACGGCGCGGCATCCTGAAAGCTGCCATCTTCAGCCAAAACAACGTGCGGCTCCGTCTTGAAGCTTGCAACTGTAGAAAGTAAACTTTGGAGACCGCAGAATATGGCGTCAACTTCCGTGCTGCTCAAGGCACTGCACTGCTTGGTTTTTTCAACGTTAGCCCTCAGCAGGATTTCTTCCGCGTAGAAGCCTCCTACGCCTAGAAAACGCGCTATCGCCCTGACGACTTCAACGTCGCCTGACGCGTTAAGGGCTTCTTTAAGTTCGTCTTTTGAGACGTTGAAGGGGTTTTTCCCGCTTGAAGGTGGAAACTGGTACGCCTCGTTGCGGACGATGTTGCGGTCGCGCATATGCTTGAAGACTAAGGCTTGGAGGATTTCGCCTTTTTCGCCCGTGAGGATGATGTTGCCTTCGCCGAAAAGCTCCAGAATTAACCGCAGCACGCCTGTTTTGGTTCTGAAGTGAACGGTGACTACGCGTTCAAACTCGTACTGCTCCACGTTGTCCACCCAGGCGCCGCGCAGGTATTTCCTTAATGCCATGCAGAACGCAGGCGGCACTTTAGGGGGCTTTAACGCGTAAGCGGTTAAATGTAGCCTGGTGCCTGCTTCCATGACAAGCCGCAGCGGAGGCTTATCGGTCTTGTGCAGCTTCAGAACTATGGTTTTCTCGTTAAGTTGGTAGATGTTGTTGACTCTGGAGTCGACTATGGTTTCTTTCAGTTCGTGAACTACGATGGCAACGTCGAAGTTTGTGAATTCTTTCTTGCGCAACGGGGTCAGCACCAGTTTGGAATCTAATAGTTCGGACTATAAAATAACCCTTTCATAACTGACTGTTTTTTTTGGTGATTGGTGCAGGCTCGAAAAAAATGGAGGGGAATTTGAGGCGCCTCTGGCTGAGCGAGTTTCAGGTTCTTTAGTGTTTTTACGTAAAAGTATGTTGTTTGTTGCGCTCGCAGTCGGTGTTTCCGAAGCAGAGGTTAGAATGTGGCTTGGAAGGTTACTTCCGTGTTGAAGATGTTGGCGAGTTTTACGTCGTACGTGTTTCCAGGCAGGAAGTTTCCTGTTAGGATTACGGATCCTATGGCGTTTGGGGCTATTTTAACTAGGTTTGTTATGGCTGTGACTAGGCCGTTGACGTAGGCGGTTGTTATCTCAATTAGGGTTGACCCCGCGTTTTTCAGGGACGCGACTATGTGGGTGGAGTTGATTGAGAATGAATCCAGGAGTAATCCGGCTATTTGGGTGCTGATTTTCTCTGTTGCGAAGTTGATGTTGTCCATTACGAAAGTGTAAAATAGGATTCCGGTGACGAAGGTTACGAGTACTAGGAGCAGCACTCCGAATACGGCTGTTGATGCTCTGCAGGATTTTTTGGGTTGTTTAGGCGTGGTTTTTCCCTCCTGTGTATGTGTTGTACCCAACTACAATAGGTTTGTTTTTAGACATATTATCACCAATTAATACGCCCTCAAGCGAAAATATAAGCATTATGTTTAAATCCGAACAGTGAACATACCAAAGCATATATAATATACATGAACCAGAAACGCTGACCCAACAAAAACTTTTAACCCTGAACCCGAATAGCTACTAGCAACCTATTTCTGCCCCCGCAACACAACAAAAAAGAGACAAAACAATGCAAAAAAACAAAACCGTAATCAAACTCCATAGACCAGACACAAGCGAACTAATATTCTTCTTCGCCTGCGGAGCAATAATAAGCGTTCCCCTAACCCTCTTCATCTACCAATACACAGATACTTTACTGGCCAGTCTCAATCCATTCACAATCACTTTAATCTCAAGCACGCTTATTGCACCCTTCATCGAGGAATTCGCCAAGGCGTACCCCCTCTTCTATCGCCACGGCGAAACTCAAAGATCAATTTTCAACCTTGCATTGTTAGTGGGTCTGGGCTTCGGCATAGTCGAAATGATAACATACGTTTCCGTACTGGGCGTGCCCATAGTCAGCAGGTTGCCTGGGCTGTTTTTTCATCCCGCAAGCACATCCATAACTGCGTACGGCATAGCCAAAAAACGACCTTTACCCTTCTACATGGCTGCTGTTTCCCTTCACTTCTCCTATAATTTTCTTGCAGTGATAGGTAGCGGTTTCGGTTTTTCACCTGGAATTTTTGTAGTAGCGATTGCTGTTTATGCTTCGTGGCAGTTGCGGAATGCGACTAAAGAAAAAATCGTGATTTAGCATACATCTTGCATTGATAAGCAGCAGAAACGATTTAAATAGGCAACTTTTTAATGTATGACCAAAATATAGACTGAGAGGATTGAAGTTCATTGAATCCGCTAGTGACGATATACTGGATAAGAGTAGGCTTAAGCTTAGTTGCAGCCGCAATCAGCGCCGTGGTAGCCACGATGCAAAACGCAACTGACCTGTACACTTTCGTGAATGGGATTACAATAGCCTTGCTGGTTTACTTGGTATCCTACTACGTGATCAAAGCAAAATTCATGAACCAAGTGGAGAAACAATCAAAACTCATGACCCAAGCTATATTCATGTACTTCATCGCGTGGGCGGTCTTCTTCATACTGTTCTACTCTTTACTGACAGGCTCAGCGGCAGTGGCTTAACTAACTATTTCACGACGGTTTCTGAAAGAAATTCGCCATCGTGGCTTGACTCTTATCGCCCCTCAAGGTTTCTACTTTTTCCGTTTCAGCTTCCTTACTCTTGCGGCTCGGAGGCGGCTGGATATCCATTCGCGTTAAGATGCGCATGCAGTCCGCCCATGCTGAGAAGTATCCGCGGTCAAAGTCGCCGTGAAGCCCATTGCGCATGTGATCCAGAAATTCACGTCTATACCCGTGCAGGGCTGCGCTGTCCGATAAGTCAAGTTTTGAAAAGAACGCGTATCCGTCGCCGCTGGTTTTTCGGGAAAGGTACATGCCATACAATGCTCGGAAGTAGCCTCTGTTCCACTCTGTCCTCTGCATTTTCTGTTTGATTCGGTCCAGCTCCCGCATCGCTTCTGTGAACTGTCGCGTAACTATGAGCTGGAAGTACCGGGTGACTAAGGCTTGAGATATGGGCATTTTTAATGACCGCGATGCTTGCTTGTTTTCTCGTCTTCAGAGACATCTTCTATACCGTTCTCGGTTACTTTAAATATTTCCTCGCCTTCGGGCAGATACGGGCTTGACACCAGCCTCGCAATGCGCACTGGACCCCGCGAAGCCTTCCGCAGGTAGATGCGCGTGTGACTTGTGTGCCCGACGATGTGGCCGCCGATGGGGTGAACAGCGTCGCCGAAGAACACGTCTGGCTTAGCCATGACTTGGTTGGTTACGACCGCCACGGTGTTGAATGCGCGGGCTAACGCGATGAGCTTGTGCATGTGCTTATTCAACTTTTGTTGTCTGCGCGCCAACATCTCTCGCCCGACGTATTCGCTTCTGAAATGGGAAGTTAAAGAATCCACAATTATCAGTTTAATGTTGTTTTCTTTGATGATTTCATCAGCGTTTTCCAAAAGAAACATCTGATGGTCAGAAGTGTACGCTTCGGCGTAGATGATTTTCTTAACAACTTCTTCAGGTTCAAGACCTACGTGCTTGGACATCTGCACAATCCGCTCAAGTCTGAAGGTGTTTTCCGTGTCCACGTATAAGGCGCCGCCGTCCAAACCGCCGCGTTCTGGAGGCAGCTGAACGTTAACGCATAACTGGTGGCACATCTGGCTCTTTCCGCTGCCGTATTCACCGTAGAATTCGGTGATTGTTTGTGTTTCTAAACCGCCATCAACAATCTTGTCTAGTGCTTGGCTGCCTGTGGTTAGCCGCAGGACGTTTTGGCGCATCTTGAGCAGTTCATCCGCGCGTACAAAGTTTATGCCGATTGCTGAGCGGGCTGCTTCGATTATTGAGAAAGCCTTTTTTTCTCCGACCCCGATGGGTTCCAGTTCGCGGGCGGTGGCCATGGCGAGTGATTCGACTGTGTGGTAGCCGATGTCGCGTAGTTTTTGGGATGTGGCTGGTCCGACTCCTGGGATGTCTTCTATGAACGAGTACTTCTTTTTGGGTTCCGGTGTGGTTTCTTCCTGTTCCGCTTCTTCTTGATTTTCGATGTTTTCGTCTTCTTCTGACATGTGGTTAACCTTGGGATTCAGTTGCGGAAAGGTGTATTTAAAACACGCGAAATAGTGGAGGGTTTTGTACGTGGAGAGGTGGGTTAAAGTGAATGTGTGTTTTAGTTTTGATAGTTAGCGTGGATTTTGTTTGTTGTTTCAGAAGATTTAATATTAAATCGTGATATGCAATACAAAGGAGTAAAGCGGAAACATGTTCAAAAACTTCAGAGACAAAATCGCCGTCTCCGGAATCACAGTATTATGCATCGGTGTAACCCTCCTAATATTCACTTTCTTCAGCGCTTACGGACTACTCACAGCAGACCTGTCCCCCATCTCAACCCAAGACCTCGTCCAGACCTTCGGGGAAGCCTTAGGACCGCTGATCGCCGCCTCCATACACATAATGTACCTAGGCGTCATGGGCTGGGTAAGCTCGCTGATAACCATCCGAGGCGTAACAATCATGACTCACGCGCCTAAAGCTGAAACAGACGCCACACAAGCACCTCAAGCGCCACAGCAGGAACCAAGCGCTCAGCCTCAAAAGGGAAAAGCAAAGCCTCAGAAAACTAAGCCCTCAGAACCCGAACTGATTGTTATTCCGCTGGAAGAGATGGAGCAGCAGCCAAGGCAGCCGGAAGCCAAGCGGTCATCGTGAAAAAGCCGCTTTTCACCGTCTTTAAAGAAGGAACTGCAATGAACGTGCCGATTCGAGCGTTAGGTATAGCTACATCCGTTTTCTGGGTGCTACTGATGGCTTTCATGGTTTTAGCCGCGTTCTCCGTTAAGGATTTGAATTTTGACTTCGGCGAACCCCAGTTCTCACCAGCCCCAGATGGACAGCTTACCTTGTCGCTACCCCTGTACATTGATAACCGAGGATACTACAGCCTCAAAGAGTTCCATCTTTCAACGGTGTTCTCTGACGCGGAAGGCGCGGAAATCTCAAGAGCCAACACTTACGTTCCGGTCATACCGCACGGGGAGAAAACCACAATCATCCACAACGTCACGTTAAGCATCGTCAGCCTGCTTGAAAATGGCGAACAGTACCTGTTCAACGATAACAACCTTAACGTTTCAGTCACGGCTGGACTGAACTTTGCGGAGTTGCTTCCCGTTGAGATTTCAACGAATTTTACGTTTCCGTGGGGTGCACCCTTCTACAATTTTGCTCTCGGCACGCCAGCGTATGGCAGGTTTAGTTCTACGCAGGGCGCGGTGACGGTTCCGATGAGTTTTGAAAATCACGCCTTCTTTGACGTAGCAGGCAACATCAGAATAGAGCTTTACGATGGTGCGGGCTCGCTTCTGGATGAAACCCAAACCCTGGTTGATGTTCCGCAGGGCTCCGCCTACGATGGAAGTGTGGCGTTTAATGTTCCGTTGGAATCGGCGTCTTTGTCAACGGCGCGAAGTGGGCATTTTGACGTTTACTTTGACACTAGGGTTTTTGAGTATGGGCCTTTGGTGATTCCGTATGGTTGAGCAGCAGAAAAAGAGCAAGAATCTGGTCAAGGACGTTTCGTTCCGAGTGGCAAAAGCTACTGTGAAAGCCATACTTGTTTACCTGATTTACTTCCTGCTTGTGCCGATGTTGGCGCCGCTTTTCGAGTTGATTCCCGGCTTCATGGAATCCATTGAAGTTTTCGTCATAGTCTACATCGTGCTTATGATTCTAGGCGACCTCACGGCGAAAACGGTTTTCCAGTACTTCTTCAGCACCGCGAGAGCCCTGTTCTTCATGGCTTACCTGATGCTGTCAATGGGAGACGGCGTTTTCAACACAAGCTACGAAAACTTTAGCTTAACCGTGAATCTCACCCTGTTTTACACGGTGGCGGTGCTGCTCAGTCTCTTAGGCTTCGCGAGAACAATTCTGCAGGCGATAAACTTTATGCATGAAAAAGCAGAAGCCGAAAGCGGTTTGCAACTTTGAAAAGAGCGGATGTTTTTGTGCTCTCGGTGAGTATAGCCCCCTTATTTAAAGGCGCAAGCGTTTTTTGGCTGTGGAAAGCGCCAATACGGGCAGACCCCCTATAGGTTTCTGCAACGAACAACTATTAGGATCCAAATAGACGGCAAATACGCTGTGCAGTGAAGTAAGTGGACACAAAATGCTTAACGGAAAAGAGGATTCGTTTAGACATTGGTAAGCATAAGTCAGCCAGAGTAAAGGTTAAATGTAAGTTCAACTTATTGTAATGTGGTGCTGTAATGAAGAGACCAGCATTTACACTGACACTCATTCTAGCGCTTTTCTCAACGGCATTTTGTACTCAGATAGTTAGCTTGGCAGAAGCAAACCCCGATTGGACGTATACTGGTGCAGACTGGAGACACGTAGCTACCATAACTGGCACTGGCAACCAAGAAACAACTGTCTTTGTACCCAGTCAAGCTCATACGAGAGTTTATGGTAATTGCACTTCTGGAAGCGGTACTGCACAGTTTGGTGTATACGATGATTTCGGAGGCGCTGTTTATCATTATTCAGCAGCTGGATTTCATAACTATCCAGGAACTACGAGTTTTTCAAGCAGGAGGGGACCCGCGAATGTTAGCGTGGTGATACGAACATTAAACATTTTGAATTACACCGTGGTATTGGAGTATGATGCCGCTGCGCCCACAACCACAACTACGCCAACCTCTCCGATTCCAACACAAGCACCTTCTCCATCTCCCTCACAAGAACCAACATCAACACCTTACACTGAACCTCAACAAAAGGGACAAGAAGTTATAGCAGGCGTAGCCTTCGCATCGGCAGTATTCGCTGCTGGCTTGGGTTTGCTAATCTATCTCATCAAAAGAAAATAACAGAAATGCCTTGTTCACTTTCGCTTTTCCACCCTTCAGACAATCCTTTTTCGAGCCATCAGGCAGAAATTTTAGACTAAGGCTTGCCTTTCAGCAAAAAAAGCACGAGCATTTCACCCTCACCTAAGCAAGCCATTAGACAAAAATCAACACATGAAGACACGCGTCATTTTTTGCATTAAAATTTAAGCCATAAGCTACTGAATTCTACCGTAGGCTATGTTTAGTCTAAAAGACATCAAAGGTTTGTGAGTCGTTGCCTGTAGCTGTCGTAGTCGGGCAGCGCCCTCGGGTATTCTTGCTGCATCAGCGGTGAGGATATGAGGAAGTCTGCGGAAGCGCGGTTGCAGGCGAGTGGAATGTTCCACACCGTGGCCATGCGCAGGAGCGCCTTCACGTCTGGGTCATGCGACAGGGACTCCAGCGGGTCCCAGAAGAAAATAAGGAAGTCTATGCAGCCTTCGGCTATGCGGCTGCCTATCTGCTGGTCGCCGCCTAAGGGTCCGCTTTCGAAAATGGTGATTTTTGACCCAAGCTCTTCTTCTAAGACCTTGCCGGTTGTGCCTGTGGCGAAGAGGTCATGCTGAAGCAGCGTGCCTTTGTTGAATCTGACCCATTCAAGCAGGTCTGGTTTTTTGTGGTCGTGGGCTATAAGCGCGATTTTCTTTCGCTTACCGATAACGGCTATTTTTCCTCTCATTTTTCTGCAGACTCCTTTTGAGATAAAGCTTGACGGGAAGGGTGTATATTGGTTTTCCCAATAAAACATTTGCAGCTATTTAGATGCATATTTAAATGTTAGAATGGAAAATATGCTGTAGAGGTTGTAGTGTTATGGGCTGGGGAAGCAGCGGCACGCCGCCGTGGGTTGACGAAAAGAACATCGACAGGGAGAAGATGCTGAAGAAGGCGGCTGAGGATGCCGCGAGGATTAAGGCGTTGGAAGACGAGAACGCGACGCTTAAGAAGCGGGTTAAGCAGTTGGAAGATGAGCTTCAACAGCTGAAAAAGTAATTCTCTGCGTCTCTTTTTTTGGTCAAGGCGTCTAAACTTTGTTTATAGTTGTTTGGTCATGACGTAGGCATCTTCGCCGTCGGAGTAGTAGCCGTGAAGTGTTCGGGTTACTTCGAACCCGAGTTTCTTGTAGAGTGAGACGCCTGGGTCGTTTGTAACTCTGACTTCCAAGTAGCAGAGTTTAGCCTTGTAATGGCTCATGCCCTCTATCGCTCGCGTCATCAACGCGTACGCAACGCCTTTGCGTCTGCCCTGAGGCATGACCGCGATGGAGACGACGTGTCCTTTCCGTATTAAGCCGCCTAGGCCGAGGCTTGCCAAGCCAACTTCGATGCGGCACATGATGTAGCCGATGATTTTTCCGTCTTCTTCCGCCACTATGAATGTTTCGGGGAACCGTTTATGCAGGTCCATGAAGAAGAAGTCCATGTAGTTCTCTGGTAAACAAAGACGGTTGATTTGCATGACGCTTTGCAGGTCGTCTGGCGTAAACTTGCGCAGTTTGAAGGTTTGTTGCATCTTTTCGCCTTCTTAATCGAAGTTTTAAGAATCAAACTTAAAGCTTACGCTTTATGCGTCATCAGGCTTGGTTAACCCGTGAGAATGTGCCCTTTTAGGTATGCTTGTTCCTGTGTTTTTACTTCGGGCAGGGTGAAGTTGCCTTGGGGCATGGTCCACACTTTCGCTTGTGACCCCGCGGTCTTCAACGTTTCACGAAACGCGTCGTTGACCGCCCGAGCCGTTTTTAACTTGAAAACGCCGTTGGCGTAGTAGTCGGGCAGCGAGGAAACCAGGATGATGGGGTGGCTTTTCAGTGCTTTGAGCAGGTAGTACGCTTTGTGTCCGCCTAGCTCGAAGTTCCGCTTTACTTCGCGTTCAACTTTCTTCAGCTCTTGTAGCCGCGCCATCCAGTCGTAGAACACTTGGTTGCCGTGTCCTTCGGCGCATTCAGCCACCAGGATTATTGTGCCTCCGCGTTTAGTCACTGCCAAAGCGTTATCCAGCGCTTTATAAGCCTGATACAGGTTTATGTCCGCGGGGTAGCCTCCTGGGCTGACCACCACGATGTCGGCTCTGCGGTCCACCGGTACGCGGTACATGTCATCCACCAGCTTGGTGGCTTCAAGAAACGCCTGCTCCATGTCGCCTGCGAATGCCTTTACGATTTCGTTTTTGCTGTTTGTCACCACGTTCAGGATGAAGTCCACCTTAGCCAGTCTCGCGGCGTCGGTCATGTCCTCGTGCACGGGGTTGCCTTCTAAGACTCCGGTGCGCGCGTTCTGGTCCAGGAGCATGGCGTGGTTGTGGCTGATGGTTTCTCGGCATGAGATGGCTGGCATGACGCTTTTGCGTCCGCCTCCGTACCCGGCGTAGTAATGGAAGCCCACGTCGCCCACGAGCACTTTGACGTCTGCCTCAGCGAAAACGGGGTTGACGCGAACGTCGGTTCCGCGCTTGGTTTTGCCTACGGGCACGAGGTCTTCTGCTTTGCAGTTGTGGCTGACTGTTTTTACGCGGTTTAGAATTTCCTCGCCAAGTATCCGCTTAGCTTCTTGGGATTTAACAGCTCTGTGGGTGCCGCAGCCGAAGATGATGGTGACGTTTTCGTCTTTGACGCCTGCCGTGTTCAGCTCTGCCAGCACGGGCGGAAGCATGATGTGGGTGGGCGTGTTTCGGGTGAAGTCGTCCACGACTATGGCGATTTTGTGTTCTGGCTGGGCGATTTCGCTTAGTCGTTTGGAGCCGATGGGCTCGTTTAGGGCTCTTTCGATTTCTGCGTTTACGTCTGCAGCACCGGGAACCTGTTTGGGTTCTATGGAGCCTATGAGGTTTCGGGCTGGGATTCTGACGCATACGTCGCTTTTTCCGTAGGGAAGCCAAACGTCTACCATGGCGGATTCACACGGTTAATATTGAACAAGAAGGCATTAAGCCGCTATTAAGCCTTATCAAAAACGCTGGTTGTGCGAAGCGCTTTTTCAGGGCAGTGCAGACGACTGCCTAAGCGTGTATTTTACAGCAGTTTTGTTTGTCGCTGGTCTAATTCAAGAAAACGATTTTCCTATCTCTCACGAAGTATAGGAAACATGCTCACCTTCTTAACTGCAGAAATAGGCAAGTATAAAACAGCAAAAAACCGTACTACTGTTATGAAAAGAACGCGCTAACACTAGTGTTGGCACTGCTATTCTCAGCCTTAGCTGGAACAGTGATGGTGAATTGTGCGCAATCAAACCCTGTTGCCCCTTCAGACATGGAAGTTTACTCCCCGCAGAACAAAGTTTACTACTCAAATGAAGTTGAACTCGGTTTTATTGCCCCTTCACGATACATTTACCCATGCATTAACTTCACATCATTCAGCTACAACCTTGACGGACAAGCAGAAGTGCCCATTTCTGGAAACACGACCATAACCGGCCTGTCTTGGGGCAGCCACAGCCTAGTTGTTTACGGTCTGGATACTGATGGAAACACACGGTCCTCTTGGACAGTTCATTTTGACGTCTCCTTCCCAACAACATGGATTGTAACCGCCATAGCCATCCCGGCTGCATTTGGCATAGGCGTAATAGTTTACTTCAAGAAACGCAAACGCTAGAACCTAAGTGCTTTAGCGCCGCTGGTCCAAAGCGCGTTATTTGTGAGAACTTGTTTTTTTGAACCATGCAATCCCAGCGACCGCGACGCTTACGGCTGCAACGGCGCCCACAAGATTAACATTCGCAAAGGCGCCCGCGACCAGGGCGTAAAATGCTGCGGTTGCTATCAAGAATGCAACAACTGCTCCCAGCCCAATGGTGAAATTCCTGCCGTTCAATCTTTCAACTCCCACGCAACAACTTTTGTTCGCTAATTCAGAGTTGCCTAGAGCTGATTTAATTCTAAGCGTTAGAACAAACTGTCCAGAGAATAGAACAGCGCAGCTTCACGTTCCCTCAGTGTTTCAGCTAAGCAAGGGAGAGCGCCACCCATCATATTTGGAGCCTAATAGAGATTCATTGCAGAAACCTATGGGGGGTCTATCGGAACAGCGCCCCTGCCAGCATGTTGAAACCGCCTATTTGCCGCATATTAGGATCCTAACAGCCAATCGATGCAGAAAACCATAGAGGGGTAGGTCCCTATTGGCGCAAAAACCAACCAATAACATGAAGAAAACGCTCAGCCGACCCCCGCGCAGTTCAGTATATTTAGGGGGGGTATAGACTGCACCGAGCATAACAGCAGGGACAACACAACTTCTTTAAAACTGAACCGCACATTAATACAGTATATTGTGAGGAACCAAGTTATGCCAATTGAAAAAACCCCCGAAGAAAATGCCATCCTATTCGTCTGGTTCAACCATTACGCAGGAGTACTCATCAAAACCCCCTCAAAAACGCTCATAATCGACCCAGTGGACATCCGAGCACGCAGCTTCCCCGACGCAGACGCAGTGCTCATAACCCACGAACACTACGACCACCTAGACCCACGCTTAATCGCGGAAATCCAAAAAGCCACCAAATGCGTCATCATCGCCGACCCAGCTTCCACGCAACGGCTGAAACACGCCATTCCAACCGAAAAACTCCAGCAAATCCGACCCGGCGAAGAAATCAAAGTCGGCGAAGTCTCCGTCAAAGCCGAAAAATGCAACCACCCCGCAGCCGAACCAGTCACTTACATAATCACAAGCGAAGACGGCGTGAAAATCTTTCACACAGCCGACAGCCTGCCGTATCCTGAACTAGCGGAGATAGGTGAAAAAGAAAAATTCGACGTGGTCTTCTGCACCGTGGGAATCGCGCCCGGCACATCCCCAGACACAGGCTTCGAAATCGCGAGGCTTACCAAACCGCAAGTCGCCGTTCCCTACCACACCAACTCAACAGACTACCAGCAGCAATTCGCCCAAATCATCAAACAAGAACTCCCCCGAACCGCATGCTTGATTCCTGAACTCAACAAAATCTACCAAGTCACAAAAAGAAAGTGAAAACTTGACCGCCAAAAAAACCGACCAAACAAAAAAAATCGAAATCGCCAAAATCCTCCACAACATAGACGCCCTAAAATTCGGCGTCTTCAAACTCACAAGCGGAAAACCCAGCCCATACTACATCGACCTCAGAGTGGTCCCAAGCTTCCCAGACGCCTTCCGGCAAATCTGCGACTTCTACCTTGAACACATCACCACCCAAATCGGCACAGAAAACTTCGACCGCATAGCAGGCGTACCACTCGCCGGAATCCCCTTCGCCAGCCAAATCGCCTACAACCTCAAAAAACCCTTCCTCTACGTCCGCAAAGGCATCCGCCACCACGGCAGACAAAGACGCGTAGAAGGCATCCTCGTATCCGGCGACCGCGTTTTACTCGTTGACGATCTAGTCACCACAGGCTTAAACCTGAAAAACGCAGCCGAAGCCATAAGAGCCGAAGGTGGAGTGGTGAAGGAAGCAGTGGCGTTGTTGGATAGAGAAGAAGGCGGAAAAAAAGAACTGGAAGCAAGCGGAATCAAAGTTCACACGTTACTCAGAATCAGCGAGGTAGCCAACACCCTATACGACATAGGCGCCATCGACGAAGAAAGCCTCAAAACTATTCTGAAGCAAATCAAAAAATAATAGAAGAACCTGTTTAATCATAGAAGATAAGTTTTTTCTCTTCCAATAGCGCATGCAGCTTTTCCACTGCATCATAAACGTCCTGTTCTTGCTTGGCACCCGTGCAAACCAGTTTTCCGCTGGCAAACAGCAGAATAACAACCTTCGGCTCAGACATCCTGTAAATCAAGCCTGGAAACTGTTCAGGCTCATACATAGTCTTTTCAAGACTGTAAGCCGCCTTTTCCAAGTCAATCATGCCGCCCAAGCTTGCTGAAGCCACAATGTTCTGTATTTTCAACTCTGGTTTACTGATGATTATTATTCCGCCTTTTTTCAGCTCCTTCACAACTTTCATGACAGCTCTGCGCGCTTCCTTCTCAGATTTTGCGCCCGTGCACACCATCTTCCCCGAGTTAAAAATCAGCGTTGCCGTCTTCGGCCGCTTTAATCTGAATACAAGTCCAGGAAACTGCTCTGGACGATACTCTACACCTGGATAGCCTTTCACAACCGCGTTCAAGTCCACTTTCTGATTCAGTGTTGCTGAGGCAACAACGTTTTCGATGCTTATTGTTGCTTTAACTTTTGGCATTAACTCCCCTTCTGTTTAGCTGTTGATTAAATACCCTTCTTTATAAGAAAGGGTATCTTTATAAATACATCTATGATTCAATGAATACACCTATTTTTTGCTGGGTTATTTTCTTTTTCTGTAGAGTTGTTTGTTGTCCATGGTGGAAACGTACTCGTAGCCGACTACTATTAGGTTCGTAGCTTCTTCAATTGTTTCGGCGACTTTGACATGATACTCGGCGTTTGCTTCTCCGAATAAAGCTTGGTCTAGGTTAACGTAGATTTGTGTTGCGAGTATGTTTCGATGACCGAGTAGTTTTTGCACGTGTATTAGATCTGGGTTCTTGTGGTATTGCATTGTGCCGAACCAGTGTCTTATTAGGTGGAAGTGGATTTTTGCTAGTCTTGGGTTGCCAAGCTTTTTTGCGAGTCTGCGTCTTGAATGTTTGAAGCAGTTCTGAGTGTATTGTGGTTTCACTCCTGCAAAGATTAGTTCGTTTTTCTTAGGCAGAGCTTGCAGCATGCCGACAAGTTTGTATGAAATTTTGCATGCGTGGGGGCGTCCGTGTTTTTCTGGGGCGTTGAGTGTGAGGATTTTTCTTTCAGCGTCTAGCCAAGTCCATTTTAACCGTAGGACTTCGCCGATGCGCATTCCAGTTTCTTTAATTGTTTGCAGTATCGCAGCAGTTTTGTTTCCGCATCCAGATATGAGAGCGTCTATTTCTTGTTCGGTGGGTATGAACTCGGGCAGTTTCTCTTCAACATGGTACCTTGGTCTTTTCCATGTTTTGCCGATGAATTGAAGGTAAGCGTTGTATATGACGACCATGTTGTATTTGGTTCCTTGAGCAAAAGTTGTTTTAGCTATGTATGCCTTAACACTTTCAGGGTCGTTTAATTCGGCGTTTGCATCAATTTTTTTCAGTCGATTAAACCATATTCTAACGGTCTCTTCTGCTAATCCTTCGTTCTTGCAGTATAACGCGAATTGCAGTATTTGTCCCTTAGTGGTTTGTTCTTTTTCTCCCGCAACAGTCTTGGTTTCTGTTGCTTGGGTCAAATTTTTCGCTTCCTTGCGGTTTGCGCATATTCGACGCTTAGAAGTTAAGGTGTTTGCTGTATTTATTTGCCATTTTAGGTTTTTTTGTGATGGTTTTTCTGAGAATCTGTAGTCACAGTCTCTGCAGAGCCAACGTTGAACGCTTGAGCCATCAGCTAAATATCGTAGCCCGTCGCGGTAAAGCCTCTGTGAGCCGCATTGGGGGCATAGGGGGCTGGCGCTGGCGGATTCTTTCGAGTTCGACTTCCCATCTTTTCTTAAACCAGCTTTGTCGAATATGCTTGTGTTTCGGAAGCCAACCTTTCCCTCAGCCAAATGCAAGTCTCACCTTTTCTCTTTCATGTTTTCAAGACGCTCTGTTGCTTCGTAAACAGCCAGGTAAACGTATAACTCTGGAAAATAACGTAAAGCGCGAATAGGCGGGTTTTCTTTTGACTGTTCCCGTTTCCTTGCTTCGCTTCGCGCTATCGCCAGGATACTTCCCAACTCAGTTGTTTTTGCTTTCGCTCGCTTCTGCTCCTCTGAAAGCAAGCCAAGCCTTTCGATTAGGTATAGGCAGTTTTCTGGAGCGTACCCGTGTTATTCTTGTTCTAATGGTGTACTCAAATCACATCTTAGTAGTTCATTCTGTCGAAGCAGCTGAAAAATAGACTCTGACTGAAGCCAAGGTTGAATAGCATATTATTCAAGGGTGTCTTTGATGCACAGCTTATGCTCTGTAGGCAAAGTAATCGTGAAAGTTGTTCCTTTTCCCAATGTGCTCTCAACGCTGATCTTGCCGCAGTGAGTTTCAACAATCCGTTTGCAAATTGCTAATCCAAAACCCATACCCTGCGCTTTCGTGGTGAACAAGGGACTAAAAATCTTGGACAAAGTTTGTTCAGACATGCCCACGCCATTATCGGTAAAAGTAATTTCCACGTTTTCTCCTACACGTTTGCTACTGACCTGCAAAGTTCCTCTCTCAGGGAGAGCGTCAAACGCGTTTTTTATCAAGTTAAGGAAAACTCGTTCCATCTTGTTCACATCAATCCATATAGTCGGCTCGTACTCAGTTCGGTCTACAACCCTAACTCTTTCGGGAACCTGAGCCATCAACAAAACATAATCAAGAAGCTCCTTCGGTGAACACTGCTCAATCTCCAGCCGTATTTCCGCTGAATACTCAAGCAAGCTGTTAACAATTTTGTTCGCGTGCTCAACTGACTTATCAACAATATCCATCATCTCCTTTTCTTTGCTTCCCGCTGAATAAGCTTGCTTTCTTTTCAAATAATACATAGCATTCTTTATCGCTGTCAAGGGATTGCGCAAATCATGACCAATCATTCCCGATAGCTCGCCTATAGCTGCAAACCTCTCAGCCTTTAACAACCGTTGACTAGCCTCTTTTAATTCTCGAGTCCGAGCCTCAACCTCTAACACCAACCTTTCAGAGTACTCTTCAAGCATCTTCTCAAGTCGCTTCTGATCAGTCACATCGCGAACAACCGCCAATATACCCACATGAACTCTTTCAATCCGAACTACAGAAGCATTAACCTCAATTTGCTTTTCCAAACCGTCCTTACGCCTGATTGTCATTTGATAACCCGAGGTAGGCTTTCCCTGAAGAGTATCTTTTACTCTACCAAGGAGTTTTGGAACTATTTTTCGATTAACAAGCCCTATTTTGTAAAATGGCTTTCCTATAATCGCCTCTCTTTTGAGCCCAGTCAATTCCAAAATTTTATTATTAATATCTAGGACTTTTCCCTTCCAATCGAGGTACACTAGCCCGTCGCCGGCTTTCTCCCAAAGAGTTCGGTATTTTCCTTCAGATTCGCTGATACCCTCTATTATGACCATTTCATCAGTCATGTAATCTAAACTAGCTGGATTCGAGTGCCGACTCATTCAATATGCATGCTCCAATTAATAAAAAGTCAACATGACAAGATAAAGCCCTTGTGAATCAAGGGTTATTATCAAAAATATGGTTAATTAACCCATCAGCATGAACCACGGATTAGCTTAACCTCCTCAAAAGAAGTTGGTTAAAACTTTAAATCAGCAACTTCAGAAGAACCTTTGAAGTCCCGATTGTTTTCTCAACGTTTTTTCTTTCGCTAGTTTTTGCTCTTCCGAAAGTAAGCCGAGCTTTTCGATTAAGTATAAGCAGTTTTCTGGGGCGTATCCAGCGAAGTGCCCATTATGCGGCGGAGAATTTGAAGATTGAACTTCACAAAAAAATAGGAATTTGCTGGGTTAATATCCAATGATTTATGCTTCTGTTTCTTCAGGCGGCGGAACCCATTTCTCAACAAGAAGGACATATCCGCCTTTGACCTTAAAGCTCACCTTGACGAATATGGAGTCTGCTCCCTTGAACGGAAACATGCTGTCTTCCGCCAAGTCCTTCGGCAAGTAGATTAAGTATTTGCCGTCTTTTCTCCTGAACAACCGCCCTCTTCCATCACTAACCAATCAATTCACCACCCTGAGATTAAACCAACAATTCTAGATAAACTACTTCGATAAGAAAATTTAACATTTGCTATTGTTAAAAATCTTAGTTGCTGCATGTAGGCTTATTACTTTCAGGTTGTTCGGGAGCATATTTGAAGTTGAATGTTAATCTCCGTTTTGAAAGCGCTCCGTAAAGGTCTTTACGACCTATCCACTTTCCTGACACATGCCCTATCCTTGTCAGGTGCCATCTGCTCTTCTTATTGATGTTTCTAAGTTGTGGGTTACTCGTTGTAATGAAAAGAGGCAGACCTGTTTTCGCCGTCCAATACTCAGCTACAGCCGTAAGAAAGCAGGTGCCTATTCCTACGCCCTGATAATCCGGCAGAACCACGAGGCGACTAACACGCCAATACTTCTCTTTATATGGTGAACATAAAAGCGCTATGAAGCCAACAGGCTTATTATTATAGACTGCAACAAAGCACTTTGATGCCTTGTTGAGCTCAGTGTTCAGATAGTGATAGTTCCTAAAGAGCCGCCACAGGTTGTGAGTGCACTGGTGGATTGAAACTTCAATTTGTGGTCGCCGTCTTTTTTTTTACTGAACGACATATCATCGGTGCAGAAAACCCAGTCAGGCTCCAACCAATCCAACACATCATAATGGCAGGTGACAGCTATGAACCGCTTGCCGGTGCGCCTCACGGCTTTGGCTATGGCAAAAGCACTAACCTTGGCGATCTCGCGGTCCACAACACTTGTGAACTCGTCGAACACGATAAGCTGTTGCTTTAGACTGAGGGCGCAGGCGATGTCAACGCGCATCTTCTCGCCTTGACTCAAGTGCTCGTAAGCTTTCAACCAGTCGGGAGGCGAAGCGAAACCCACATTGCACAAGGCGCTGGTGATTTCGCTAACGGACACGTTCTCGGGGAAGTCGTCAAGCACTGTGTCGCTGGTGTATTCAAAGCCGCGGATGTACTCTTTTGGGAATAGCTGTTTGGCTATGCTTGTTTTGCCTGTTCCGCTTCTGCCCACAATAACGCCGATCTGCCAATTCTCACCCTCAATGGGAATAGGCCCAGCAAAACGCTTCTCCATTTTCACGTCTTGCAGGGTGAAGCTTCCGATGACGCTTTGAGCGCGGAAGCTGTCTGGGCGGTTCCACGTTTTCACAATGTCAAAACTCGGCATCGATACCCCTCACTCCTCAGCTTATTGTAAACTGTTTCCTGCTCCGCTTCATCTTTGCAGGAGACAACAACCTCAAAGGTTTCATGATACTCTACTTCCTGAACCTCGCCGTCAAAGTAGGTTTGCAGTTTCTCGTCGGAAAGCCCGAGCAAATACTTCAAATCATCTTCAGCTCCCGCGTCAACGATAATTCTGAACTCCTCAGCGTCCAGCTCCTTCAAGTGTTCGCCTCTAAGCTTGTTCAGAACCTGCCTCAAAAGACGGCGGTCCACGTCCTCAACTGGAAGCCTAATCACGCTGCACTCGGTCATGCCAAGCTCTTTCATGGCTAAGGCTCTCTGCTCCCCATCAGCCACTAAAAGGTCTTTGTTTGTGACTATCGGAACTATGTCGCCCCACTTGCGTATTGACGCTTTCAGCCGCTCCAGCCCTTCCCGCGAGAGCCTATTCGGGTTGCAACCATCCAATTTCAAGTCCTCTAAACGCACGCGCTCCGACATTGGAATCTGAATCTCTTTTTCAAACTCATTCACTCTTTTTTTGCTCCTCGATTTTCCTGTTTAAACCGTTAATCAACGCTTCTCGCTCCTCTGGATGCGCCTCGTAATACTCTCTAATTTTGCGCGCTAAAAACTCGTCATGGAGCCGTTCAAACTCCTCGAAGCTTTTTTCATTGAACACGCCTTCAGGGTACTCCGCTTTTACTTTAGCTTCCACCATTTCCCACCAAGCATTATCATCGAAGGCTGGATCATTCTCGTTTCGGTTGTTGTTCCACTCGTAATCCTCTATCAGGTTGGCGTGATTGAATTTCTGCATCTCACGGAAAAACCACATAACCCTCAGCATGACACGCTCATCTTCACCATGCGGGTAAGCACTAGCGAACCACTTGTAAACTAACCGTTCCATACGGTAGCTGATAAATTCGCCTGACTGCTCAAGAATACCGCGCTCCTCACCGGAAAGTCTGCCAATAAGCTCTTTGGCTGCCTCGTTCTGTTGGTCCACGCTTGACCCACAGTCTATTATGGCTTGGGCTTCATCCTTCAGGCTCTCCCTTATTCTGTTTGCGCGGTCATGCAAAAGCTACTCATCGCCATCGCCTATGTGTAAAACTATGTCCTCATCATCGGGGGGAAACTCTAACAGGTTGTCTTCTAAAGCGCGAAGTTTACGGCTTAACCCGTTCATCGCTTCCTCTCCTCTGGTTTCGAAATCAATATGCTGTTCTTCAGCTTCTCCTCCAGCGCTATCACCCTGAGTTCCAACTCTTCGTCCTTGAGTAAGCCGCTGTAGGTTGAGACGGCTGAAACCAGCACCCTTGCCCAGCCCTGCTTAGCCCTGTCGCTGTTGCCGCCGGCGTGAATTTTTTTGTGAGCCATACTCAAAACGCCGTCTAATACGCGAAACAACGTGTTTCTGCGCTCCTTCGCCGAACGGTTTGATGACGGTTTCTTAGCGGCTTCAACCATTACCTTCTTCCTCTATGGTCATTCTAAGGGAAGTTTAGACAACGCAAAGCCAAGGGTCAGCGAACTAGCTTCCCAAGAGACACCACAAAACAAGACAACAAAAGATTCTATGCAGCTTCAGGCAAATAAGATTTTTGCCCATTCAAATATCAACTCTATAGAAACGTCCTCATTCTGAATCATAAAGGAGGCAAGGGTTTGCTGGGGCTCTGCACAACAAATTTTAGGAGATAAAGAAAGATGAAATCTGCCAACAGACTGCTACTGTTAGCTTTATTGCTGCAGAGCCCTCTCAGCCCGTTTTTCTCCTTTTGATGACTTTGATGTGTAACCCCGAAAAAAATTGGGGGAAGATTGTTTGGCTTTTGCTGTGCACTTATCGTTTTCTGAGCATCAGCACAAGCAATAGCCCGACTGCTACGATTGCTATGATTACTCCGATAATTGCCGGCATAAAGTAGATGTCGGCCATCGACGGCTCTGGAGGCGGCGCGGTCGGCGTAGCCTGAGGAGCTTCATCAATGGATAGGTAGGTTGTTGCGGATGAAGGCCCGTAGGCTGCCGATCCTTCGAATCTAGCGAAGATCTTGTAGTCGCCTGGAACCTCTGGAGTGAACTTCAGACCGTAATTGCCGTTCATGTCACTTGTTGTTCTTCCGATCTCATAGAAGTTGCCGTTAGGATCCAACGTCTCCAACACGACTTCAACGCCAGTAGCGTTCGTGGGCATTGCTTGCTGCATGTACAAGTATTCCATCCACGCAGCTTGATCTTCATCGGATATTGCCGGAGTACCCTTCAGCGAAAACTGCAACTCATTGCTAATGTCACGCCTGCCCGTAGGAGTTTGATCAGTTACCGATCCTGTAATCATTACGCTGGATCCCACCGTTGAAATGACCTGTGGCGCAGAAACCGTGGTAGCGCTTGAACCCCTGCCAAAAGCGTACAGCTGATTGTCAAAGAAGTTAAGACCCACAAGAATGCCATCCGCCATCAGTATGTCTGAACTCGATGGAGACATTCCACCGAACCATCCTTCTATTTTCCATACTTCCTCGCCTGTTGTCGCGTTTAAGCAACGCAAGTTTGGCCCGCGGTACAAGGGCTGGGTTGGCGAATGCTCACCTGTGACTGTGTAGAGTTTATCGTCAGCAACAATAACAACGCCGATTGGATAGTTGCCTCCGTATGCAGATTCAAATCCTTCGGTTGTCGCTTCGTAGGTCCATAGAACATCTCCCGTCGTAATGTTATAGGCGTAGATTATTCCGCCGTAGCCGTAACCGTACAATATGCCATCGTAGACGTTTTGATACATGCCGTAATATGCGAACTGCGTTTCAGGCTCGCCCTCCCATACCTGCTTCCAAGTATTCAAACTATAGCCAAACCGTTTCATCGAAGTCGTCGAGTGAAAGAGGAACATATCGTATTCCGGATAGACTCCGTCAAAGCTTAAGGTTTCACGGTTTGCTGTTGACGGCGGAGTAAACGTTCCATCCCACAGTTTTGTGCCTTCTTTGCCTCGTTCCAGACTCAAAGCCATCATCCAGCCTGGAGCAATCCCTTGTTCGTCGTTAGCTCCTGTAGTTCCAATGATTATGTATTCGTCTTCGCGAATCGCTCGGATGCTGCCTGTTTGATTCGAAACTGAGTTTCTTGGGCCCAGTATGCTTGGTATCGACACGTTTAACGAGTAAAAGTCGCGTCCATCATGCACGTAGTTGTACGCAACACCCCCTAAGTACGGGTCTTTCCCGCCGAAAGTTCCGCCCGAGGGTCGCCACTGCCAGGCTCCAGTTCCAATTTGACTTGAAACCATAGTTCCATGCGTAGAGTTCCACACCTGCAGGTAGTAGTTGGGGTTTGCGGAGGTTCCGAGGTTGACGGTGTTGTAGCGTAGTATGCTTCCGTCTTTTCCGTAGGCAGCTGTACCACCACTTGACACGTTAGCTATGTATGCCACTGTCTCTCCTGTGAAGCCGCAAAGCATTTCCCAAACGGTTCCAGTGCTTATTGGCGTCTCTGTCGTGTTTATCGTCTGCACAGGGGCTGTCCGTGTGGGCAATCGTCTGGCGTTTTCGGGGTCTAGTTCTGCCATGGGCACCTGGACTATCTCGGGTAATGTGACACCTGAAGTTCTCCACAAGTAGGCGTAGCCTCCGTGCTGGTTAGGCGACTCGTAGTTGTAGACCTGACCGTAAGAGAGACTAGGTACATCAAAGTCCTGATACAGCTCTTCGCCAGTATACAGGTTAACAGCAGCCAAGCCTTGATTGCCACGCGGATCACGGCGCGGCGTGTAGTAGAGTACACCGTTAAGGACTATCCCTGAGAACCCAAGACCTCCGTACTGAGCGGTGATGTAGCCTGTGATTTCTTGTCGTTCATCCATGAGACCGCCAAAGTAATACTGCCTTGTCCATAGTATGTGGGGAGTTTCCGTTCCTGATCCGTAAGCGTAATTGGCAGTGTTGCCGCCTGAACTGCCTGGAGGCCATACGTTCGCAGCGCGATCCAGCCAGTTTCCAGCGATCGGATACCATCCTCTGTTAGCAGTGTTTATTGGGCGTCTCCAGTAATCTGTTGGAAGAGGAGACTCTTGCCAGTCCTGTATCGGTTCTTCCTGCACGACAAGTTCCACCGGATCGCTAGTAGCAGCTTCATAATATCTGTTTATCTCCACGGGGTCTCCTCTAAAGTAATACCAAAGTCCGACTTTCGGAGTTTCAGGGAAGTTAGCCTGTAAAGTGTAGGTGCCAACATCAGTAGGCGTGTAGATCAGCCATGTAGCTCCAACAGGATCAGAATATGGGAAATCTAAGGTTTGTTCGGTGCCGTCAGGTTTTGTGATGGTCACTGTCATGTCGTACCAGCCAGCTCTGCCACTGGGACTGTCGAGTATGCCGATTTCTTCACCCATTTCTGGGGGCATATCTCTAGTCCAAGCAACAATGATTACGTCTTGATTTACACCTATGGTTCGGGGAGTAACACCAATGTAAACGAATGAACGCCAACGCTCTTCCTCTACGGCATTTGCATTTGGTAAAGCAACGAGCGTAACAGCAAAAGTAGCTATCAGAAACAAAGCAATCGCAATAGTAGATTTATTCTTAGACATTTTTCATTCTCCTTTTAATTTTATGAAGCTAACTTCGCCTTTTTAGCTAATAAAATGCAGTTGCAACAGCAAGTTGTGAAAAATTATAAATAAAATAAACCCCCTATTCATAAAGGGAAAGCAATTGGTATTTGACAAAGAAGAAACTCTGCTTCTGACTCAAGTAGGCTTCACAAAAACCCAGGCAAAAATATACCTAGCCCTCGTGAAAATGAATGAGTCAGGTGCAAAAGCCCTTTCGAAAGCCTCCAACGTTCCAAAACCAGAAGTCTACAGAACACTAAAAGAACTGCAAAAGATGGGCCTAGCTGAAAAACAGATAACAAAACCAATCACGTACACAGCTACACCGCTCCAGTTTGGACTGCAAATCTTGATGACCCAGAAAGTTCAACAATGCAAAAAAATGGCGTTAGAAATAAAACAGTTCCTCAGAAACCACCAAAGTTGCCATTTAAAGACCACACAGGAAAAAGAGTACAAGCTCAGCATGGTTGAAGGCAAACAAAGAATAACTCAGATAATTAGGCGTCAGCATGATAGGGTGCAGCGAAGTGCGGATATTCTCTCGACCATGCAGCGGTGGATGCAAATCGTTGATTTATGTCACATAAATTACGAGAAAGAGTTGGACAGGGGAGTAAGATACCGTATTGTTATTCAAAAAAATGACGGGCAAAATGGTTGTGGGGAAAGCATGCGGTCTTTGTTGGCGAGACCTAACTTTAACCTTAGGTTTAGCGGTGACCCCCTTTCGGCCAACGCGGCTATTTTCGATAATAAAGAAGCCACCATTAACTATTTTCAGGGAAAACCTCTAGGAGATTCCCCGCTAATATGGACTAATCACCCTGCTTTCATACGAATGTGTCAAGACCATTTTGAAATGGTTTGGAAGTCGTGTTGTCGGAATACAAGTCCATGAGAGAATGATGTAAAATGGATTGTAATTCAGCCCATAAGCTTTATGGACAAGCCTTATTAATTTCGTAAAAACGCTTTATATTTCTTTGAAATTTTTGGAAAGTTAAAAAGTTAAGGTTCAAACATCAAACTTCTTGAAGTTAACCTTTATTTTCCCACCTTGAAGTTATAATTGAAAGTATAAAAAAAGGCAGAATATATTCGAACTAATAATAACTCAATTTCAACTGCAGCTATCCTCTAAGGATTGTATTCAACCTTTGATTATGCATATTTTTAACAATTTCCAAAAACTGCTTTTTCAACATCCTTAAGAATACGAATTAAACGCAGTTCTAAACTGTGATATTTTGCGGGATTCTGCTTTCGCAGACGCGATAAACCGTTCTCCATCCTGTGCCTTTTTGCCCATTGTCGTTTATCAGTTGTTGGACCATCACAAAGCAAAGAAGGCAGCTTACGCCTAACGCGATCCGCATTAACCATTAGGACCGCTCCAAAAAAAGGGAAAGAAGTTGCGGGAGAAATATCCACTTGTAGGCAATTTGGTTAAATAATAGAGTTTTCACCTAAATAACGCACGTTAAATGAAGGCTGAAGGTCTGCAATGCTGATACAGGAAGTCATCTTGGAGAATTTCATGAGTTACGAGTATGCGAGGGTACCCTTTAAATCAGGCGTAAACGTCATCGGCGGGCCAAACGGCGCTGGGAAATCCTCGCTTCTTTTGGCCATTTCCGTGGCTTTGGGGCAGTCCTACACGGAACGTTCTAGGAAGCTTAGTGACTTGATACGTTGGGGGAAGGACAGGGCGCGTGTTACGCTAATTTTGGATAATAGTAGGCGGGGCGGCAACCGTCCAGTTCGAAAATACAACAAGGATCAGCTTTTTCTCACGCGGGTTCTGCGCAGGGATGGCAAGTACTGGTTTGAATTGGAGAATCGTGCAGCCACCAAGCAGGATGTTGAACGCGTGTTAGGCAGGTTCGGCGTTGACCCTGATAACATGCTTATCATCATGCACCAGAACATGGTGGAGCAGTTTTCGGTGCTTTCCACCGTGGAGAAGCTGCGGATGGTGGAGGCAGCTGTTGGTTTAGAGCCGTTTCGCGAGAACGTGTTGCAAGCGAGGCGTAAGTTAACGCGTATTCTCAGCCAGGAAGAGTCTGTTGGCAAGTTGTTGGAGTCTGCTGAGCAGACGTTGAACTATTGGCGTGAGCAATATGAGAAGTTCCAGGAGAAAAAGCAGTTGCAGACGAAACGTCGGTTTCTTGACCGTGAGCTTGCGTGGGCGGAGGTGGAACGGCGGGAAAGTATACTTAAAGGATTGCAGGCTGACAGGCTGGAGCAGCAGGAAAATCTGAATCGCATTGATGATGAGGCTAAGGCGGCGACGGACCAACTGGAGAGTCAGGGGAGCCAGCAGAGAACGTTGAAGGATGAGGGTAAAACTGTTTTGAGTGAGCGTCTTAGCCTTGAACGGGGAATTGCTGAGAATGAGATTACGTTGTCTTTGGTGCAGCAGTTGCTTCAGGAAGCTTCGGTGTTGGAGCCTGAAATCAGGAAAAGCGCAAGCCAGTTTAAGCTTCTTAAAAGCGAGAATTTGCGGGGGATGGCTGAAAACTCGCGGCAAAACCTTTCGAAGATTAATGAGAAAGTTGAAGAGAACCAGTTTAAAATGCAGAGTATAGACGAAGCGGCTGAGAAAATTACTGGTCAGGTTTTAAACAATCGTATTCAACTTGCTTTGCTGCAGTACCGCAGGGAAAAAGTTACGGCTCACCTGAAAAAAATTGACGCTGCGGTTAAAGATGCGAAAGCTAATTTGGAAGCCGCTGTTGGCAGGGCGGAAGAGTCGGGTGCTCGAATCGCCGTTTTGAAGAGCGCTGCGGATATTCTGGATGAGATTCGCGTTACGGATGGGCATTTGGCGGCGCTTGCGGATGTGTCGGAAAATATTGAGCGCATGTACGAGTCTTATTCTAAGCTTTATTTGGAGTTGAAGGAGAAGGCGCAGGTTGTTGCTGAGAACCGTGAGAAGACGCTTGAGGAGGTTAAGACGAGGATGCAGGCGTGGCGGAACGTGATGCAGAGTTTGCTGGAGCGCGTGAACTTGGAGTACCAGAAAATTATGGGTCAGACTTTGGCGACTGGTGAGGTGCGGCTTGCGAATGGTCATGACATCGAAACTGCGGGCTTGGAAATTCTGGTTGGGTTTAAGGGTGGGAAACCTGTGGCTTTGGATGCGTATACTCAAAGCGGCGGGGAAAGAACCACGGCGACCATGAGTTTCCTTTTAGCCTTGCAGCAGCATGTGCGTTCGCCTTTCAGGGCTGTTGATGAGTATGACATTCACATGGACCCGAAGAACAGGGAGATGATTGCGCGGATGCTGTTATCGCTGATTAAGGATGCTACGTCGCAGTACATTGTTATTACGCCGAGTCAGATCACGTTTGCCCAGCAGAACGCTAACATAATCACGGTGCAGAATGTTGAGGGTGAATCTATAGTTCGAGAGGTTGCGTAGTGTCGTCGAAGAAAGAGCAGAAGAAATTGGGCAGGGAGAAGCTGCAGCGCATCATAGAGATGTGTATGGCTATTGAAAATCACACGGTGGACCCGTTTCTGCTGAACGTGGATGACGTGATAAAGGTTGTTAGGGAGTATTTTCCGCAGTGGGTGGAGGCTGACGAGCTTAACTTGGATTCTGAGGCGATTCATCACTTGGCGTCGGTTATAAAGTTGCAGAGCGAATGGGTTAAAAACCGTTCTACCTCGCTTTACACGGATCCGTTTCTTCTTGAGGAGAAGATTGTGCAGGCTGGCAAAGAGGAAATGGTAAGCGTGTTTTTGGGGGTGTGGCATCCTGTTGTTGAGTTGGAGCAGCTTAGCTTGCATAGTCTTGCTGAGGCTATGCGTTATTGGGATGGGCTGGTGCCGATTAGGGAGAGGTGGAAGGATTTTGAAGTGCCCGATTTTGCTATGGGATTCACCAGCAGGGACGAGTTGATTAAGGAGCAGGTGCTTGGGGACAAGTTTTTCTCGGAGGAGTTGGAGGCTTACTGGCAGGAGCTGAAGATGAAGGTTAGGGAGAAGGGTGCTGACGGCAAGATGTTTTACTGGGATTTCATAGGCGCAGATACGTATGAGGAGACGGTGGAGCGGGCGTTTCTGGCGAGTTTCTTGATTTCGTACGGTTATGCGACGCTTGTGATTCGGCCTTTGGAGGAGGAGGTTTTCATTAAACCTTTTGAGAAGCCTAACACGAAGATTCAGTCGCAACAGTCGGTTTCGATTCCGATAGCGGTTACGTATGAGAACTGGCAGAAGTGG
>Ga0315550_1000240_pt1 | contig 33308 bp, 36 predicted proteins | sample SalMarSW160190MG_2_FD_203100 | JGI IMG/M metagenome (GOLD analysis project Ga0315550, IMG submission 203100) | Salt marsh sediment microbial communities from the Plum Island Ecosystem LTER, Massachusetts, United States - Salt Marsh Sediment SW1601-90 ...
GGCGCGGGCGCGGCAACGGCACGTCGGCGACCAGCCGCGGCGCGGCGGCGCCGGGTTCGATCGTCGTCACGCGGACCGAAGGCGGTTCGATGTCGTCGCTGAGATAGCTCGGCTCGCCCTCGAGCCCAAAGGGAAACGCCGCTTTGCGTTCGGCGGCATAGGAGGCCGCTTCGCGGCCGCACACCTGCGGGCGCATGTCGACAGGGGGCGCGTTGAGATTGGCGATGGTGAGCACCGACGGCAGCGCCCCGCCGGCGGTGAACGCGAAGCCGCGGTCCAGCAGCCGTGCCGCCAGTTCGCCGCGTTCGCGGGCCGAGGAGGCCCCCAGGATGATCGCCATCAACTGGCGATCGCCGCGCTCGGCGGTGGCGACCATGTTGAGCCCCGAGGCGCACACATAGCCGGTCTTCATCCCGGTGGCGCCCTGATAGTGGCTCAGGAGATTGTTGTACGAGTGTAATCTGAGGCGGCCGAACTCCACGATGCCGGTCTCGAAGATCGGGTCGTATTGCGGGTAGCGGGCCCGGATCGTCAGCGCCAGGAGTGCCAGATCGCGCGCCGTGGTGACCTGGTCAGGATCGTGCAGCCCGTTGGGATTGGTGAAATGGGTGGCCGTCATTCCCAGCATCGAGGCCTTCAGGTTCATCTCGTCGACGAATGCCGCCTCGGTTCCGGCCAGCGTCTCGGCGATCGCCACCGCCACGTCGTTGGCGGACTTGACGATCAACAGGAACAACGCGTCCTCGAGCCGGACCGCGGTGCCGACCGGAAACCCCATTTTCGAAGGCGGGGCCTCGAGGGCATGTTCACTCATCACCACCGGCGTACCGAGAGACGCCCGCCCGTCCTCGATGGCCTCGAAAGCGAGATAGGCGGTCATCAGCTTGGTCAGCGAGGCCGGATGCCAGGGCACGCCGGCATCCTCCTCGAACAGCACCTGGCCGCTTCTGGTGTCGATGAGAAGCTGCGGGCTGGCGAGGGCCGGCGAGACCGCCGCGGCCAACGCCACAACCAGCACCATCATTCCTCGACGCAACCACTCCGGCCGCATCGCATCCTCGCCGTTGCCTAACCGAATCCCCAGCGGGTCTTCTAGCAATCCGCCGCGCCGACAAGCAACCGGCGCCTCGTTCACCGACCGGCATTTGTCCGCCGCGCCAGCGTGGCCGTCCTGGCGGTTCGAACGACGCCCCGCAAGCCCGTTGGGTTTCCGCGTTAGGTATGTTGCGACGTCCCTGATCCACGCTTCGTTAAGCGGGCGGGGTCTAGCGTAAAAGGCCTCTGCGTCAGATATGGATCAGATTGCCTTGAGCGGATCGCGCGTGGGAAAGCCGGATTCGCCGCCAAATCGGACGGCGTCGTCCGATGACGCCGCCGGACAATCCGGGATCGCGAACCTCGCGCGCGTGGCAGGCGACTCCCACGACACGCTCGCCCGTGAACAGCAAGCCGCGATCGCGGCCCTGCAGGCGATGGCGGCGCGCGCCGAGGCGGCCTTCGACGCCGTCGCCGAGGGTGTGTGCTTTTTCGACGAACACACCCGGTTGATCTCGTGCAATCGCCGCTTCGCGGAGATCTACCTGCTTTCGCCCGATCAATTGCCGGCCGGCACCACGCTGCGTGCGATCGCCGACAAGTGCGCTTCCATCGGCACCTGCCCGATGCCCGTCAACGAGTACCTTGCGCTGTGCGAATCGATAAATGCCGGCGGCGCCCCCCAAACCTGGACCGCTTCGCTGCGCGACGGACGCGCCATCGAGATCACCCACCTGCCGATGCCGGACGGCGGCTGGGTATCGACGCACGACGATCTCGCCGAATCCCCGCGCACCGACGCGGACGCGCAGATCTCGTTGCAGACGCTGATCGATTGGGTGCCCGACAGTCTCTGGGTCAAGGACGTCGAAAGCCGCTTCGTGGTCGCCAACCGGGCCACGGCGATCCGAACCGGCAAGACCGAACCCGAGGAACTGATCGGCAAGTCCGACCTGGAGCTTTGTCCGCCGGAAACCGCCCGCGAGTACCTCGCCGACGAGCACAGAGTCCTCAGGACCGGCAAACCGATGATCGACAAGGAAGAATACGTTGTCGGCGCGCTCGGCAAGAAGACTTGGATCCTCACCACCAAGGTACCGTTGCGCAACGACAAGGGTGACATCTTCGGGCTCGTCGGCGTCTCCCGGGACATTACCGAGCGCCGGCAGGCCAACCTGCTGCGCGACGGGCAAGCGCATCTTCTCGAGGAGATCGCCTCGGGCGCGGCGCTGGAGACGGTGCTCGACCATCTCGTTCGTCTCGTCGAATCGCAGCTTGCCGGGATAACCGGCTCCGTCGTGCTGCTCGACGACGATGGCGTCCATCTGCGCCATGGCGCCGCCCCGAGCATGGCGAGCGACTTCAGCCGGGCCATGGACGGCATTCACGTCGGCGAAAAGGCGGCCTCGTCCGCGACGGCCGTGTTTCGCAAGAAGCCCGTCATCGTCGCCGACATCGCCAATGACCCGTTGTGGGAAGACCATCGCGAACTGGTCACCGAGTATGGCTATCGCTCGTGCTGGTCAAATCCGATCGTCTCACAACAGGGCAAGGCGTTGGGCGCCCTGACTGTGTATTCTCAGTCGGCGCGCGAGCCGACGCAGGCCGAGACGCGTCTGCTCGATATCGCCACGCGCATCGCCGGGATCGCCCTCGAACGCAAGCTGGCCGAGGACCGGATCAACTTCATGGCCAACCATGATGCGCTGACCGGACTGCCCAATCGCGTGCTTCTGAAAGACCGCCTCGCCCAGGCCCTGCTCTATGCGCAGCGATACGAGCACTGGGCGACGGTGGTGTTTGCCGATCTGGATGGCTTCAAGCTCATCAACGACACCCTTGGCCACAATATGGGCGACGAGCTCCTGCAGGCGGTCGCGAAGCGGATGGTCGGCTGCGTGCGCGCGATCGACACGGTCGTGCGGCTCGGCGGCGACGAATTCGTCATCCTGCTTTTCGATCAGCCGAAGGCCCTCGACACCGTCTCCTCCGTCGTCGAGAAGATCCAGACCGCCATCACCGAGCCGTACCAGATCGGCGGCCGCGAGCTGCGCGTGACCAGCAGCATCGGCGTCGCCAACTACCCCGACGACGGCAAGGACGCCGACACGCTGCTCGCCAACGCCGACGCGGCGATGTACCGCGCCAAGGAAACCGGGCGCGACAATTTCCAGTTCTTCACGCCGGAGCTCAACGTCAGGGCCCGCGAAGAACTGGTGCTTCGCGAGGGCTTGCGCAACGCGGTCGCGCGTCAAGAATTCGTCCTGTTCTATCAGCCCCAGATCGACCTGCCGCAACGCCGCATTTTCGCGGTCGAAGCGTTGCTGCGCTGGAACCACCCGACCCTGGGGCTGGTCCCGCCGGCCAAGTTCATCCCGATGGCCGAACAGTCCGGCCTGATTGTCCAAATCGGCGACTTCGTCCTCCACGAAGCGTGCCGCCAGAACAAGAAGTGGCAGGACGCGGGATTGCCGCCGGTCACCGTGTGCGTGAACGTCTCGGCCCGGCAATTCGAGGAGAGGACCTTCGTCGACCGGGTCGCCAGCGCGTTGCACAAAAGCGGTCTGGACGCGCAGTATCTCGAACTGGAGCTGACCGAAAGCCTGCTCATGCAGGATGTCGATCACGCGGTTGCGACGATGGCCGAACTGCAGGACATCGGCGTCCAGCTCTCGATCGACGACTTCGGAACCGGTTACTCCTCCCTCAGCGCGCTGAAGACATTCCCCGTCGCCCGCCTGAAAATCGACCGCACCTTCATCAAGGACCTGCCCGCCAACGCCCATGACAGGGCGGTGACCACCGCCGTGATTTCATTGGGCAAGAAGCTCAATCTCCGGGTGATCGCGGAGGGCGTGGAGACCGAAGAACAGATCGAATTCCTGCGCGACAACGATTGCGACGAGTTGCAGGGATTTCATTTCAGCAAACCCCTGCCGGCCGTCGATTTCGAAAAGCTTCTGGGCGAACACGGCAAGAACTAGGGGCGAACCACCTTGCCGCGTATGGCGCCGGTACCTGGTGCGGGCGGCCGGAATCGAACCGGCACTCCGTTTCCGGAACCGGATTTCGGGTCTGTCGGCGAAGATGAGAAGACGCTGATATCATTCGAGTAATCTTGTTGGCTGGCGGCAATATGCAGGATCCGGTGAAGGGCAGACGAGCGATTTCGTTCGACTTGGGCAAAGGGCCCCGTGAATAGGCGACGCTCATCGGCGCGCCATTCGATCAGGGTGACCGGCGTCCGCTTCGGATGATCTCCGGAAGTCGCCCGGCGTCGAAGCGCTTCCGCTATGCGCCGAAAGGCGACGTCAAACCGGGGCGCCGCTCCTGCCTGCCTGCGACGTAAATCGGCACTCTTCCCGCGGCATCCAGAGCCCGGCCAACACCCCCCGGGGCCCGATCGGTTCATGCAGGTCCCTCGACCCGGGATGCCATTCCGAGCTCGTGGTAGAGCGCTGCTGCGCGCTCCACATGTTCGCCGGCAGCCGCCGTTTTGCCCTGGCTGCCGAGGATATCGCCAAGAACCCGCTCGGCATGGGCCTGCTCGGGCCGCATTCCCAACTCTCGCGCCAGATTTAGCCCCTGCCGCGCGAATTCCTCGGCGCGAACACCGTCCGCACTCGCTAGGGCAGCGGCCTTGATCCGGAGCAACTCAGCCTCCTGAGCGCGGTAGCCGATCGCCCTTGCCTTGCTCAGTCCGGGTTCCGCCACCTCGAGAGCGTGCTCCGGGTCGTCGGGTGCCAACACCTCGGCGAGAAATACCCGCGCCCGCACGTTCGAGGTGGGCTGGTGCATGGCATCGCTCTCCTGCACTGCCTTCTCCAGAAGCGCGATCGCCTCCTCGACATTGCCGGTGAATGCGAGAGCGTAGCCGAGGATGCCCCGAAGCCACGGCACAGTGAACGTCAGGCCCGCTTCGGCCGCGTGTCTCATCGCCGCTCTTGCCAGCGGCAGGGCGGTTGCCGCGTCTCTCCGCTGCAGATGGGCACGAGTGAGATGGTATTGGACGACCGAGACATCGAACGCGCCGTCGCTGGCCAGGGCGAGGGCGCGATCGAGGAAGCCAAACGCGCGATCGAATTCGCCCAGATAGGCGCAGGTCGCACCCAGGATCGACACGGAGTCCATGATCAACGAGCCCGCCGTGCCGAAATCGCGGACCCGTTCGGGATCGCGCAGGTTCTCCGGCAGGTTCGCCGTCAGAAAGCCGATAGCGTCGGCGAAGTTCCCGCCGATCCAGGCCGCTTGGCCGAGGCTGAAGCGCGCGCCGTACGCCAACGCGTCGTCATCGAGCCGATCTGCAATTTCCAGGGCGCGCTCGCCGAAGCGGACAGCGTCCGTCAGGCTGCCGCCGTAGTGAATGAGGTCGTGGCTCTGCTGCACGGCGATTTCGGCCATCATCACCCGATCGTCGGCGCCTTCCGCGTCGCTGGCGGCGTGCTCAAGATGCTGGCGCACCGACTTGTGATCGCCGACCGCGAAGTATGCGGATGCGATGGCGCGATTGGTGTCGGCGCGCGCGGACGCGTCATCGTCCGAGAACAGGGGCAGCGCGTTCTTGAATGCACCGATTGCCTCCCGGTACGCCGAGTTCCTGAGCGCCAGGTGGCCAGCCTTGCGCCAGCACTCGGCCGCCCCGGCGGTGTCCCCCGCGCGCGCCAGATGGGTCGCCAGCAGCTCAGGCTCCGTCTCGGCCATCTCCGGACGATCCCGCAGCAGCACCTCCACGATCCGTTGGTGAATCTCGGCCCGCTTGCTCTTGAGCAGGCTCTCGTATGCGGCGTCCCGCAAAAGCGCGTGCTTGAACATAAATCTGTCGAGTGTCCCTGACATCCGGAACACGACGCCGATCGCGACGAGTTTGTCGAGGTCCTCGGCCAGTTCCGTCTCGGCGCGGGCCAGGGTTGCGGCGAGCAGGCTGGACGAGAATTCGCGTCCGTAGGCGGCGGCGATCTGTGCGACTTGCTTGGCCGAGCCAAGCCGATCGAGGCGCGCTGAGAGCGAGTCGCGCAAGGTCGAAGGAATGCGAATCCCGCCATCCTCGCTCGAGCGCATGGATTCCACGGCCGAGCCGACAAGCTCCTCCATGAACAGCGGGATACCGTCGCTCTTCTGTATGATTTCCCTCGCGGCCTCTTCCGAAAGGCCATCGCTCGCCGTCGTCAGGGCGGCAACGATGGCTTGAGAATGGCGACGCCCAAGGCGGCTTAGCGTCAAGGTTCCGACATTGGCGTGTTGTGCCCATGGCGGTGCGAACTCCGGGCGGTAGGTCACGAGCACCAGCAAGCGCCGATCGAGCAGCTGCTCGATCAAGCGACCGACAAGTTCCTGCGTGGTGGCGTCCACCCAGTGGGCATCCTCGAAGACGACAAGCACCGGCGATCTCTTGGACTCCCTGACGATCATCGAGGCCAGCAGGTCGAGCGCCGCTTCCCTCTGCTCGCTTGATGACTCGGGCCGGCTCTCGCCACTCAGAGACATCAGTTCGGCGAGAAACGACAGTGCCGCACGGTCCCGTTCGGTCTCACACGGAATCGCCGCCTGCAGCCGCCGGATCTTGGCGTCCGGTGAGTCGTCTGCCTCGAGCCCGACCCTGAGCTCGAGCTGGTGGGTTACCGGATAAAGGGGCGTGTTAACGTGCAGAGGTGAGCCTTGGTAGGCGAAGCGGTCGGTGGCCCCGGCCGCAAGCCGGGCGACAAATTCGGACACGAGGCGGGATTTGCCGATGCCTGCCTCGCCCGAAATCAGAACCGCCTGCCCGTCCCCTTCGCGCGCTTCGTCAAAGCGCTCCAGGAGAAAGCCGATCTCGTGCTCACGACCGATGAATTTGCCGAGGTGGCCGGCGTGGAGGGCATCGAAGCGGCTCTCCACTGCCCCCTCGCCGTCCACACGCCATGCCCGCACCGGCTCGTCGAAACCCTTGAGGTGATGGATGCCGAGGTCGGAGAACACGAACTGGCGTCCGACCAGTCTCAGCGTTTGCTCGGCCACGACGACCGAGTTCTCGCCCGCGATGGATTGCAGACGGGCGGCGAGGTTTGGCGTCTCACCGACGACGGCACCCTCCTCCTCGACGCCCTTGCCGACGAAATCTCCGACGACAACCTCGCCGGTGGCGATTCCCATCCGCGTCGCCAAGGCCTCGCCCGTCGGACCTTTCAACCGCCGGACCGCGGCTACTGCCGCCAAACCGGATCGCAGCGCGCGCTCGGCATCGTCCTCGTGAGCCTGGGGCCAGCCGAAGTAAACGAGCAGTCCGTCGCCCAGCGGCTTCGCGACGTAGCCACCGAAGCGGGCGACCTCGTCGCCCACCGCTTTCTGGTATCTGGCGATGACGTCCTTCATATCTTCCGGATCCAAACGGGCAGCGAACTTCGTCGAATCGACGAGGTCGGCGAACATCACCGTGAGTTGCCGGCGTTCCGCCTGCCTGCCCCGCGCGGGCGCCGGTCCCTTTTCGTCAACCGTCAGTTGCGTCGCCATCTTCAAGATGCGACGGCGGTCTCCCAGCGGAATGCCGAGTTTCTCAAGGTCTGCGTCGGTCAGGTCAGGAAGGACATCTAGGTCGATGCTGTGCTCGGCAAAAAGCTCACTGTATTTGCCGAGGCCGTATCGCTCGAGCTGAAAGGAGAGTGAGCTCATCACTCAACGCTATCACAGATCGCGCCGGCAGCGATGACCCGCAGGGGGAGGCTGGCGGGCACTCCGCCGAGGGCCGCGCTGACAATGTATCCACGCAAATGCCGACGCCCGAGGGAGGCGCCCGACGTCGAGTGAGCGAGACAAGTCGGGCTCGCCCGGACAGAGTAGGCCGCGACCTGGCTTGAACTGATCTCCGCAGACACTGGCGTGCTGAGTTGGCGCCGGAACCTGGTGCGGGCGGCCGGACTTGAACCGGCACTCCGTTTCCGGAACCAGATTTTGAGTCTGGCGCGTCTACCAATTCCGCCACGCCCGCGGCCGGGCCCGACTATCGCGAATGGATCGCGCCCGTCAATCGCGCATTGACTTGGGCGCTTGCCCGGCTACACCTTCCGCCCGCCAACCCCAGCGGAACCCGCCCGTGCTGCGTCGCCTGTATGACTGGATGATGTCGCTCGCCGCCGCCAGGCAGGCCCCGGCCGCGCTCGGGGCGGTGTCGTTTGCGGAAAGCTCGTTCTTTCCGATCCCGCCCGACGTGATGCTGATCCCGATGGTGCTCGCCGAGCGCGGCGCCTGGCTCAGACTGGCGATCCTGTGCACGATCGCCTCGGTGATCGGGGGGATGGCCGGCTACGCCATCGGGGTCTGGGCCTTCGATCCAATCGCCACCCCGATCCTGGAATTCTACGGTCTGGTCGACGAATTCGAGCGCTTCCGCGCCGGATTCAACGAATGGGGACTTCTGATCGTATTCGTGTTCGGCCTGACGCCGTTTCCCTACAAGGTGATCACCATCGCCTCGGGAGTAACGGGGCTCAACCTGCCGGTATTCATCGTCTCCTCGATCGTCGCGCGAGGGATCAGGTTCTTCATCGTGGCGGGGCTGCTCTACCTGTTCGGACCGCCGATCCGCGTCTTCATCGAGGAACGGCTGGGACTGATGTTCACGCTGTTCTGCGCGCTGCTGATTGGCGGATTTGTCCTTGTGCGCTATTTGCTGTGAGGTTGTCGCCGATGCCCAAACCGACCCCCAAGACCCTTGCCCTGGCCGCCTTTCTGCTCGGGCTGGCGACCATTGCCGGCGCCTGGGGCTCTGAGCTGATCGGCGGTTTCCTGCCCTGCGAGCTGTGCTACCAGCAGCGCTGGCCCTACTATATCGGCCTGCCGATCCTGGCCGCGACGGTCTACCTGTGGGACCGCTCGGCGCCGATCGTCCCGGCGGTTCTGAGCGCCGTGGTCGCCCTCGTCTTCGTCTGGGGCGCCTGGCTGGCCGGCTACCACGCCGGAGTCGAATGGCACTTCTGGCCCGGGCCGACAGGATGCACCGGGCTCGGCGAGAGCTTGTCGATGGACCAGTTCACCGATCTCGATTCGAGCCGCGTCGTGCCTTGCGACACCCCGCAAATCCGCATCCTGGGGCTGAGCTTTGCCGGCTGGAATGCCGTGATCTCGGTGGTGTTGGTGGCGCTGCTGAGCGTGGCCGCGACCCGGCAGGCGCGCCGGTAGCCGCGCCCCCCACCACGGCGACAGGCGGGCCGCCTAGGGCTCCAGCTCGGTATCCCAGTACAGGAAATCCATCCAGCTTTCGTGCAGATAGTTGGGCGGAAAGGCCCGCCCGTTGTTGTGCAGATCGTGGACGGTGGGCCGGTAGGGCTTCTGCAGCGGCAGCCGCTCAAGATCCCGCGGCAGTTTGTTGGCCTTGGAGAGATTGCACTCCGCGCAGGCGGTGACGACATTGTCCCAGGTGGTGCGGCCGCCCTTCGAGCGCGGCACCAGGTGGTCGAAGGTCAGATCCTCGGTCGTGCCGCAATACTGGCACTGGAACCGGTCGCGCAGGAAGACGTTGAAGCGGGTGAAAGCCGGATGGCGCGCCGGGCGCACATAGGCCTTCAGCGACACCACCGAGGGCAACCGGATCGCCATCGAGGGGCTGCGCACTTCGCGGTCATATTCGGAGACGATATTGACCCGGTCCAGGCACACCGCCTTGATCGCGTCCTGCCAAGACCACAGCGACAACGGATAGTAGCTCAGCGGCCGGTAGTCGGCGTTCAGAACCAGCGCCGGCAACGCCTCCGGTGATACGTGGATGCTCACGCCTTCCTCGTCAAAGCACCTTGTTTCTGCGCTCTTGGGAGCATTGTTAGCCGGTTGCGTCAGCCGTGTGAAGCCAAAGGTAAGCAACTGTCAGGACTCGGATTTCCGGCCGTTCCCCGCATGGCGCGCCAGAAACGCCGTGGCTGCCGCCAATCCGTCCTCGGCGATCATGTGCCCGGCACCGACCGAGGTGTGGAACTCGACCGGCACGCCCAGACCCTCCACCACCTGGGCGGCGGTGCGACCATAAGCGTAAGGGACGACCTCATCGGCATCGCCATGAACCAGGCACACCGGCGGGCGCGAACGGATTTCGCCGGCCAGCGTCGCCACCGACGGCAAGGCGGCGGAAAACCCGACGATCGCGCTGACCGGCTCGGCCAGCCTGAGCCCCACCTCCAGCGCCATCATCGCCCCTTGCGAGAAGCCGGCGAGGACGGTCTGGTCCACCGTCAGCCCCGTCTCGGCCCAGATCGCCTCGAGGAGCTCCACCACGATCGGCCGCGCCGCCGCGGCGAGGGGCGGAATGCGGCTCAAATCGGGGTTTGAAAAATCGAACCACTCGAAACCGCCCGGGTTGATCGCGCACGCATTGGGCGCGTTCGGCGCCACGAACAGCGCCTGCGGCAACGTCGATCGCCATTGCGCACCGAGCCCGATCAGATCCTCGCCGTTGGCCCCGTAGCCATGCAGGAGCACCACTAGCCGATCCGGGGTGCCGGCGGCGGGCGCCAGGGTGGCGGCCGAAAGCTGCGAACCGTTCATGCGGCAACGCCTTCCCGTTGATTGACGAAACGGAAGTACCGCCACAACAGCCGCGCGGCGGCGCTGCGATGCGGCGTCCAGTCCGAAGCGATCTCGCGGCAGCCCGCCTCGCCGGGCGGCTCGGGCAGGTCAAGCGCCCGGCCGACGGACTTTCTGAGCGCCAGATCCCCGGCCGGGAAGATGTCGGGATGGCCAAGATGAAACAGAAGGTAGATCTCGGCGGTCCAGACGCCGACCCCGTGCAGCGCGGTGAGCGCCGCAATCGCCTCGTCCCGCCGCAAGCGCGCGAGGGCGGCAAAGTCGATGCGGCCGGCGAGTTCGGCCTCGGCGATCGATCTGAGGGTCCTGACCTTGGCGGCGGAAAGCCCACAGCCGCGCAGCGCCTCGACCGGTTGGTCAGCGAACTTCGCCGCCGTCATCTCACCGACCAGGGCCTCGACCCGGCCCATGATGGCGTTGGCGGAGGCCACCGAAAGCTGCTGCGCGCCGACGATGGCGGCGATGCCGGCGAAGCCGCCCAACCCGCGCCTGAGCGGCACCTCGCCGACTTGCGCGCGCACCGCGGCCAGCCGCCGGTCGAGGCTGCCGAGGGCATCCAAATGCCGCTGCAGGGCCGCATTCGAGGTGATGCGCGCTTTGAACGGGTCGGACGGCATGCTAGAGGCGCGCACCTTGCTGAGCGAAATGGGTGGGGCGATGGGCAAGGCATCTGAGCCGATTTTGCGTTTTGCGCCAAGCCCCAACGGCTATCTGCATCTCGGGCACGCCTTCTCGGCGCTGTTCACCGCCGACGCCGCGCGGCGCCTGGGCGGCCGCATGCTCGTCAGGATCGAGGACATCGACCTGGACCGCTCGCGGGAGGAGTTCACGCGCGCGATCTTCGACGATCTGCACTGGCTGGGGCTCGAATGGGAGGAGCCCGTGAGGGTCCAGTCGGCGCATTTCGCCGACTACGTGGCCGCCGCCGGCCGGCTCGCGGCGCTCGGTCTCACCTACCCCTGCTTCTGCACGCGCTCCGAGATACGGCAGGCGGCGGATGACCGGACGGACCCTGAGGGCGCGCCGCTGTACCCCGGCACCTGCCGGCGTCTGTCGGCGGACGAGCGCGCCGCTCGGATCGCCGCGGGCGAGCTGCACGCCCTGCGGCTCGACATCGCGGCCGCCGCGGCGCGGACCGGACCGCTCGAGTGGCGGGAACTGGGCCGGAATCTCGAAGGGTCGCGAAACGTCGCCGCCCATCCCGAGCCCTGGGGCGACGTGGTTGTGGTGCGCAAGCAGACCCCGACCAGCTATCATCTCTCCGTTGTCGTCGACGACGCCCTCCAGGGGGTCACCCATGTCACCCGCGGCCGCGACCTCTTCGAGGCCACGGCCATCCATCGCCTGCTGCAGGCGCTGCTGGGCCTGCCGGCGCCCGCCTGGTGCCATCACCGGCTCATCGTCGACGCCGACATGCACAAGCTCGCCAAGTCCGCGGGCTCGGTATCGCTCAGGGACTTGCGGGAGGCGGGCTGGACGGCGGCAGAGGTCCGCCGCCGTCTGGGATTCGACCGCCCGGGCTAGACGGAGACGGGGCGCCCGGCACCGGCGATGCGGGCCGGCTCGGCGGCGAGATAGGCCTGGGTCGTTTCCATAACCGCGCGGCGGAAGGGCGTGCCCTCGCCGATGATCGCATCGAGGCGCGGGTCGACCAATCGGTGCGGGTTTCGCCATAGATACCGCATCTTGATGACCTCCCGGACCACCGGCACGAAGAGCCCCAGCAACCCCATGACGCCCCACGGCATCGGCTTGACCCGATACGGCTCCGGCAGCGCCGCCTGCACCGCCTCGATCATCTGATCGCCGGTGACGAAATGGCCGGCAAAGTGAAACCGCTCGAACGCCGCCAGCTCGCTGCGATGCTCGGCGAGCTTGACGAAAGCCCGCCCCAGATCGGGCAGATACGCCCAGCTGTGCCCGAGCTTCGGATCGCCGGGATAGGTGATCGTGGCCTTGTCGAAGGCGCGCGCGATGGACAGATCGAACCAGCTTTCCCTGGTGCCCGGTCCGTAGAAGTCGCCGGCCCGGATGACGATGGCCTGGAACCCGCCTGCCTCCGCGGCGCGGCGGAAGTGCTCCTCGATCCTGACCCGGATGGCGCCGCGCTCCGTGGCCGGGCGCTGCTCGGTATCGGGCCGCAATTGGTGCGTGTCGGCGGCGAAATTGTAGATGTTGCCGGGGAACATCAGCGTCTTGCCGGTCCCCGCCATGGCGTCCGCGACGCGGGCGTTCTGCGCCTCGGCCCGGCCCCCGGACCACTTGTGGTAGGGAAGGTTGAGCGCGTTGACGACGACCTCGGCCCGCCCCACCGCCGCCTTCAGATCGGCGACTCTGTCGGCGTCGCCCTTGATGAACGTGACACCGGGCAGGCGCGCCCGGTTGCTGCGGCCGAACCCGTAGACGGTCCAACCCGCCTTGGCGAAGGCATCGGCGGTGAACTGGCCGATGCGGCCGTTGATTCCGAGAACGGTGACGGTGTTGGACATGGCGGACACTCCTTGTTGCCTGGTTGCGTGGCGGGAGCGATATCGCCCATTCACAGATGAATTGAAATTCCCAAACTTTGCATGATACATATTCACCAATGAATAGCCCGAGAAGCCGCCCGTGACCCTGCCCGATGCGAGCGAGCCCGACTGGTTTCTGTGGCGGTCGTTTCTGGCCGTCATCGAGGCCGGCTCGCTCAGCGCCGCCGCCCGCCGGCTGGGGGCCTCGCAGCCGACGGTGGGGCGCCACGTCGAAGAGCTCGAGCGCGATCTGGGCGCGACGCTGTTCGAGCGCACCGGCCGCGGCCTGCACCCCACGCCGACCGCGCTCAAGCTGGTCGATCCGGTGCGGCATGCGCAGGAGGCGCTCGGCACGGCCCGCGTCCTGGCCGCCGGCGCGGCGGAAGATCTGGCGGGCACGGTACGCATCACCGCCTCGAACGCCGTCTCCCACGCCGTCTTGCCGACGCGCCTGCACTGGATCCGCGATCGCTATCCCGAAATCCAGCTCGAGCTGGTTTCCACCGACACCGCCGACAATCTGCTGCTGCGCGAGGCCGACATCGCCATCCGCATGTTCCGCCCCGGGCAGCTCGATGTCGTCACCCGCAAGCTGGGCGAGATCGAGCTCATCGCCTGCGCCCACGAAGATTACCTCAAGCGGCGCGGCACACCGTCTTCGATCGGCGAACTGGACGGCCACGACCTGATCGGGCTCGACCGCCAGGACGATATCCTGCGCGTCGCCCAATCACTCGGCCATGATCTCAATCGCCAAGATTTCGCCCTCAGGACCGACAGCCACCCCCAGATCTGGGAGCTGACCAAGGCCGGCCTGGGGATTTCCTTCAATCAGAGGCCGCTGGTCGAGACGACCCCGGGAATCGTGCCGCTGTTGCCCGATCTCGCCATTCCGCCGATGCAGGTCTGGCTGACCACCCACCGCGAGCTCGCCCACTCGCGCCGCATCCGGGTGGTCTATGAACTGTTGGCCGAGATCATCACGGCCTATATTGAGGTTCGCGAACCGCGCCTGCCGCCGAGGCAGACCGTGAGCACTGCGGACACCGAGGTATGAATTCAGTCATCAATATTCTGATCGTCATCGCCATGGCGGCCGTGGTGGTGATATTGGGCTGGGGATTGTGGAACATGTTCCGCGGCGGACCGGCCAATCTGTCCCAGAAACTGATGCGCGCCCGGGTCGCCGCACAGTTCGTGGCCGTCATGCTGCTGATGCTCGCGGTGTGGATGTTCGCGCCCAGATGACGAAGGATGATGGTCAAGCTCAACAGGATCTACACGCGCACCGGCGATGACGGCACGACGGGCCTGGTTGCCGGCGCCCGGCGCCGGAAATCCGACCCCAGGATCGAGGCCATCGGTGCCGCCGATGAAGCCAACGCCGCCATCGGGCTCGCCCGCACCGCCGCCCATGGCATGGTGCGCGTGACGACGCTTCTGGGCCGGGTACAGAACGACATGTTCGACCTCGGCGCCGATCTCGCCACCCCCGGCGGCGCCAAGCTCGACGAGCCCGCGCTCAGGGTGACCGATGCCCAGGTGACCTGGCTCGAGACGACAATCGACGAGTTCAACCGCGAACTCGAACCGCTGACCAGCTTCGTGCTGCCCGGCGGCTCCGAGGCGGCGGCGCACCTGCATCTGGCCCGCACCGCGGTGCGCCGCGCCGAGCGCGCCACGGTCGCCCTCGCCGCCGTCGAAGCCAACGTCAACCCCGTCGCCGTTCGCTACCTCAACCGCCTGTCGGACCTGATGTTCGTGCTCGCCCGGTTCGCCAACGACCACGGCAATCGCGACGTCCTGTGGGCGCCGGGCCGATATGCGGATGCGAAAAAGTCCGGAAGCTGAGCCGAGTTGTTCGTTCCGATCCACGACCAGAACCCCATTCGCCACATTGCCCGCCCCTGGGTGACCTGGTCGCTGATCGCGGCCAACGTCGCCATCTTCCTCGTCCAGACGACGCTGCCCGGGGGCGCCGAGCGTGCCTTTCTGCTCTCGTTCGGGATGATCCCGGCGGTGGTCGGCAACGCGGCCGTCGACCCGCTCCCCGCCATGCCGGCCTGGGCGACGGTTTTCACCTATGCGTTCCTGCATGCCGACGCCTGGCACCTGATCGCCAACATGGCGTTCCTGTGGGTGTTCGGGGACAATGTCGAGGACGCCATGGGGCATGGGAAGTTCCTGGCCTTCTATGCGGTTTGCGGGGCCTGCGCGGCCCTCGCGCACATGTTGGTCAACCCCGGCTCGATCGGTCCGCTGATCGGGGCTTCGGGGGCGGTGTCCGGGGTCATCGCCGCCTATCTGCTGCTCTACCCGCGCGTCACGGTCTACATGCTGGTGCGCATCATCATCCCGCTGCCGGTGCCGATTCCGGCGATCTGGGCCCTGGGGGCGTGGATCATCCTGCAGGTCTTCTATGCCCTCGCCCCTTCGGTGGAGCCGGTCGCCTGGTGGGCGCATCTGGGTGGCCTGGCGGCCGGCGCGGCGCTGGTGCTCTTTCTCAAGCGCGCCGACGTTCCCATTCTCGGCAAATGAGGCGCATCGCCGCCACGGATCGTTAGGGATTGCGCGCCAACCTCGATCGCATGCAGGCCCCGTTCGTCGACAAGGCCGTCTCACTGATCGTGGCAAAGACCGATTTCGCCGCCCGCATCGCGGTGGCACGGGCCGAACGCCGCATGCAAGCCGAATTGCTGCGCAGCGTCGGCCGCCCCAGGCCCGCCCCCGGGACCGGTTTGCGGATCGACAAGACCGCCTAGCGCGCCGCGAGCCCGATCGCGGTCTCGACCACCGCGTGGCCGTCCGGGGTGTTCCATTCGGCGGGACCGGCCACCACCCCCCATTCGCACCCGTCCGGACCGAGCAGGAGGGTGGTCGGCAGCCCCAGCGCCACCGTCCGTTGCCTGAGCGTCTCGAAGCTCTTGAAGCTGGGGTCCGAGTAGAAGGGCAGATTGTCGGTTCCGACCTCGACCAGGAACGCCCGTCCCTTGGCCGCCGCGTCCTCGCCGGTATCGAGATTGACCGTGACGACCACGAAGTCGTCGCCGCCGTAGCGCGCCTGCAGTGCGGCGAGCGCCGGCATTTCCCGCCGGCACGGCCCGCACCAGCTGGCCCAGAAATTGACCAGCAGCACCTGCCCCCTCAAGGCCGTCAGGTCGGTGGGGTTGCCCTGCGGGTCGAGGAAACTCAGATCGTCAAAGCCCTGCCCCCTGGCCGTCGCCTGCAGGGCCGCCAGTTCGCCCCTCGCGACCGCGTCGATCGCCGTGTGCACCTCTTCGTCGGCCACGCAGTCGGTAGCGCCGGGCCCGCCGGTGCCGCCATTGCTAAGCCATTGGACGGTCGCTATACCTAGCGCCACTGCAACCAGGCCCAAGACCAATCCCAAGCGCCGCCAACGCGGCCCGGGCCGTTGCACTTCATTCTCGGTCATAGCGTCTCCGGTAGGGTGCCATGGACAATTCGTTTCGGGCTGGCCGGTTTGCCGCCGCACCTGACGCGGCGATGGAGGAGATCAATGCCTCCATCGGTTTCGACCGGCGGCTTTTTGACCAGGACATCACGGCCTCGATCGCCCATGCCGACATGCTGGCGGCCACCGGCATCATCTCGGCGGAGGATAGGGACGCCATCGTTACCGGTCTAGCCACGGTGCGGGCCGAGATCGAGAGCGGCGCGTTCAAATTCTCGCGCGCCCTGGAGGACATCCACACCCATGTCGAGGCCAGGCTCACCGAGCTGATCGGCGACCCCGGGCGGCGGTTGCACACCGCCCGCTCGCGCAACGACCAGGTGGCGACCGACTTCAGGCTCTTCGTCCGCGACGCCATCGACGGTTTTCTCGGTCAGATCGTCGCCCTGCAGACGGCGCTGCTCGATCGCGCCGACGCCGAGGCGGCCACCGTGATGCCGGGGTTCACGCATCTGCAGTCGGCCCAGCCGGTCACCCTCGGCCATCATTTTCTGGCCTATGTCGAGATGCTCGGCCGTGACGCCGGGCGGTTCGCCGACGCGCGGGTGCGGCTCAACGAAAGCCCGCTGGGTGCCGCGGCACTGGCCGGCACCTCGTTTCCCATCGACCGGGAAATGACCGCCACCGAGCTCGGCTTCGACCGGCCGATGGCCAATTCGCTGGACGCCGTCTCCGACCGCGATTTCGTCATCGAAACGCTGGCCGCCGCCGTGATCGCCGCGCTGCATCTGAGCCGGCTGGCGGAGGAGTTGGTCATCTGGTCCACCGCCGGCTTCTCTTTTGTCAGGTTTTCCGACAGGTTCTCGACCGGCTCCTCGATCATGCCGCAGAAGCGCAATCCGGACGCCGCCGAGCTGGTGCGCGCCAAAACCGGGCGGATCCTCGGGGCGCTGACCGCGCTCACCGTGGTGATGAAGGGGCTGCCGCTCGCCTATTCCAAGGATTTGCAGGAGGACAAGCAGGCAACCTTCGACGCCCTCGATTCCCTGGCGCTGTGCCTCAGCGCCATGACCGGGATGATCGCCGACATCGCGTTCGACCGTGAGGCGATGGCGGCGGCCGCCGGCGCCGGGTTCGCCACCGCCACCGATCTCGCCGACTGGCTGGTGAGGGAGGCAGGGGTGCCGTTTCGCGAAGCGCACAAGATCGTCGGCAAGCTGGTCTCGATGGCCGAAGAGAAGGGCTGTGCCCTCGAGGGGCTGACCATCGAGGACTTCAAGTCGGTCGACGAACGTCTCGACGCCCGCGCCTTCAAGGTTCTTTCGGTGGCGGCCTCCGTCGCCTCGCGGACGAGCTATGGGGGCACCGCGCCCGACAATGTCCGGGCTCAGATCACGCGCTGGCGCCAGCAGCTGGCCGGCAAGGGCTAGGCGGGTGCACCGTTTCGCCTACAGGGACGGCCGGCTTTTCGCCGAGGATGTCGATCTGACCGCGCTTGCCGGCACGGTCGGGACGCCAGCGTATGTTTATTCCGCCACCGCGCTGCGCACCCGGCTCGCCGATTTGCGCGCCGCCTTTGCCGACATGAACCCGCTCATCGCCTATGCGATGAAGGCCAACTCCAATCAGGCGGTGCTGAGCGTTTTCGCCAAGCAAGGCACCGGCGCCGACGTGGTTTCGCTCGGCGAGCTCGAACGCGCCGTCGCCGCCGGCATCCGTGCGGAAAAGATTGTCTTCTCCGGCGTCCGCAAGGCCGACATCGAGATGCGCCGCGGGCTGGAACTGGGTATCCGCTGCATCAACCTGGAAAGCGAGCACGAGCTTCATCGGCTCGACCGCGTCGCCGGTGAAATGGGCAAGGTCGCCCCGGTCTCGGTGCGCATCAATCCCGACGTCGATGCCAGGACGCACGCCAAGATTTCCACCGGCAAGGCCGAAAACAAGTTCGGCATCGCGTTTGGCCGTGCACTGGATGTCTATGCCGAGATCGCCGCCGCACCCAACCTCCAAGCGGTCGGCGTCGACCTGCATATCGGCTCCCAACTCACCGATCTCGAACCGTTCAGCAACGCCTTCGCGCTGCTCGCGGAACTGGTGCGGGAATTGCGCGCCGCCGGCCACAAGATCGCCCATGTCGATATCGGCGGTGGCCTGGGGATCGTTTACGAGCCGCTCGGCCATAGGCCCGATCTCAGCCAATACGCCGAAATCGTCCGCCGCCATATCGGCCCGCTGGAGTGCGATCTCATCGTTGAGCCCGGCCGCTGGCTGGTCGGCAATGCCGGCATCCTGCTCACGCGCGTTGACCATCTCAAGCAGGGCGCGACCCATTCGTTCGTCATCGTCGACGCGGCGATGAACGATCTGATCCGCCCCACGCTCTACGAAGCGTTCCACGAGATCAGGCCGGTTGCCGAACCGGCGGCGGACGCGCCGCTGATCACCGCCGACATCGTCGGACCGGTGTGCGAAAGCGGCGACTATCTCGCCCGTGCCCGCGAGCTGCCGACGCCGACCGCCGGCGACCTGTTGGCGATCATGAGCGCCGGCGCCTATGGCGCGGTGATGGCCTCGACCTACAATTCACGGCCACTGGTGCCCGAGGTGCTGGTCGACGCCGGCCGCCATCACGTGATCCGGCCCCGCCAGACCATCGGAGATCTGATCGCCCTGGATTCGGTCCCCGACTGGCTGTGACCGGGCTTATTGACGGCGGCTGACCGGCCTGGCTAGCCACGCCGGCGCGCCGAGCGCCGCATCGACCCGGGCCCGCAATTCGTCCAGCGCAAAGGGCTTGACGATGACGTCGTGGATCAGCGCGTCGAGTCCGTGCGCCCGCTCGCGCTGTTCGGCAAAGCCGGTCATCAGGACGATCGTAACCGAGGGAAACCGGTCGGCGACCGAAAGCGCCAGCGCGATCCCGTCCATCACCGGCATCTTGATGTCCGAGAGCATCAGATCGAAGCGGCCCGCCGCCTCTTCCATGATCTCCAGCGCCAGCCCGCCATCGTCGGCCTCGACGATCTCGTGCCCGTCCATTCTGAGCGCCCGCGCCACGAACGCGCGGACCGATCGGTCGTCCTCCGCCAACAGGATCCTCGCCATCACCCGTCCCCCTTGCTGTCCCCGACCGTGCCGGGTGCGGCCTCGGCCGAACCCGGATCGAATCTCAGCTTCACCCGCGCCACACCCTCCGGCGGCTCGGTCAGCTGGGTTTCGAATCTCAGGGTTTCGCCCGTCTCCAGCGCCGAGGCGCCCGGCGCGGCGCGCCACTCATAGATATCGGTGCCGTCCTCGGCATAGAGCGACACCCGGATCGGCGGCAGCGCCTCGGTCCGGCCGCCGACATTGCGGATACGTCCCTCCACGAACAGCACCTGCATGCCGTCCTGCACCGCCCGCACCGTCCTGACCTCGGAAAATTCGAGCCCGACGACGTTCACCTGCATACCCATCAGCCGGTAGAAGGACGCCAGATCCGGAAAGCTGCTGACGACCATCTCCCGCGAACCGAACAGCACCGCCACGATCAGCGCCGCGACACTCGCCGAGCCGACCCCGAGATACTGGCGCATGCGCGCCGCCGGCAGGCGCCTGGCGATGTCGCGATGCCGCTTCGCCATCGCGCGCGCCCGGGCGCGCCGCTGGCCGCCGCGCTTGCGCCCGGGGCCCTTGCGCGGCTGGTCCTGTGCGGTCTCCAGCGCGTTGAATTCGGCGTCCGCCTCGGCCTCCGGGTCGAGCGGGCCCGGCGTCGCCTGGGATTGAGGGGCTGCCGGCGGCGGCGAGGGTTCGGCGCTGGCCTTGTCGGCGAGCCAGAAGTTGCCGCATTTGGCGCACTGAACGTGGCGGCCGGCCTCCCCGATCGCGCCGTCGGCGATTGTGTACCGGGTCTTGCAGTGCGGGCAGGTGATGATCATCTGGCGCGGCGAGAATGGAAGGTCGCCTACCAAGCCACGATTCTGTTAACAGTCCCGAAACAGGGCCTTGCGGCGGCCGCCGTGGGCGACGCCTTGGTATGATCGCGGCACAAACCGATTCGGGGGGAACGGGTGATTGAGTTCGACGATGTCGGGCTTCGCTATGGCTACGGCCCCGAGATTCTCAGGGACTTGAGCTTCCGGATCAGCCCCGGCTCCTTTCACTTCCTCACCGGCCCCTCCGGCGCCGGCAAGACCTCGCTTTTGAGGCTTCTGCTGCTCTCGCTCAAGCCGAGCCGGGGCCGCATCGAGATGTTCGGAGAAAATGTCAGCGCCCTGGCTCGCGACCGGCTTCTCGAGATGCGCCGGCATATCGGGATCGTCTTTCAGGATTTCCGCCTGCTGGGGCATCTCACGACATTCGAGAATGTGGCGCTGCCGCTCAGGGTTCGCGGCCAGCCGCTGGAGGAGTATCGCGCCAACGTCGCCGAACTGCTCGAATGGGTGGGACTGGGCGACCAGATGAACGTGCATCCCGAGCTGCTTTCCGGCGGCGAGAAACAGCGCGCCGCGATCGCCCGCGCCGTGATCGCCAAGCCGGACCTTCTGCTGGCCGACGAGCCCACTGGCAATGTCGACCCCGAGCTGTCCGACCGCCTGCTGCGCCTGTTCGTCGAGCTCAACCGGATGGGCACCACCATCATCGTCGCCACCCACGAGCTGGGGTTCCTCAAGCGCTTCAACTTCCCCCGCCTGTCGCTGAACGAGGGCCGGCTGGTCTCCGATGCTTGAGGGGCTTCTCACAGGCCAGTCGGCGGGCTTCCAGATCGTGCCGGAAAAATCCGTCGCCGGCCGGACGCTGATGATGCTGGTTTCGATCATGACGTTTCTGAGCTGCGTGACCTTCGGCGGAGTGGTGCTGGTCCAACAGTCGGCGGTCGCCTGGTCGGCCGATGTCGGGCGCGAGGTGACCATCCAGATCCGCCCCATCGAAGGTCAGGTGATGGACTCCAACCTGCGCGTCGCCATCGAGCTGGCCGAGGCGACCGAGGGCGTCTCGCGCGCCTACGCGCTCAGCGATGAGGAGGGCGAAGCCCTGCTCGAGCCCTGGCTCGGCGAGGTCGATCTATCCGGCCTCGAAGTCCCACGCCTGGTGGTGGTGCAGCTTTCCGATCCCGCGCGCGCCGATTTCGCCACCCTGGCCAGCCACCTCGCTGAAGCGGTTCCCGGCGCCACCCTCGACACCCACGCCCTGTGGCGCCAGCAGATCAACGCCATGGCCGGCACCGTCGTCGTCGCCGGGCTGCTGGTGCTCGCCCTCATCCTGATCGCGACGGCGCTGGCGGTGGTCTTCGCGACCCGCGGCACCATGGCCTCGAACCGCGAGATCGTCGACGTTCTGCATTTCATCGGCGCCTCGAACCGCTTCATCGCCGCCGAATTCCAGGGCCGGTTCCTCTCCATCGGGCTCAAGGGCGGCGCCATCGGCGGCGTTGGCGCCATCGTCTTCTTCCTCGCCGCCGGTTTTGTCACCGGCACGGTGCTGCCCGATCCCAGCGCCACCCAGCTGACGATCCTGTTCGATCGCTTCCTGCCCGGGTTCGGCGGACTTCTGGGCCTGGTGGCGCTGGTCCTGGTGATCGCGGTTCTGACCGCCGCCACCTCCCGGCTGACCGTCTACCGCTTCCTGACCCGAATCGCGCCCTGAAGGGTTTGGCGTTCGCCGCCGGACCGATGACCCGCCGCCGGTTGCCGGGATGCACCCACATCATCTGGCAATGGCGTCTTAGTGTTGCCATATATCTTGAGTCAGCTCCCACTGACTTTGACATTGAGTCGAATTTGTTCTAGTTTTGTTCCATTCACAAAAGCTGCGGGGAAAACCCCGCGCAGGAAACGGTTCGATGCACCAGGGCCCCATCACTGCCGCTACCGGCACCGTCGTGTGGACGGGCCGTTCGGGAACGAGCTACCGGCTCACCCCGGTGGCACCCGCCAATCTGCACGTGACCGAGGACGCCATTTTCCTGATCACGGCACTCACCGCGGACGGCGAGCTCGTCGTCTGGTCGGGCACGGCGCAATCGCTTATCGGCGATCCGTCGAGCCGGGCCCTGTTCCGGGCGGCGATGCCCCGGGCCCACTGCGCCTACCGGATGCCTTCGCCTCTCGATGTGACCGAGCGCGAAACCATGCTTTGGGATCTCGAATCGACCCTGGCGCCGCGGACCCGCCACGCCGCCTGAGCGTTGCGCCTGCCTAGTGTTTGGCCCCGAGCGCCTCGCTCAGCCATTCCAGTTCGGCGTCGGGCATCCCCATCTCTCTCAGATGCCGGGCGGTATTGACCACATATTCGGCGTTGTGGCCCATCTCGCCGGTTCCCTGCCTGACCAGCCGCAACAGCACCTCGCGCGGCAGCCGGCCTGCATACTGGTGGTGATCGGGGTTGACCAGGAACGCCAGCGCCTTCACCCGCTCGCCACCCTCGAGGCGCACTGACCGCCAGCTCTCCCGATACACCGCATCGCGCTGTTGGCGCTGCTCGCGCTTCACCAGGTAGGCGTACACCTCCCCCCAGTCGGATCCGGCGATCTCGTAGGCGATGCCCCGGCACGAGCCCCCGCGCTCGAGCCCCATCACCAGCCCCGGCCGCTCCGGGGTGCCGCGGTAGTGGTGCGAGTAGATGCACAGCTGGCGGTGCGCGCCCCTGAGCAGCGCCGGCACCTTGCGCCGGAACCCGAAACCCGGGCGCCACATCAGTGAGCCGTAGCCGAACACCCAACGCGTCTCGCCCACCTCAGCCTCCGCCCGATGCCGCCCGACGGTGTAGGCAACGCGGCTGCCTCTGGCAACGGGTGACGGCCCATGGGCGAGCCTGTATGAGAGGCGCATGCGGCGCTTCGCGATCCTCGCCTCCGTCATCGTCTTTGTCGTTGCCGCCTGGACCGCCGGCTGGCTTTACGCGGCCGGACAGATCCGGCAGGCGGTTGCCGCGCTCGCGGGCGGGGACGATTTCAGTCTCGAATGCGAAGAGGTGACGCTCGCCGGGTTTCCCTTCCGCTTCGACGTCATCTGCACCGGGGCGACGCTTCGGCGCATCGACCTGAGCGTGCGCATTCCGGAGATCACGGCCACCGCGCGGGTCTACCGGCCCGCCCATATCCTCGCCTTCGCGCAATCGCCGATCGCCATCTCGGACGCCTTTTTCGCCACCGAGCGGGCACTTTCCTTCGACCTCGCCGAGGCCAGTATTCGTTTTGACGGCCTGATGCCCGACACGCTGGCGCTGGCGCGCCTGTCGATTCATCTCGAGGCGGCGGCGCTCGACGACGTTCTGTTGGGCAAGCGCAGGCTGCTCGATTTCGACGCCGCCGAGCTGCATGTGCTGGCGGGCGACGAGGCCGGGGCCGAGCCCGACGATCTGATGGTCTTCGCCACCGCGGCCGGCCTCGACTATCCGGAAGCCGATCTCGCCGAGGCCAGGCTCACCGCGACCGCGCGGCTGACGAATTTTCCCCGGCGCCTCGCCGACTGGACCGAGCCGGACCCGATGCGCCGATGGGCCGCCGGTGGCGGCGAAGCCGAACTGCGGGAACTCGCTTTCACCGCCACCGGGATCGAGCTTCAGGCCACCGGCGCGGCGCGGCTCGACGGGGCCAATCGGCCCAGTGGCACCCTCAGCGTCTACTCGCTGGGTCTGGTCGAGCGCATCGATCCGGAGCTGTTCGGCGCCTTCGCGCCGGTCGTCTTCGGCATTCCCGATGCCGACGGAACTTATCTCACCAAGCTCTCGCTGCGCGGCGGGCTGGTCTATGCCGGCGACCTGCCGGTGCCGCTGCCCGGGCTCGAGATCGGCCCCCTGTTCTAGGTCTCAGTGCTGGCGCCCGAAATCGGCGGTGTCGGTGTCCTGCCCGGCCTCGACGATCTTGCGTCTGATGTCCCGCGTACGGGTGAACAGCGTCTCCAGCCCCGTCCCGTCGCCGTTGCGGATCATCCGTTGCAACACCGTCAGATCCTCGGTGAAGCGCCCGAGCATTTCCAGGACCGCCTCGCGATTGGTCAGGAACACGTCGCGCCACATCACCGGGTCGGAGGCCGCGATGCGGGTGAAGTCGCGGAAGCCGGAGGCCGAGTATTTGATGACCTCCGACTGCGTGACCCCTTCGAGATCTTCGGCGGTGCCGACGATGTTGTAGGCGATCAGGTGCGGCACGTGGCTGGTGATCGCCAGCACCAGGTCGTGGTGCCCCGCGTCCATGATCTCAACCGACGAACCGAGCGCGGTCCAGAATTCGGCGACCCTGGCGACCGCCGCCGTCTCGGTCGCCGGCATCGGGGTCAGGATGCACCAGCGGCTCTTGAACAGCTCCGCGAACCCGGCGTCCGGACCCGAACGCTCGGTGCCCGCCAGCGGGTGGCCGGGCACCAGATGCACGCCTTCGGGCATCAACGGGCCCAGCTCGGCTTGCACATACGACTTCACGGATCCGACATCGGTCACGATGGCGCCGCCTTCGAGGCGCGGCGCGATGACCGCGCCGATATCGCTGTAGGTCCTGACGGGGGTGCAGATGACGATCAGATCCGCTCCCTCGACGGCCGCCGCCGGCTCGAGATGGTAGCTGGTGCCCAGATCGAGTTGTTCGGCCCGCGCCAGCGTCTCTTGGCGCCTCGTGGCGATCGAGATTTCCGCCGCCAGGGATTTCGCCTTGACGGCCCGCGCGATCGAGGACCCGATCAGCCCGATGCCGATCAGCGCGATCTTCCTGAACCCCGGCGCCGGATCAGCCATCCCGGCCCATCCCGTTCAAGACCGTCGCGACCTTGCGCATCGCCTCTTCGGTACCGATGGAGATGCGCAGGGCGTCGGTGAGCCCATAGGCCGACATCTGCCGGACGACCAGGCCGCTTTCGCGCAGCGCCTTGTTGGCGTCGGCGGCGGTGCGGCCGGCCGCATCGGAAAACCTGACCAGAACGAAATTGCCCTGGCTGGGCAGCACCGTCAGCCAGTTGCCCTCGACATTGGCGGTCAGCCATTCGCGCCACTTTGCGTTGTGGGTATTCAGGCGCCGGGTGAATTCGGTGTCGCGAACCGCCGCCTCGGCGGCCGCCTGTGCCGGGCCGCCGACATTGAACGGCCCGCGCAAGCGGTTGATCGCGTCGACGATCGACGGCGGACCGTAAAGCCATCCCACCCGGGCGCCCGCCAGGCCGATCTTCGAAAAAGTGCGGACCATCACGACATTTTCCGACCGGTCGACGAGCCCGATCCCCGGCTCGTAGTCGTCCGCCGTGACGTATTCGGCGTAGGCGGAATCGACCACCAGCAGCACCCCGGACGGCAGTCCGGCGTGCAGCCGGATGAGTTGCGTTTCGCCGAGATAGGAGCCCGTGGGGTTGTTGGGATTGGCGATGAACACAACCCGCGTCCGCTCGCCGGTGGCTTTGAGGACGGCGTCGACGTCGGTTCGGAAATCGGTCTCCTCGGCGACGACCGGTACGCCGCCGGCGCCTCTGGTGACGATGGGATAGACGAGGAACCCGTATTGGCTGACCACCGCCTCGTCGCCGACCCCGATATAGGCCTGCGCGATCAGGTGCAGCAACTCGTCGGAGCCGGCCCCCACGACGATCCGGTCGGGGTCGAGATCATGCACCTCGCCGATCGCGTGGCGCAGCGCCGTTGCCGACCCGTCGGGGTATTCGGCGAGCCGCTCGGCCGCCTCGGTGAACGCGCTGATGGCCGCCGGGCTGGCGCCCAGCGGGGATTCGTTGCTGGCGAGCATGACGACCGGGCCGGGCCCGAGCGCGCCGGCGCGGCCAGGCACGTAGGGCGTAATCTCGGCGATACCGGGCTGCGGCTGCGGCTGGTTGCTCACGGGGATGCCAATCCGGGAGTGGGTCGCGTTGCGGGGCGCGAAGATAGTCGAGTGCCCCTTTCGACGCAAAGAAAACCCGGGAACGCGCGCCGGTTGACGCGGCGCGGCGTCGGCGCCTAGGGGATCCGGGACAGCGCCGGCACGGCGTCCTCCGGCACATGCACCAGCCGTCCGGCGCGCGCCCGGCGCGCCACCGCCGGATAGTTCTCGCGCCGGGCACGGACCGCCAAGAGGCCCGCCAGCGCCGAGCCGAAAAACCGCCCGCCGACCTCGAAGGCCCGCGCCGATTTGAGGAGCGGCTTGAACTGGCTGGGGGGCAGATAGAGCGCGTCGCGCCAGGCCTCGGGGGTGAAGGAATGATCGCGCAGGAGCCTTGCGAGCTGCCCCTTGGAGAAGGGATGTCCGTGGCCGAAGGGTGTGTTGTCGCGCTGCGCCCACAGTCCCCGACGCCTCGGCACCACAACCACCAGCCGCGCCCCGGAGGTGGTCACCCGCCACAGCTCCCGCATCAGTTCTTCTGCATCCGCGACATGCTCGAAGGCATGCACGGCGATCACCAGATCGACGCAGGCGTCGGTCAGCGGCAGTTCGAGGGGATCGACCATGACCGTCTTCGCCGGCGCTCCCTCGGGCCAGCACACGATCCCCTGCCGGGCCGGCATGAAGGCCATCACGCGTTCGGCCTCGTCCACGAAGGCGCTCAGATAGGGCGGCAGATAGCCCAGCCCCACGACCCGACTGCCGCGGCAGTCGCCGACCAGTTCCTTGATCAGCTCCCGTGTGAGCTGCCGCGAGATGCGCCCCAGGGGCGACTTGTAGAACTCGATCAACTCCGAAATCGCAATGGCCATCGCCGGCTGCTCTTCCCCGATCAGGTGTGCCGCAACTGTGCACCAACCGATGCCTCCGTGTCATCCGGCGTGCTAGGCTGGCGCCGGAGCCGTCACGGAGGTGCTCAAATGGCTTTCGAAATCGTCTGCCGACCGGCGCTCAAGGACAACTTCGCGATCCTGATCCATTCGAGCGAAACCGGCACGACCGCCGCCATCGACGCCCCCGACGCGGCGGCGTACGAAGACGTGCTCGCCGAGCGCGGCTGGCGGCTCGACACGATCCTCATCACCCACCACCACGCCGACCACACCCAGGCCCTGCCTGCCTTGAAGGCCCGCGACGGCGCCACTGTCTACGGTCCGCGCACCGAGTCCGCCAAGATCGAAGGGCTCGACGAGAAAGTCGCAGGCGGCGAGGAGATCGCCTTCGGCGGCGGGCGTCTGACGGTGCTCGAGACCCCGGGCCACACCCTCGGCCACATCTCCTATTTCGATCCCGACGGACCGAACCTGTTCTGCGGGGATGCGCTTTTCTCGCTGGGTTGCGGACGCATGTTCGAGGGTGAAAAGAACCAGATGTGGGGCGGCCTCAGGCGCTTGCGAGCCCTGCCGGACGAGACCGCGGTCTATTGCGGACACGAATACACCGAAGCCAATGCCCGCTTTGCGCTCTCGATCGATCCCGACAACGCGGCGCTCAAGGCCCGCGACGAGGAAGCGATGGTGCTGCGTGCCAACGGCGAGAACACGGTGCCGTTCAATCTCGGCCTCGACAAGCGCGCCAATCCGTTCCTGCGCGCCGACGATCCCGCGCTCGCCGCCCGTTTCGGCCTGAGCGCCGACGATTCGGCGAGCGTTTTCGCCGCGATCCGGGCCGCCAAGGACAATTTCTGAGGCGTGGGCGCACCCCGGGGGCTCGACTTCCGCCCCGTCACGGCGGCCAGCTGGGACGATTTCGAAGCCCTGTTCGAGGCGCGGGGCGGGCCGAAATACTGCTGGTGCATGCTGTGGCGGGCAACCCCGGAAGAGCGAAGGACCACCAGGGGCGCGGCCCGCAAGCCGCTGATCCGGCAACGTATCGAGGCCGGCGTGCCGGTGGGCCTTTTGGCCTATGAGGCCGGGCAGCCGGTGGCCTGGGTGTCGGTGGCGCCGCGCCAGAGCTTTCACCGGCTCGGCGGCCCTCGGGCAAAACCCGACGATATCGTCTGGTCGCTGACCTGCATGTTCGTGCCCCGCCCAAGGCGCGGGCATGGGCTGACGCGCCAGTTGATCCAGGCGGCTGTCGCTCACGCCCGGCAGGCCGGCGCCACCGTGCTCGAGGCCTACCCGGTCGCCCCGGGTTCCCCGAGCTACCGCTTCATGGGCCGCCTGGGGGCGTTCGAGGCGGCCGGCTTCGAGTTCGTCGGGATGGCCGGCAGCCGCCGGCACGTCATGCGTCTGGCGCTCGAAGGGCGACGCTAGCCGCGCGCGCGCCGGCCGGCGCCTGCCCATCGGGCGGGCCCCGCACCCGCCGCAATCGCCGTTATGGTTAACGATTCACTACCTTCTGGCACGCCGATTGCGGCGTCGGAGGTGCGGACAGCCGAACTGTCCCGGGATGGCACCAAATGCCATCACAAATTAAGGGAGAGCGCCAAAATGGCCGCCGGGATCACCTTCTATCGGCCCATGCCGGTACATAGATTGAATGGCATGGACACGACAGGCGCCTTCGAAGCCGGGCCGGGCCTCGCCCGCTACCGGCTGGAGAGTTCATTTCTCGCCCACCTCGTCGCCCAGCACGAGGGCGTGGCGTTACATCGCGTGCACCGGCGCGGCACCTCCGCCGACGCCGGGCGCGCCTATGGCGCCACCGCCGAGCGCCTGGCGCACCGCGCGCCGGCCGGATTGACCCGCCGGGTCGACGCCTAGGGCGCTTTCGGCCCGGTCATCTCCTCGGGCCTGACCATTTTGTCGAATTCCTCGCCGCTCAGGATGCCCAGCGCGATGGCCGCGTCCCTGAGGCTCGTGCCGGTCTGGTGGGCGTGCTTGGCGATCTTGGCCGCCTTGTCATATCCGATATGCGGATTGAGGGCCGTCACCAGCATCAGAGAGTTGGAAAGATGCTGGGCGATGCGTTCGCGATTGGGCTCGATGCCGGCGGCGCAATGGCGCTCGAAACTCTGCGCGGCGTCGCCCAGCAGCCGGATCGACTGCATGAGATTGTAGGCGATCACCGGCTTGAACACGTTGAGTTCGAAATTGCCCTGGCTGGCCGCGAACCCGATCGCCGCGTCGTTGCCCATCACCTGCACCGCGACCATGGTCAGCGCTTCGGCCTGGGTCGGGTTGACCTTGCCGGGCATGATCGAGGAACCGGGCTCGTTGGTCGGGATGGTCAACTCACCCAGCCCCGAGCGAGGCCCCGAGGCGAGCCATCTGACATCGTTGGCGATCTTCATGGCGGCGGCCGCGAGCTGCTTGAGGGCCCCCGAAGTGCCCACGAACGCGTCGTGCGCCGCCATCAGCGCGAACTTGTTGGGCGCCGAGGTGAAGGGGTGCCCGGCAAGTTCGGAGATGATCCGGGCCACACGCGCGGCGAAATCGGGATGCGCGTTGAGGCCGGTGCCCACCGCCGTACCGCCGAGCGCCAGCTCCGTCAGCTGCGGCATCGTCGCCCCGATGGCGTCCTCGGCATAGCCGAGCTGGGCGGCCCAGCCGGATATCTCCTGGCCGAGGGTCAGCGGCGTGGCGTCCATCAGATGCGTGCGGCCGATCTTGACGATGTCCGCGAACGCCTTCGCCTTGGCCTCGAGCGTTTGCCTGAGCGTCCCGACCTTCGGGATCAGATCCTCCTCGATGGCCCGCACCGCGGCGATATGCATCGCGGTCGGGAAGGTGTCGTTGGAGGACTGCGAGAGGTTGACGTGGTCGTTCGGGTGCACCGGGGATTTCGATCCCATCTCACCGCCGGCCATTTCGATGGCGCGATTGGCGATGACCTCGTTGAGGTTCATGTTGGTCTGGGTGCCGGACCCCGTTTGCCAGACGACCAGCGGGAAATTGCCCGCCAGCTTGCCCGCCATGATCTCGTCGGCGGCCGCCACGATCAGGTCCCGCCGCTCCGCGTCGAGCAGCCCGAGTTCGAAGTTGGCCAGCGCTGCCGCCTTCTTGACGATGGCGAAGGCGGCGATGATCTCGGGCGGCATCACCTCGCCGCCGATCGCGAAATTGGCGAGCGACCGCGCCGTCTGCGCGCCGTAGTACTTGTCGGCGGGCACTTCGACCTCGCCCAGGGAATCGCGCTCGATCCGCTGCGTCATTGCTCCTCCGTCGCGGTTGCGGCGCACGATGGCGCGGACGCGTTCATGCCGCCTCGGAAATTTCGGCGTGCCTGAGCGCCACCGCGAAGCCGCTGACCGTCTCGGTCGCCGACATCGCCATGCACAGGAAGAACAGCGTCGTCGCCGCCGCCGGCACCGCCAGGAACTCGATGAGATACCCCGCGAAAACGAACGCGCAGACAACCAGATCGCGCACCAGCACCCTGCCCGCCCGGCCGGCCCTGACGACCGCGATCAGCAGGAGCGCCAGCGCCGCCATCGCGACCGTGTCGCCCAGGGTCAGCGTCCACACCCCCTCGGAGGGCAGTTCGAACTCCAGAGCCGCCGCCGTCCACTGTGCCCCGGGATCGCCGATGACGTGGAACGCCACCAGATTGTAGGCGATCAGCGGCAGCACCAGCATCGGCGGCATCCACATCGCCTTCCCCCCGCGTGCGCATTGCGCATGAGCCGCAACAAAGACAAAAAACGCCGGCCCCGCAAGGGCCGGCGGCTCGCCGTACACCGATGGGGGCGCTCGGCGCGTCGCGCTCAGCGTTCGCGCGGCTCGAGGATCTGCCGGCCGCGATACATGCCGGTTTTCAAGTCGATATGATGCGGGCGCCTGAGTTCGCCGGAATCCTTGTCCTCGACGTAGCTCGGCTTGCGCAGCGCGTCGGTCGAACGGCGGTGTCCGCGCTTCATGCGCGATACCTTTCGCTTCGGCACGGCCATGGCAATCTCTCCGTTCGCTCTGGCGGCGCGCCCGTCGGTCCGCGGGCGCCGGGCAACCGGCGGGCCTTATAGCGGCGACCGGGCCCATTGGCTAGCCCCGGCGGTGCGGGACGGCTATAGGACCGGCCCATGACCGAGACCACCCCCCTTGGTGCCGAACTCTCCCGTTCGGCCGCCGACGTCACTTCGTTTCTGGACGGCTATCTGTCCGCGGCGAACCTTTCGCGCGCGCATCCGGTGCCCGAGCGACTGGTGGCGGCCATGCGACACGGGGTGCTGGGGCGCGGCAAACGGCTCAGGCCCTATTTGGTGCGCGCATCGGCGTGCCTGTTCGGCATGCCGCCCGAAGCGACGGTGCGAACGGGAGCGGCGGTGGAATGTGTGCATTGCTACTCGCTCGTCCACGACGACCTGCCCGAGATGGACGGCGACGAGATGCGCCGCGGCCAACCGACAGTGTGGAAGAAGTTCGACCCGGCCACCGCGATCCTCGCCGGCGATACGCTCCTGGCCGAAGCCTTCGCGATCCTCGTCGATCCCGCCTGCCATCCGGACGCGTCCGTCCGCGTCGAACTGGCCGCGCACCTGGCCCGGGGCGCCGGCGCGAGCGGCATGGCGGGCGGCCAGATGCTCGATCTGGGGGCCCCCGGCATGAGCCTGGACGCCACCGCGATCACCCGGATGCAGGCAATGAAGACCGGTGCCCTCATCGTTGCCTCGGTGCGGATGGGCGCCAGCCTCGGCCGGGCGTCCACGGAGCATCGGGCGGCGCTCGACCGTTACGGGGCGGCGGCGGGGCTCGCCTACCAGCTCGCCGACGATATCCTCGACGTCACCCAATCCTCCGCCGCCCTCGGCAAGACCGCCGGCAAGGACGCGGCGCAAGAGAAGGCCACCATCGTGGCGCTCGAAGGGCTGGAAGCGGCCCGCGATCGGCGCGACGCGGCGGTCCGGGAGGCGGTCGCTTCGCTCGAGGGGTTCGGACCGGAGGCCGACCGGCTCCGGGACCTGGCGCGCTACTTTGCGGAGCGCCAGGTCTAGCGATCCGACTGGCGCTTCGGCTTCGTCGTCGGCTTGGTTGTCGGCTTGGGCTTCAGGCCCGCGGCGTGGGCGTGGGATTTCCTGAACCAGGCCTGCAGCGCATCTGTATCGGCGTAGAGCGTAGCCGGCACCTCGGCGTATTCCTTCTGGAAGAAACCGGGATAGCCCTCGTGCAACCCGGTCTCGAAGGTCGTCATGAACTCGGCGAGATCGTCCCTGGAAAGCCTCAGCCCGATGCGGTCGAGCTTGGACATCGAGGCGTACATATTGCCGTTGATCGACACATAAGGGTTCTGATCGCCCTTGCGGATGACCCCGGGGACGCCGGCGATCATCCGGTCGAAGACCTCGACGATGGCGGGATCCGGAACATGTTTGTCCTTGGCCACGGGAACCTCCCGGTTTCGCGCGCTTCAGGTTTTGCCACAAATGCGCCGCATCAGCAGCCCCGGCCCAAACCGGGTCTCGAAATGCCCGTAGGTGACGAATCCGACCGCTTCGTAAAAGCCTTCCGCGTGCGGATTGCCGACAACGTGGATCGCCTTGGCGCCGCTTTTCAGCGCCTGGCTTGCCGCATCTTCCACCAGTGCCCGTCCTATGCCGGATTTCCAGATGTGCGGTTCGACGAACAAGCCGTCGAGCTCCGCGTCGCCGTCGTCGCGCTGAACCACGACGGAAAACCCGACGACGCGACGATCAAGTTCAGCGACGCGAACCGCCCCGGCGGCGATGTGCTCAACCGGCAACTCGATGGCATCCGGATTGGTCAGCAGGGCCTCCCGGTCTCCCGGATTGCCAAGCGCGGCGCGGCGCTGCAATTCGATCAGATCCGCCCGCTCGTCCTCGGACGCCCAGCGAATGGCAACCCGGCGTGACGCTGCTTGAACCGGGTGAGACACGCGCTCACTCCGCCGCCGGCTTGTTCTTCTCGCCCGCCCCGAAGCGCTTTTCGATATAGTCCGCGACCATCGCTTTGAACTGGTCGGCGACGTCGGCGCCCCTGAGCGTCGCGGCTTTCCTGCCGTCGATGAAGACCGGGGCGGCGGGCTGTTCGCCGGTGCCGGGCAGCGAAATGCCGATATCGGCCTGCTTGGATTC